>JGI20215J15232_1000253_pt1 | contig 11962 bp, 11 predicted proteins | sample WetSurMetagenome_2_FD_15232 | JGI IMG/M metagenome (IMG submission 15232) | reverse complement strand
ATTTTCTTTCTGAGTTGTGTAAGATTTTCCGTTTATTTAGCCTCCTTCAGAACTTTGGGGATAAATCCTGCCCGCATCATGTGGTCGGCAAGAATCACTGCCATGGCACTTTCAACTACGGGAACAGCTTTGGGCACAATACAAGGATCATGACGACCACCAACTCGTATTGTTTCGTTCTTCATTGTTGCCATGTTAACAGTGTGCTGTTCTTTGGCGACTGATGGAGTTGGCTTTATGGCTATTCTTGCAGTTATGTTCATTCCGGTGGACATTCCGCCAAGGATTCCTCCAGCATTGTTTGTGGTGGTCGTGATTTTCCCGTTCTCAGTTTGGTAGGGGTCATTGTTCTCGGAGCCCTTCATTTCTGCTGCTTCAAATCCGGCGCCGAATTCCACGCCTTTTACGGCTGGAATGTTGAACAGGATTTTTGCCAAGTCCGAGTCCAGCGAATCATAGATTGGCTCTCCTATTCCTACTGGAAGGTGCATAGCGACGCATTCAATAATTCCACCCACGCTTTCGCCCTCTTCTCTTGCTTTCATAATAGTTTCTTCCATCCTCTTGGCAATTAATTGGTCGGGGCACCTGATAGGATTTTCATCCCGTCCTTCACGGATATTTTCGGGTTTTGGTGCAACTTCCATTCTTATGCCGTCAACCGCGCTGGTATAAGCGACGATGTCTACGCCATGTTTCATTAACAGTTTCTTGGCTACTGCGCCAGCCATTACTAAAGCAACAGTGACTCTTCCTGAGAACCGTCCTCCTCCGCGATAGTCGTTGAATCTTCCATATTTTGTTGCTGCAGCATAGTCGGCGTGACCTGGTCTTGGTATGTTCTTGTTGCTTTCATAATCCTCTGACTGCGTGTCTTTGTTTTTCACAAGCATGCAGATGGGTGCACCAGTTGTAATCCCATTAAAAGTTCCTGAAAGTAGCTCCAACTGATCTTTCTCTCTTCTTGCAGACACAATTTTGAGTTGAGATGGAATGCGCATGTCCAGTTCGGGTTGAATGTCATTTTCTGACAGCGGCAATCCGGCTGGACACCCATCAATAATCACCCCTACACATTTGCCGTGGCTCTCGCCAAATGAAGTAACCACGAATTCTTTACCTATCGAATTTCCCGCCAAAAACGTCAACTCCTAGTGAACGTAAAGCGTCAAAAAACTCTGGGTAGGATTTCTTAACGCATTCCGAATCCTTAATCACGGTTTCGCCTTCAGCACCCAGTGCCGCCACTGCCAACGCCATGGCGATTCTATGGTCATTATGTGGGTCTATCGAGGCACCATGCAAAACAGTCGGTCCTCTAATCGTAAGGCTATCTTCAGTAGCATCTATGTCTGCCCCCATTTTCTTGAGTTCAAGGTAGATTGATCGCAACCTGTCCGACTCCTTGAACCTTAGTCTATGAGCATTATGTATTTTAGAAATGCCCTTTGCGAAACATGCTAGAACAGCGTAGATAGGGACTAGGTCGGGCGTGTCCCGAGCGTCGATGTTGAGAGGTTTGATTTGCCCTTTATGTTGATGTGTCTGGATTTGGTTAGTAGAGACTGTTAAGTTGCTGCCAATTTGTTGCAGAGTGTCAGTTATGGCCTTGTCGCCTTGGATTATTGTAGAGTCAAGGTTCTTCACGGTTATGCTTGAGTTTGTCACTGTAGCTGCAGCGAGGAGAAAGGCGGCTGATGAGAAGTCGCCTGGAACCTTATGGTTGCGCGGTTGGTAAGTCTGATTTGGTGGGATAGTTATTCGCTGAAAATTTTGTTGAATGGTCAGACTTACTTGATGTTGGGCAAGTGTGGCTTCTGTCATTCGGACGTAGCTTCCAGATTCTAGTGGCGTAGCGAGGATGATTTCTGTTGCTTTCTGGGCTTTTGGGCAGGCGAACATGAGTCCGGAAATGAACTGTGAGCTTATGTTACCAGGTATAACTGTTCTGCCGCCCGGTATTCCTCCTCCTTGAACTTGAACAAGCATTTTGTTGTTTTTTTTCTCGAGTTGTGCAAGTGCGCCTATTTGAAAGAGGCTTTGCAGTAAGGGCTGTATTGGCCTTTGTTCGAGCGATTTTCCTATTAGGAAACTCGATGGGCCTGCGGCGAGCGCGGCTATTGGAATCATGAATCTCAGGGTTGCTCCTGATTCTCCACAGTCAATTGGTTTGGTTGCTCCCGTCAAGTTTTTTGGACCTTTGACGCTCCATTTGCTGTTGGCTTGTTCGATTTTAGCTCCTAGTGCGGTGACCGCTCTAGCTGTCGCTTTGGTATCCTCAGAAACGAGAGGGTCAACTATTTCCGAGGTGCCATTTGCCAGGGCGCAGGCGATTAACATTCTTTGAGTGTACGCTTTTGATGGTGGTGCGGTGACTTCTCCATTTAATCCCGTGGTTTTCCTTATTATGGCGTCAACCAAGTTGGATCACCTTGGCTTTTTCGTGGTTTAGGTTAGATTGGAGTATTTCGCCGGGATAATTTTGGATCACGTCTCTCACAGAATCTATTTTTTCTTTGGTCGCTACAATGGTGGTGGCTGGTCCTTTCCCGCACAGGCCTGCAGCTAATGCCCCCGCTTGGAGGGCATCTGAGACGAGTTTTGTGTCAAACCCAATTGATGCTGAGTAAATTAGACCGTTGAGGGTTAGGGCTTCCCAGAAGTTGCCTCTCAGCGCTTCTTTATAGGCGATTTTGACTAGTGGTTTGAAATTCTCCATTTTTTTGGGTTTTGTGTCGGCAGTGTACGATTTCAAGCTTGGTACGTGGAACAGAATTTCAGTATCTTGTGGCAATTTGGCGCGTTTTATTATCTTTCGCTCGAAATTGTCTGTAATTACGGCGTCTCCGAAGTAGGCTGCACACGCATCGTCGAAGGCACCTGTAATCGTGACTTTAGCTTCAAAGGCAGCGTCTATGCTGAGGTTGATGATTGTTTTGTCGTCGATTTTCTTGTCTAGCGCGGCGATAGTGGCGAGAACTATGGCGTTGGCCGCAGTGCTACTACTTTTTAGTCCTCGTGCAATTGGGATGTTTGACCAGGTAGTCACATTTGCTCCGGTGTTTGTTTCTTTGAAGTGTTTTAGAACTCGTTTGACGGCTGTTTGAATAAGACCGGTGTCTTCTTTGGGATCTGAAGTTATTCTCCCCGTGATTATTTCTGGTTCGTTTGTGAGATCGACTTGGGCTTTGGTCCAGAGATCTACTCCGAAGGCTGCACCCTGACCAGTTGAAATGGCGTTGATTATGGTGGCGGCACCGTGGCAAATTGCTTGAGCTTGTTTCGTCAATTTGTTGCACCCTGAACAGATAGTTGGTTTGCTATGGCTTTGCGCATTGTTTCAATAGGTGCCTGATGATTGGTCCAAATTTGGAATGATGCTGCACCTTGCTGAATTAACATCTCTATACCATTGACAGTTTTGGCACCGGCTTTCTCTGCATCTCTCAGAAGTTTTGTTTCAATCGGATTGTAGATGATGTCCAAAACTGTGTGAGAGGGTGTAATTAGTTTCGGGGGGATGAGGCTGATCTTGTCGTGAGGGCACATTCCGGCGGATGTCGCGTTGATTACTATTTGTGCGTCATGCATGCTTTCTTCTAGAGAATTCGGCGTCAGAGTTTTACCAACGATCTTCTTGTTGAGTATTTGGCCGAGGTCTTTTGCGAGTTCTCGACTCTTGTTCGGTGTCCTGTTTAAGATAACGAGTTGATCGGCTTCTCTTGCTGCGGCAAAGGCGATTGCTCTTGCTGCACCGCCGCTTCCAAGAAGGAGGATTTTTTTCCCTTTCGGAGCTGATCCATTCTGGCTCAGGGCTTGCATAGCCCCAATTCCGTCTGTGTTGTAGCCTGTTAGAATGCCGTTGGCATTCAGAATGGTGTTCGCCGATTTTAGGTACTCGGTTATTGGGTCAAGCTTGTCCATGTACTGGATTACTCTGCGCTTGTGAGGCATTGTGACATTTAGCCCAAGAATTCCCAGGCTTCGCACGCCTTTGATAGCGTCCTCAATTTGGTTAGTCGTGACTCTGAAAGGTAAAAAAACAAGGTCTAATCCTGTTTCTTTGAAACCTGCATTGTGCATTGCTGGACTGAGGGAGTGATCTATTGGGTCTCCTATAACCCCGCAGATTTTTGTTCTTCCAGTTATTTCCATTATTTGGTCCCCAGAAAACCGTAGGCAATCTTCATTTCTTGAATGCTCATCTGCCCAGGTGCGGTTTCGGTTGCGCCGTCGAGACACGCGAAAGTGAGGTAAGCTCCAAAAAGCGGTGAGAGGAGCCTTGAGATTTTTCCTTTTTCTCCCATTGCAAAGCTAATTATCTTGGCTTTGCGGCTGGCTCTTTGGACAAAATGGAGGAGTGACAAGTTGTCTTCCAACGTTTTTGCAGTCGTAACTATCTTGCATAATTCGGCGCCGTTTTCGATTTCCTTTTCAAGTATGCTTTCCAGTTCGGTGTCTGCCAATGGCCCGAGGTAATCGTGGAATGAAATGATTGGTTTTGTTCCAAAGTTGATGATTTCCTTGAGGTTTTCTTTCAGGTTTGGGTTGTTGACGTCTATGTCGACGTATTCGAAGCCGCTTTTTGCTGCTCTGAGAAGTGTCTGTTGGGGGTCCATTTTGGCAACAGCTGCTTTCCGGTTTGTGGCTATCAAGGGCGTTTTTCCTATTTTGCTCAAGCTTGAGAGTTCTGTTGCATCTTGCAGTTGATCGAGTCTTACTTCCACGAGGTCGGCTTGGGCTTCTTGGGCCTTTTCGATGAGGTTTTTTGCTTCTGCCACGGTTTTTGGAAGAATTGAAACGCAGATTCTTATTTTCAATGTTCGATCACCCTTTCTTCGGGGACTGATATGCCGAAGTGTCTTCCTCCTTTGCCGGCAATATGAACCAATACATCGTCGCCGGCCTTGAGTTGTGTGACCGGTTTAGAATTTTCTGGCGTCACGAGTCGAATTGTTTCGGCGTTTTGAAGGACGGTTTTTATTTTGTCATCGTCAATTTGTGCTTCTATGAGAAGGAGCGGTCTAAACTCTGTTTTTGTTCTTCCGACATTGGTTAGTCGGGTTTTGCCTTGTTTGCTAACTATTAGGACCTCATCGCCGGCTTTAAGTTCTGAAAGGTAACGTGTTGCAAGAAGTGATCCGAGCGTGTACATTGAGACTGAGCCAGCGTTTACTCTGAACGGTCTTGAAGCTACGTAGGGGTTTTCATGAACTTCCGCTTCAACGAGAAAGAGTCCGGCTGATTGTGAGCCAACCAAGAGGCCTTCTCCAGGGTCCATTAGGTCACAAGTATCGACGCAAACTCTTGCACCTGTGCCGATTTGTTTGATCGTAACAATCTTCGCCGTTTTCAGCTCTATTTCGGGTGTTTGTTTCTTAATTGTTCCCACAGTTTTGGCAAGTTCTTCCAAGTCTGCGGTTTTGAGGAGAACCCCATCGGTTCCCAACTCCAGAGCTTCTATGACTAGTTTGGCTTCGTTAGCGTTTGTTACTTCGGCGATTAGTTTGCTTTTACCTCTGGTTTTGGCTATGAGATTTTCGAGGGGGATGACTCGCCAGTCGAGGCAGTTAATAATTATGTAGTCTACTTGGAGTTCAGCAGTTTTTGTGGCTGTGTCTTCATCGTCTTTTCCTTGTATGGTCATCCTGAGGGCGATTTTCTTTCCTTCACGTTTTAGTTTATTGATTAATTCCTCGTCCGGTTTGGTGATTACTTCAATTTCAGTCTTGGTTGAGAAAACTGTGACCTTGTAGTCCTCCAAGAGGACATCTGAGGTTGCAGCTGATAGTTTTCTTAATTTTTCTTTTTCTTGACTTGCGGGATCTATTTCGATCCACAGTTCTTTCAAGGAAGTTCACCTAAAATGCTCGTTGCTTGTTCAACGGATGCGCCATGGTGAACGATTGCGGACAATGCCTTGATCATTAATGTTTGATTTTCGTGTTGGAACACGTTTCGTCCTATGGAGAGCCCTTTGCCTCCCGCTTCGAGCGAATCATAAGTTGTTTGCAGTATGTCCTTGACGGTTTTTGCTCTTGGTCCCCCCGCTATCAACACTGGAACTGAACAGCTTTTCACGACTGCTCTGAAGGATTCTATGTTGCCCGTGTAGTTTGTTTTGATGATGTCTGCTCCAAGTTCTGCACCTATTCTGGCTGCATGGGCAACTAGTTTTGGGTCGTGTTCGTCTTGTATTTTTGGTCCTCTTGGGTACATCATGGCGAGTAGTGGCATTCCGTAAAGGTCGCATTCTTCGGCAACTCTGCCCAAGGTTGTGAGCATTTTGTCTTCTTCTATTGCGCCAACGTTTACGTGGACTGAAACTGCGTCTGCGCCGAGTCGCACGGCTTCTCTTACTGTGCAAACTTGGACTTTGTTGTTAATGTTTGGGGCGAGATTCGACATTGCTGAGAGCATGACTATGAGTCCTGCGGTGCCATTGTCTACGCATTTTGCTATGCCTTTGTGCACTAGGATTGCGTCTACTCCGCCTTTGAGGAGTAGGCTAACCGTTTCATTCATGCATTCGATGCCTTTCACTGGACCGATTGTTACGCCGTGATCCATTGGGACTATGACTGCACGGTTGTCTTCTTGGAAAATTCTTTTTAGTCGTCTCTGTTTACCTTGGTTCATGTTTTCTTTTCCAACCTTGAATTGTGATTTGGATGTTCCAAGATCATTGTTAGCGACTCCTTAGGGAGTTCTTGATTAAGTTTAGGGCCTTTTCCTTTTGGTTCCAGTCTAGGAAGAGGAGTATGCTTGAGGTAATTGTTAGTATGCCGGAGATGTTTATTTCGTTTACACGGAGAATTTCGGAAATCTTTCCTATTATTCCATGTGTTTCCTCTAGGCCTACTCCGCTGATTTTGAGGAAGGCAAGGTTTTTCTTGACTGCCATTGCTATGGTTTCTTCGTTTTTGACTACTGTTTGGTGTGTTTCGTTGGAGAGTGCATCTATGTTTTTGCCTTCTGAAACGTAGAGGATGACAGAGTTCTTGTCCATTGACATTCCTAAGAGTTCAGAGTGGGCTCTTGCTTTTTGTGATAGTTCTTGGATTATGTCGGGTTTGTCAACGATGTTTTTTCCGACTATGGTTATTTCTGCAACTGGTGTCGGATTAGCCATGCCTACGTCGAGTTCGGTTGATAACGCGCCTGTAATGAGAGTGCCTTCTTCGTTCAGGTTTCCGGTGGCATGATTTATGACTTTTACGTTTATGGTTTTAGGTTTGTACTTTAGGGCTTTGCTGTGTATAAATTTGGCACCGGAGTCTGCTAAACCTACGAGTGCGTTTACATCAATTTCCTTAAGTTTGCGGGGGTTGGAGATGATTTTGGGGTCGCCTGACATGATGCCGTTGGCGTCTGTTACTAGGACTATTTCTTCGGCACCTATTGCTTCGGCGAGAATGAATGCGGTTGTGTCGCTTCCTCCCCGTCCTAAGGTTGTTATTTTTCCATCATTTGTTCTTCCTACGAATCCTGGGATTACTGGTATGGTTCCGTTCTCAACTAAGGATAGAACATATTCTTTGACGCGTTTTAAGCATTCGTCCAGTTTTGGGTTTGCGTTCGAGAAAGCTGCATCGGTGATTATGGGCCAGTCACTGTTGTGTGGATCAAAGTACCGGGATTCGATTCCGTTTGTTCCGAGGGCTGCAGAGAAGATTCTCACACTGGTTCTTTCGCCCATCGACAATATGTCATCTAATTCTCTTTTTTCGAGTTTTCCGTTCGAGGTGTTTTTTGCGGTGGACATCAGAACATCTGTAGTTTTGCCCATGGCGGAAACGACCACTGCCATATGCGTTCCTTTCTTGGCTTCGCTAACTACAGAGGCTACAGCTTTTGCTAGCTTTTCGTGGTCCGCTAGACTGGAACCACCGAATTTTACTACAATTTTTTTGTTTGAGTCAGTTTTGTCTTTCATTAACAACCCAATCCTGCGCCCAGAACTTCCGCAAAATTCCCTTTAGTTCTGGGCTTAGTTATAATAATAAAAGAAGTAGTCGAAGCTAAAGAAACTTGATTGCATTTTTCCTATTTGCTTTGAATTGGACATAGCAGCTTCGAGCCTTGCCGAAATGAGAAAAGGACCGCGAATAAAAGCGTTTCGGAGTTGAGATAAGGGTTTACTTTGGGTAACTGTTTTTGCTCCTGTATCGTGTCTGTTTCTTGGTTTCCTGTGAGAGTTTTGCCCTCATGGGTTATTTCGAGCGGGCTGTCTGGCGAATTCTGCCGCTTTAATTTGATTTTGCGTTGTTTTGTTGGACAGCAGCTTTTCTAGTTGGCTATCCAGCAAAACTCCTAGGCAGCTGGTTGGAAGTATCTTTAAATATTTCTCGAGCGGTGTGTTTTTAGAGATTTCTTTTGGTGAAAGAATGAGGCTACTTGGCTTAATATTTTTGTTGATTTTGGGGCTTTCTGTTTTCTCGATGTTGAGTTTAGGTGCTATGGGTGAAACGGCGCAAGACGGATGGTCAGTTTTCCATGGGGATCTAGCGCATTCTGGGTACTCCTTTTCGAGTGGACCCAGTACAAATAATTTGTTGTGGAGTTTCCCAACGGGGAGGGGAATTTGGTCATCTCCGGCTGTTGTGAATGGCGTTTTGTATATCGGTTCAATGGATAAGCAGGTTTATGCGCTTAACGCTTCGAGTGGTGGCTTGTTGTGGAATTATACAACTGGGGGGCAGGTTTGGTCGTCTCCTGCCGTTGCTCATGGGGTAGTTTATGTCGGTTCTTTAGATCATAAAGTTTATGCTCTGGATGCAATTGACGGCAGAAGTTTGTGGAATTTTACGGCTGGGAGTTTTGTTTATTCTCCTCCCGCAGTTGCTGATGGGTTAGTGTACGTTGGTTCGTCGGATCATACTATGTACGCTTTGGATGCGGTTACGGGGAGTTTGGTTTGGAACTATACAACGGGTAAGGAAATTTATTCTTGTCCCGCTTTGGTGAATGGGAAGCTCTTCTTCGGGTCCTACGATTACCGGGTGTATTGTTTGGATGCTTCATCTGGCGTTCAAATCTGGAATTATACAACCGGTGAGGTTGTGGAGTCTTCTCCAGCCGTCGTAAATGGCGTAGTGTATGTTGCTTCTTATGATAACAGGACTTACGCTTTGGATGCTGCGACTGGGCGACAAATTTGGAATTTTACTACTGGTGGGGATCAGTGTGTGCAGTCTTCTCCTGCCGTTGCGAATGGAATTGTTTACGTTGGAGCTAATGATGTGAATATCTTCTATGCGATAAATGCTTCCTCCGGTAAGCAGATTTGGAACTATGCGACGGAGGGTGGAGTGTTTAATTGCCCGGTTGTTGCGGGGAATCTGGTGTACTTTGGTTCTGCCGACAATAAGACATATGCCTTAGACGCAGCGACAGGCGAATTCGTTTGGAGTTATCAGACTGGGAACAACGTTTTCTCTTCCCCTGCTGTTGTTAATGGTATTCTTTATGTTGGTTCATACGATCATAAAGTCTACGCTTTTGGCCCATCGCCTTCTCCTACTTCGACGCCCACTCAAACTGCTTCTCCTACTTCGACTCCGGTTGGAGGATCATCTTCCTCGCTGGTTTACTATTTAGTTATTGCAGTTGTAGTCGTCGCGGTTGTTGTCTTAGCTGCTGCCTTGCTGCTTCGGCAAAAGCGGAAAGTGGCATCTTCAGGTTAATCACATTGAAATAACGTATTCTGCGGAATACACTTGTTCTCGCAGTCCTTGTTGTTTTCCTATTGAGAAAAAAGGGGTCTGCACGCTAATCGGATCTTGGAGAAGTGCCTTTTCTTTGTTGAAGCATTGGGTGGCTTGAGAGCTATTTCATGTTGGGTGTAGTGTGCAGTTGTTCTCGGGACTTATTTTGATTAGTTGCGGTATTTTTCCTGCTGTTCCGACTAAGCCTTGGTAAAGGATTAGGACTCCGTTCACTCCCTTGATGGAAAGGGCTCTGTTAATTGCTTGTTCAATGACTTGTTGGTGATCTTCGCCCTTCACCACATTGCCGATTGCGGTTGCTGCCGCATCTGCTAGCCCTGCGTCTCGGCAAAAAATTGTTGCTGCTTCAGCGTCCCCAAAGCTTAGTGCGTGGCTGAAGCGACCTGAGCTTGTGGCAAGCCCAATCGGGAAGTCTGTGAGTCGGAAGCCGAATCTTCTTGAGAGTGGGTCGTCTCCAGCTGCCAGTGCTACATCGATTGGTCTGTCTGATGTCGCCGATATTTCTCCTCCGTTTTCGATCGCTGCAACTTTGCATCCTTGTTCGATCATGTCTTTAACGGCTAGGTCGGCCAAGACTCCTGCTACTGCAGCCATAGGGCCGACGTTGGCTCTTTGTGCTGCTTCGGCCATGAGTCTGGCTACTAGTGGTTGTTCTGGCGGAGTAAGTGGCTTGAGCGTGTGCAGAAATTTGGGGTTCTTACGTGTGTATTCTTCGAGTTGCGTTCTGTGGTGTTTGATTGATTTTTCGGCGGTTTTGATGGCTGATCGTTTGTCGGTTATTACTGTACATTGTGATTCTTTGATTTGGAAAGTGTGCCTTAAAATGTCTTGCTTCATTGTGGTGCCTGTTGTTCTCTTAGCTATCGTTTGTTAGGTTGTTGTTGTCTTGTTTGCTCGATCTTATGGCTCTAGCTGGGCAAGCGTCGACACATAGGCTGCAGGTGCTGCCGACGCATTTTTCTTTGTTGAATTCTATTGAGCTTTCTTTGTCGAAGGTTATGGCTTGGACTGGGCAAAGGGTCACGCAGGCGCCGCAGCTTACGCATTTTTCTTCGTTGACTTCGATTTGTTTTGGTATGCTTACTGTTGCTCCTTCTTCACGGAAGGCTTTGACAATTTTTTGGAGGGATTCCTCAGGTACGTCTGCTAGAATTTCTCCACCTTTGGAATCTATGTGAGCTGTTATGATATTGATGGGTACCTTTAGTTTGAGAATTATTTTTGAGGTTATGGGATCTTCGACTATTTTCCCAGCGAACTTGAGCAGGATTCTTACCATTTCTTGCCTCTCCTCCCTAATAGTTTTGAGACGTCTTCGGCAGTAATGATTCCCATGAGTGTGTTGTTGTTATCGACCACGGGGAGTGCCGAAATGTTGTGCTGGGCCATTCTTTTCGATGCTGTTTCTAGAGGGTCATCTTGTTTTGCGGTAACTACGTTCTTAGTGACTATGTTCGTGAGCACGGTTGTTGCTTGGGCAATTGCTTTGGTGATATCGTATGAGGTGACTATTCCTCTAAGGTGACCCTTTTGATCGATGACGACGATGTGGTTAACTGATTTGGTTACTAAGCGGTCTGCTACGGCTCTGATTTCCTCGTTTTCGGTACAGGTGATTGCTGGGTGCATAATGTTGGCAACGAATGGGGTTGTTTCTGTTTGTTTCATAGGCTTAAAGACAGAATCAAGTGGTAAACGTTCAACCGGGGCTGTTATGCTGAATGAACCGTTTTGTATCCATGATTTCAGGGTTTCGGCGACTTTTCTAGCAGTTTTTAGGCTTGAGAGGGAACTGACTCTGATTTTTTGGTTGCCCACGGTGATCGAGCCGCTTTTGAGTTCTTTGTAGCTTACTTTGGCAAGCTTTGGTCTGTCCCTTCGTGGAACTCCGTAATCTACAACATTGGTGAATATTTCTTCGTCACGGATGGCTGTCTTTTTGGCGAGACCTTCGTTGAGGATTGGTATGGGTATCCCTAATCCGACGTATAATGTGGGTCCGTACCGGGTGTAAGTGGCTCCCCGCAGGAACTCGGGGTTCATGTTTTTTGCGTTTCCCCTTACCATCAATGTACCGTTTAGGCTTGAAGCTTCGTGTTGAGTACCTTCGCCTATTACATAGCCTTGCGTTCCGCCTAAGAAAATGCGTGTTCCGAGTCCGATGGTTTCGTAGTCTGGGTCGTTCATAAGAGGGTTCAGTTCGCCTGCCCCTGAGTAGGTTGCGTTTCGAAGCC
>JGI20215J15232_1000252_pt1 | contig 12021 bp, 10 predicted proteins | sample WetSurMetagenome_2_FD_15232 | JGI IMG/M metagenome (IMG submission 15232) | reverse complement strand
GCGGTAGCGGGGATCCACCTGCTCCCCCACCAGGGGATCAGGCGAGCCGTATGCCTTCAGATGCTGGACATGCGCACGCACTCCGGTTCGCTCGTCGGCAAAGCACAGCCCGGGCTCCTCAGGGCTGACCGCCCCGAGGCCGCAGAAGTTGTTCATATCCTCGGTGACCAGCCCCCCGAAGCGGAGGAATCCTGTCTCCAGGCACATCTGGGCGAAAGCCACATCGGCGTTGACCCCCTCGACGGCCGACTCCTCCATGTAGTATCCCGCGAGCCGCGCCACCCTCGACTCGTCGGCGTCAGGGTTGTTCTCCAGGAGGAATTCGACGAGCTCGCGGCGGCTCATCACCCCCGTTCCCATTATGAGTCCGGGGGGCGTGAGACCTGATCCGGGAGGCATCTGCCCGACCAGGGAGAGCCCCGGGGATGGGAGGCAGGCGGCCAGGAGCGCGATCATCATCGACGGCATATGGCGAAGTGCCTCCAGCCCATGGTCCGGCTCTCAGTCCCGAGTCCGGTTCACGGTGTCGGTACCCGTCGCATCCGGGCTATCACTGTGGTCCCTGAGCGCCTCTGCAGCCAGCGCAGCCTCTCCCGCCACCAGTTCGTGCCCGGTCTCGAGCGCCGTGGCGCCCAGATGATCCAGTATCCCGGCCAGACAGGCGCTGCTGATCCAATCCTCGAGCGGATTTCCCGCATTCCCGAGGGAATCGGCGTCGAGGAACCATTCCGCGTCCAGTCCGCACAGGCGATAGGCGTCACCGGCGCAGAAGTAGACCTCGTAGGCTCCCTCCCAGTCGCACAGGGCGGCCCTCCTCCTGGCCTCCGAGTCCGACGCCAGGAGGAACGCGGCAGCCATCCTGCCCCCCTCGTAGTAGGAGGCGGGGTACATGATCCCGAGGAGACTCGCAGCAGCCTCCTCGACCCTGCCGCTGTCCAGCAGGCTGATCGTCCTTCCCAGAGCCGCCTGCGACGGATCCTCCTCCCACACGCGCACAAAGGTGAATCCGTCCGCCCCGGGTGCCCAGGAGGCGAAGAAGAACCTCATGCTCATCGGCATCTGCGTGGCGAGGACGAGGACGCCTTCCTCTGAATCCCAGTGCGCGCTCGCGTTCCGGTTGCCCCACGGGAAGCCGGAGGCCCTGAGCGTGTCCAGGAGCAGCCATCCCCCCGGGGTAGACGCCGCCGCAAGGCACTGGACGGAGTCAGGGAGGAATGTGAGGTGAAGATCGAGGCTGGAGCAGCCGGCCGGCAGGAGCGAGTCGGGGAAGCCCTCGGCGCGGCATGTGAGGCCGTCGTAATCCCCTGGGTACTCCAGAGAGACCAGGAATTCAGGTCCGCCGGCCTGACCTCCACCGGCGAGCAGCGAGGCGACCAGGAATGCGATACCCATGCCGTCACCTTCCGGATGGAGGAACGCTGATCGCTCCGTGGCTTTCACGGCTGCCGGAATATCAGCATTGGAGGAGGATCTGCGTATCATCCCCGGCGCCGGGCGGCTCACATGGGCATCCCACGACCAGGAGCGCACCGGGGAGGGATAGTGAACATCTGCTGGCGGATCCATCTACACGCTGACAGGGAGGCTGGTGGATCCCGCCTGATTGCCCATGCACGTGAACTCGCGGGTTCTACTTGACTTCAGGCGACCCGGGTCCGATGAATGTCGAAACCCTCATGGAGGAGGATGCTCGATGTCCCTTGCACTTATCGCCGCCACCATCATTTCCTTCGGGCTTCCCGGCACCCCGGAGATCCCCGAGATCCCCGAGGTCGATGTCCCCGGATTGGCGATCCTGGACGAGGTCGCGGCCAATCTCGACGAAGTTGGCTCCTCCGTCGCCGTTCTCGAGACGGTGCTGCCCGAGCTCTCGGCGATCGACAACGCAGCGGCCAAGCTTCGTGAGCTCAACGATCTCGATCCCGAGGTCGCATCCGTGCTGGCGGACCTGGAGGTCTATCGTGCAGATGCACTCGAGGCCCGCGAGCAGATCGAGGAAACCCGCGAATCGATAACCGCGACGATGGACGAAGTGAGGGGACAGGTGGACGAAGTCAGGTCCGAGATCAACGACTTCGCCGCGACCACGGGGATCTAGATCGACTCTGCGAGGGATGATACGGCGGTCAGCCCCCTGGCCGCCGTTCCCCTTTCCGGGTCCTCCTCTCCCGGCTGAACTCCCACCAGGACTTCGGCTCGCCCCCGGCCATGAAGCTCGTGATGGAGATGAAGAGGTCGATGACGCAGGGGTCATGCCGTTTCCCTGTGATCCTGCAGAGAGTCTCGTACAGATCGTAGGGATCGCGACCCGTCAGCTGCTTCGGCTCGCTGATCCCGATTCTGCGCAGGTCTTCTGCGCAGGCGGGACCCACGTTCGGCAGATCCGTGAGCTTCTCGAGCCTGCTCCTGTCGACCTTGCGAGGATTCATTGCCTTCCTCCGTCCCGGCCCTGCTCCAGGGCTGCTGCCTGATCGACCGCTCCAGCCGGCAGGCTCTCGTTGTTCCGGTCGCAGCTCCGGCCTCATCCGCGAGGTTGCCTCACGGCTCCCGCATCGTGATAAATGCGCGTGGACCCGAAGAGACGACCCGCATCCAAGGTGGGAAACTCGCTCCGAGGAGCTGAAATGACCAGTGGCACCCGGTACGGGATTTTCAAGGTCATCGTGACATGCCCCCACTGCGGCAATCCCGTCGTGGTTAACGGGCCGCTGTCCCGCCCGGTCTGCTCCTCCTGCTCGAAGGAGGTGGAGATCCCTCCGGATGTCTGGCAGAGCATCATCGGTGACTATCTGAACGACTACGACGAGACGGAACCCGGGTCGGGAAACGAAGGCACGCTCATGTCGGGCGGCCTGACGCTCAAGTACACCTGTCTGCGGCTCCCTCCGCCGGCTCCGGCATGTCCGAGATGCGAGACGGCCTGGGACCTGGAGTCGGTCGAGAACGGCGCAAACCGGGAAATGGTGTGCGGCAGATGCGGGCACGCTTCACCAGTGTATCCCGCCCCGTCCTGGCTCCGGGAGGCAGTGCCCCCCTGCATGGAGGTGTTCTTCGCCGAGCGGGAGTCGGACTCGGATGCTGCCGGGACGCGCATCGAGCCCGGCGAGGGTGCCGCCAAGCCCATCGCCCTCTCGTGCCCGCAGTGCGGAGGCGGCCTGCTCGTGACCGGCGACTGCGAGCGGACCATGCCCTGCAGGTTCTGCGGGGTGGACGTCTACCTCCCCGACGGCGTCTGGCTCAGGCTGCACCCGGCAAAGGTCGCAAAGTTCTGGATGATCAGGTTCGAGGGAGGCCTGTCGAAAGCCGACTAGAGGCCGAACGGTCGAACGCTTTCCAGCCCCCGATCCTGCTGACCCGCGAAGCCGGATACTGCAGGCCAGCCAGATCCAGCCGCAGGGCGAAGATCACGACTCACACCCCGGGGAGCTTCGGTTTCATCTCTGCATCACTGGCCTGTCGCACTGCCATTGGTGCGTCCGTGCGAAATTCCTGCCCATGTTCTCCAGGAGTCTGTCGTGCAGCTCGAGATTCATCCCCAGCTAAGCCCAGAGCGCCCTGTGCGAATCGCAGTCGACCGACATGCTCTTCCTTTCATCCCCAGAATCGCACCCGGGATCACCAAGGTTCTGTACGGACAGGATACGCGCATGCAGGAGAGCGCCTCGGCGCCTCCCGGAACTGGGAGGTATCCTGCGCTTCCGGGATCAGTTCAGGACCACCACCGAGTTCACCGATGGCGCTCCGTGATCCGGCGCGAGCCTGACCAGATAGATGCCGGCCTCGGCAACAGGTGCCTGAAGGGATTGAGTTCCCGACACGGGCAGCTCGGCCAGTATGCGGCCGGACAGGTCGAACACCTGAACGGTTCCGCAAACCCCATCAGGAAGGGCGACTTCGAGGAACACGCCACCCACGGTTGGGCTGGTCACCGACAGGCAGCCGTTGCCGGATGCCAGGCCCGGATCTGCCTCGATCCCGGTGGGCAGCTCCATGAACTCGGCATAATCGGCGTTCATGACTTCCTTGTTGGGAGCACCTGCGTACTCCTGGACGAACGTCACGAGGTGGAGGTTGTCGGCGTCCCACGAGGAGCTCAGCGTATAGGCTGTGCTCACGAAGACCGTGTCAGGATATGGCTCCGAAAAGGACACCACCGGCCCGACCGCACCGAACAGGTTGTCCCTGAATGCCTGCTCGAAGACCGAGCCGGCCCAGTAACCAGCTCCATTGACGTCATCCTCGACCAGGATGGCAAAGACCCTCAACGCCGCTGCAGCTTCGAGATCCTGCTCCGCTATCAGACGGATGCTGACCTCGCCGGTGGTTGAGCTGGACGGGTTCCGTGCGACCAGGATGTCAAGATGGCAGGGCACGGAGGACCGGGTGGCATAGGCCGCCTCGATGCCGGGATACCCGCTGAGTATGCCGTCCACCTTTATCGTCGGAACCCCGGTCACGTTGTAGAAGCTCCATCTCGCCTGCTGCTCCGTGGGGTTGGCGAGATAGATCGGATCAGAGGCGGATGGCCAGTTCACGTGGACTCTGCAGACCGAGATGTCTCCTGCGGCCAGGTGAGGGGTGATGAAGGCGTTCAGCGTGGGCTCGAAGCTCCAGCAAGGTCCGCATCCGCTGTTCGTGAAGTCCTCGACCAGCACCACCCTGTCCGCGCAGAATCCAGTTGCTGCCAGCACGAGGAGAGCTGTGGAGACATGCTTCATCTGATTCTCCTTTCGGGAGTGTGCATCGTGGAGGCAGTCCTGCGCTCCTCCGCGCTCGGACATGTCCCGCGATAGATGGGAGTCGGGCTCTGTCGATCGAGACCGGGGAGCTGAAGCAGCCCGCCCGGAGGTCCTAGACTGGGTTTCCGCCGGCACCGCCGGCGCAGGGCAGTACTCAAGTGGCACGAGTCCACCACGTCATCGATGAGGAGAGCGAGAAGGCGCCTGTCACAGATTGCATCCCGGCTCCATGGCGGGGTCCGCCGAAGCGGGCCCCGGGTTCTTTCGTACGCTATTCTGCTGCAGTGGATCCCTTCACGAATTCGGCGAAATCGTCGACGGGCTCGCCCCTCACCTCGTCGAGTCTGCTCTGCGGCGGTCTCTTCGTCACGAGGCTGACCAGGATGATGAGCACCGTCGAGATCACCACTCCCGAGGCCACGTAGATGTAGCCGTATGCGCCTGCCAGCCATGACGGGAGCACGTCGGTGTAATAGTGTGGAAGGGCGGGATCGGCGAACTGGAGGAACTTGTACTCGTACCAGTACATGCCGACCGTGCCGACAAATCCTGCGACCGCGGCCGTCATCACCGCGGGAAGGGTCGTCCTCCTCCAGAAGATGAAGAAGGCCGGCACCGCGATGCAGGCCGAAAGGACCCCCGATGAGATGTAATAGACATCCCCCAGCGTGTTGCTGATGAGGGCGCAGGCCAGGGCGGCCACGACGGCGGCCACCGAGATGACCCTCGTCGCTGCAAGCCGCTTCTCACGACCCACCTTCCTCCTGATCTGAGCGGGCTCCACCAGATCGTAGGCGAGTGGCATGGCCGTCACCTGGGCGAAGGTGTCCACGGTCGACATCTGGCATGCCATGATCCCGATCATCATGAAGACGGCAAGACCGATCGGGAGCCGGCTGATGAAGGCCGGGATGATGCCCAGCGCGCCGCCCCCGATGGCATCCGGGGGAACGCCCTCCACCGGCGGGAACACGACCAGCGAGCAGAACGCGGTGATGCTCGGCAGGACCAGCACGAAGATCGTGATGAGGAACAGCGCGAGGATGGCTCCCTTGCGCGCCTCCTTCGTCGATTTCATGGCCTGGACCCTCTGCACGAGATCCTGCTCGATCAGCCATCCCGGCAGATATCCGATGAGCAGCACGATCGGGAACAGCAGCCCGAGGAACCACGGATCGAGGGCATTCCCCTGGCCGGACCAGGGCGGAGCCGACGCCCTGAGCGCCCCCATGATGTCTCCGTTGCTGGCTGCCGAGGCCGCCGAGACCGCCGTCACCGCCAGAACGGCCATGAACACGGTCATGAGCACGAACTGCAGCACATCGGTCATCACGATGGCCCTGAACCCGCCCATGTAGGTGTAGATCGCGATGGGCAGCGTGAGAAGGATCATGCAGACCCACGCCGGAATCCCCAGGAAGGGAGCCAGGAGCGAGCCGCCCATGAAGAGCTCCGCCTGCGTCCATGCGAGGAACACGCCGGCGGAGAAGACTGCCAGAAGAGTCCTTGCACCCGGTCCGAATCGTTTCTCGATCGCCTGGGGCAGGCTGACGGCCGGGAGCCTTCTGACGAAAGGCACCATGGCGATGACGATGAAGCACAGGATGAACCACGGGATCGGCAGGATCCAGAGCCCTGTGACACCGTACATGTAGACCTGGGACATGCCGAAGCCGACCCACCCCAGCATCAGCCATCCTGCGGTGAGCGACATGCCCAGGCGCCAGAACGGGAGCTCCCGCTTGGCCAGCCAGTATTCGAGCGTCGAGAGCGGATCCGACCTGCTCTGGAGATGCCTCCTGACTCTGGTGAGTATCCCGACGAGGATCATGCCCGCGATGTAGAGGACCGCTGCGATCCAGAAAGGCGTCGTGCTCATGAGCGAATCTCCCCCCGCCCGGGCTCAGAAGTACCAGGTGACGGAGGTGCCGCCCCAGAACTGCGAATCGTCCTCGAACAGGTCCTTGATTTCGCTGTCGAGCAGCATTGCGTAGTGTGCGGCGGGAGTGACGAAAAGGGTCGAGCCTATTGCGATCGGGAGCGAGGCGTTCATCGTCAGGTCACCCGGCGCAGCTTCGGGATGCCAGTAGTAGAAGCCGTTGTGGAGAGAGTTGCCATAACCGATAGAGGCTGACAGTACAGGTGCCGAGACCGAAACGGTCCCGGAAGCCTGCCAGGACCCGGGGATCGCCTGGGAAACGCCAACGGAGGTGTAGAGACCATCCGCCTCCTTGATGTCGCGGTAGAAGCTGAGCACGGGGGAAAGGGGCACCCCGAAAGCGGCGATCAGGGACAGCTCGGCCGTGGAGTTGTAGTCGGTGTTCGGATAGATGTAGTCTCCGATTCCGGCCGTCACGCAGGCAGGGCCGTATTGCCTGGAATACGACAGGTACAGGTCGACCTCCGTGAACTTCATCGCTCTCTCGTCGCCGCCCGGCATCTCATTCACGTCGGTGAGTTCCATACTGCCCCAGACGCCGCCGGTAAGGCCGCAGCAGGAGAGCCACGCAGAAGGCTGGAGCACCGGGTCGTCGACGCTGTTGATGCCCCTCCAGACGTACTTGCTGTTCCAGGTTGCGTCTGCGTAGCCTGACACGGCCTGAGAAACGGCATCGGACACGAGTGCGAGCAGCAGCAGGAACGGGAGCAATGCTCTCATTCTACACCCCTCCGTGTGAACTGGTGTGACTGCGGATTCCCGCCGGCAGAAGAGATGACCGAAACGAGAAAGGCCCGGGAAACCGGGCCTCTTCTATCGGGTCGAGTTCCCGCCTGCGCCCGGCAGGCGGATAGAAGAGGCCGTTCATGCCTTGATGAACAGAAGTCTCATTCCACCGCCTCCGTGCAAGGGAAAGCCCCGACAGTTGCGGCAACACTACCCGCCCGCACGACCCGGGTCAAGAAAGAGAGGCAGAAGGAAGCCGGCGAGGCCGGGATCGTTCCTCGAGGCACGGCATCGAGAGGATTGGAGACAGCCCGGTTCCGGGCGTCTCACCTCANAGCACCATTCTCATCTGTTAGTTGTGCCACAACAGCGTGGCGCGGCGTTAACAGGACTCGCGTTAACCCAGAGGGGNCNCTGCGGTGCCCTGGCTCCCCGCCGGCAGTCTGAAGGCGAGCAGGAGAGCAGCTGAAAGCGAGAGTGCGGCCCCGAGTGCGAANGGGACGACGGGACCGAATGCGTTCCAGAGGAACCCGGCTATCACGCTGGCCGGAAGCAGGGCGATTCCGACCAGAGTCGAGTGGAGGCCCAGCATGGTTCCCTTGAGGTCGCAGGGCGCGATCTCGGCGATGAAGGCACGCTCGACTCCGGCCGTCATGGCGGTGAACACCCCGTAGAGCGCGAAGGCCGCTATTACGATGCCCCTGTTTCCGGCCCAGGCGAAGCACGAGTAGACTATCGCGAAGGTGATGTACCCGGCGACGAGGATGCGCTTCCGTCCGACTTTGTCGGAGTGCCTTCCGAGGGGCATGGCGAGGAGCGACGAAACGATGTTGTACAGAAAGTAGAGCAGGATCACCGACGAGGAGTCGAAGCCGACGTTCCCCGCCCTCAGCAGGAGAAATGCGTTCGACGAGTTGCCGAGCGTGAAGACGAATACCACGACGAGGTACAGCCTGAGCCTGGAGTCGAGTCTGGAAAGACCCTCGAAGACGCGGAGGGGCTCTCTCGACTCTCGAGGCCTGCCGGTCTCCTTTATGAAGAAGAACATCATCAGGGAGATCGCAGCCGGGATGCTCGAGAGGAGGAAGAGGCTCCTGTAGTCGAATTCTCCGGCCCAGGACCTCATGATGAACCAGGCCAGGAGGATACCCAGGGCCGAGCCGGCCATGTCGAGCGCCTTGTGGAGGCCGAAGGAGCGTCCGAGCCTCCCCGATTCGCTGCTCTCGCTCACGAGGACGTCGCGCGGTGTGGTCCTTATGCCCTTCCCGAAGCGGTCGACGACCCTCGCGGCGAGCACGCCGAGCCATGAGGCCGCGAAGACGAGCGCCAGCTTGTAGATGAGTCCCGCCGCGTAACCCAGGAAGGCTATCGGCTTCTTCCTGCGGTACTTGTCGGTGACGTACCCGCTGAATACCCGCAGGAGGCTTGCGAGGCTCTCGGCTATCCCCTCGATGATCCCGACAAGGGCAGGCGTGGCGCCGAACACGGTGGTCAGGAAGATCGGAATGAGCGGATAGACCATCTCGGTGCTCAGGTCCGCGAAGAAGCTCACCAGGCCGATGAAGAAGATGTTGCTCACCGCCGCCCCGCCCTTCGGAGCACGGATGTGCTCCCGCCGATTCAGCGCATTACCCGCCGCGGACAGCCTCCAGGGAGATCCCGAGCCGCCCCCGAGGCCATTTCATGTCTCACGGGCCGGTCGAAGTAAACGGGTGCCTGGGCTCCGGGGTCCCGCTTGACAATCCTGCTGCGCCCCTGCACACTACGGAAGCCAATGAAAGGAAGGTACGCAGTGCCTGCCTTGGTGGCATGTCTTATCGTTTCCCTCTTGTCGGGTGATCTCCGTCTGGATCGCCCGCTCCCCGCAGGCGGCAGCGACCTCATGATCCAGTACGACGACGGGACGGCCATGTGGCTCACATGGACCGGCCTGTACAGGATGGTCTGGTTCGACATCGACGACTTCGCACCGGGCCAGTACGCGAACCAGGTCTTCTCCTCCGAGTTCTGGTTCTACCACGGCCCGACGTGCCAGTGGGACACCTCCTCCTTCCTGGCTGAGTTGTACAGCGGAGACGAGAGCGGCCCCGCGATCCAGCATGACCAGACATCCACCCTGGCCTTGCATTACAGCCCCGTCACCGTCAGCTATGGCTCGGGAGGCATCTTCCTTATGACTCCGGACTTCTTTCTCATCGACAACACGGAAATGTCATGTGGAGGCTGGCCCTCGCTGATGGGCGACAACTCGCCTGCCGACGTATGCCACAGCTTCCACAGCGACGACTTCATCAAGTGGGATCCGTGGATCGTCGGCGGTTCCAGCGCGCACGATTACATCATCAGGGCGCAAGTGGCGATCTTCGGACTCGACGAGACGACCTGGGGCGGAATCAAGGCCCTGTATTACACACAGCATCGGGGGGGGAGATGACACCTGTCGTGTTGCTTGCCCTGTCCGCCCTGCAGATGGCCGGAGGGTTGACCTGCCCGACACTCATGGAGGCGGCGGGACACCTCGACGGGCTTGTCTATGTGAGCCCCATGGCCGGCTCGGAGTGGCAGAGCCCGGAATCGCGCGTGATCCTGCGCTTCGACGGGCCGGTCCCTCCCGATCTGCGCGTAGAGGCCGCAGGAAGCTCCACCGGGAGGGCCGCGCTGGAATCCTACCGGCCATCGGACGGATCGACGGTCGTTCTGATCCCGGAGCGCCCCTTTGCGGAAGCAGAGACCGTAACTGTCTCTGCCGGGTCGAGGACCTGCGGCACTGCAACCTGGGAGTTCGCGACCAGGCCGTTCGAGCCCGTGATCCCGGAAGAGGTGCGCACGAGGTTCCTGGAGGCCGACGGGTTGTTTCCAGACGCCGTCTCCCCTTCCTCGGAACCCGCACCTGCAGCGCCTGCCCCCGACTCCAGGGCGGTGGCGGTGCCTTCGGACTTCCCGGGGCTGGTTTTCACCCCGCTGGGGACGCAGGCTCCGGGCAACTTCTTCTTCGCGCCGCTCTACCCCACGGGGAGCAATCCCAGCTCCTACATGATAGTGACCGACGAGACCGGTCAGATCCTCTTCTACCGCCACGCGCACAACTGGATCCTGAACGTGGAGGTTCAGCCCGACGGCTGTCTGTCCTTCTCGAAGGGAGGATCGAGCATAGGCGTGTCCTGGATCGAGCTCGACCAGACCTACACGCAGGCGGACGAGTTCGCCGTAGTCGGCTATCCCACGGACATCCACGATTTCACCGTCACGTCGGATGACGAGATACTCCTCGTGGGAGAGGACTGGCGGCAGATCGACATGTCGCAGATCGTCCCAGGCGGGCAGCCCGACGCCATGGTGATGGGCCTTCTCGTCCAGGTGCAGGACAGGAACCACGTGCCGGTATTCCAGTGGAGCAGCCTCGACCACATCGACATCACCGAAGCATGCAGCTTCGTCGACCTGACGGCCGACTATGTCGACTATGTCCACTGCAACTCCCTGGACGAGGATGGCGACGGCGGCCTGCTGGCCTCGTGCCTGGCCCTGTGCGAGTGCCTGAAGATCGACCGCCAGACGGGCGGCATTGTATGGCGCCTCGGAGGCGTGCTGTCCGAGAACAGCGACTTCACGCTGGTCGGCGATCCCCTTTCCGGCTTCAGCAACCAGCACCACTTCAGCCACACCACGGGGAACAGGTACACCGTGTTCGACAACGGGACCTTCCACAGCCCCCAGATATCCAGGGGCCTCGAATACCAGCTGGACCTCGGAGCCATGACCGCCGTCATATACTGGAGCTACTCGGTCACCGGGCTCTATGGATCTCACTTCGGATCCACGCAGCGGCTCCCGGACGGCTCTCATGTCGTGGACTGGGGCGACGTGATCGGATCGACCCCGAGGGCCGACATCACCGAGATAGGGACGGACGGCAACCCGACGGTGAGGGTCCGCTTCACGCCGTTCAATCTCGAGAGCTACCGGGCCTTCAAGTTCGACTGGGTCGGGCAGGCTGTAGTGCCCTACCTGGTGGCGGAGATCATCACGGGGGAGACCGCGGTTACACTGACCTACAACGTCTTCTCGGACATCCAGTACCAGTCGTACGACATATACACCGGCACGAGCCCGGGCAGCCTGTCCTTCCTCCAGAACACCCCGCAGAAGCAGATAAAGGTGTGGAGCCTGCCACTGGGCTGGAACTACTTCGCGGTCGTGGCGAGGGATTCCCAGGGTGTGCCGACGGGCTTCTCGAACACCGACTCGGCGCTGGTGACCTGGACAGGCCTCGATGACATGGAGGAATCCCTTCCGCATGCGCCGGAGCTCGGGGTATCTCCCTGCCCCGCCTCCACACAGGCGGTGTTCGACATCCTGTCGCCGACCGCGGGGGCAGTGGACCTAGACCTGTTCGACCTTGCGGGACGTCTGGTCGGCGGGGTGCAGCATCTTAACTGCGCAGCGGGGCCGAACGAATGCCTGGTCGGGCTCGAAAGCCTGCCTTCAGGCATCTACACGGCTGTCGCCAGGGGGTCAGGCTGGGCCGCGAGCACCCGGTTCGCAGTGGTGAGATGAGACTTCCCGGCCGGTTCGTCCGGGCCCCCCGCTAGTCCAGCAGGAGCAGCTTCCGACAGG
>JGI20215J15232_1000250_pt1 | contig 12053 bp, 7 predicted proteins | sample WetSurMetagenome_2_FD_15232 | JGI IMG/M metagenome (IMG submission 15232) | reverse complement strand
CGAAAGTGGGGTTGTTGCCGCCGAATATATTTGCCCCGTTATAATTATTTCCCCATTGGACCCTGTCTTTTACCAGTCCGGCGTCACCCCATTTCCAGGCCAATGTTACACCTCCCTGCATGTCGCTCCAGTCGGTGGACCCCTTGAGATGTCCCCCCTCCCTTTTCGTAAGGTATTCCGGCAATCCCAGCAGGGGCTTTTCATGGTTATCCCTCAGGGAAGCATAGAATCCCCAGTGCTGAATATAGGCCCTTGCTTCGGCCCCGTTCCTCAGGTATGTCGCCCTCCCGGAAGAATTAGTGAAGATCTCCCCTCCGAGTATCGGGTTGACAGTGAGTGAAAAAAGTGTATCCTTGTAATAGAAAAGATCTTTCCTCCTGTTCCACTTCTTTCCCGGATTAAGCTCTTTNCCGAANTCCTTCAGGTAAAAATCGAGCTCCTTCTGCTGGCGTGGAGTGAGCTGTTCCCTTTTTCCGTCAGCCTCNCGCAGCTTCAGCGCGATTGTCATTCGTGAATAAGGCTTGACGGCTGAATTTAAGGATATTACCTGCAGTGATGCCAGCTCATCCATAAATGAGTAAATACCCCAATTACTGACTGATTGCGGGACTGCCTGTCCGCTGATCTTAGTAAGTAAAAGCAAAAATGCCAGGACGGAGATCAGTACGATCCTTAAAGGTTTACGCATCATTAAAATCTGGTAAATGTAAATTTAGAGTATTCTGATTAAACTCCTGCCCTCAGGGGGAAATTAATGAACCTTTACTCACAAACCACAATTCACAAATCACAATTTGCCTTCAATCCTCAGCCTTATGATTGTTCTGCAATTTTGCTGTTCTGCTATTTTGCAACTCCCCGTGATTTGGCATCCAAGGCATAATCGCACAATTGCATAATCGCACAATTGCACAATTCAGAAACTGATAATTAAAAATGTAACATTGTAACAATTAAAGGCTAAACCTGCCAACCTTGCGAAACCGGCAGAACCGGCAGAACAAAGAATTTAATTAAACTGTCCTGATCAACCGAACGGCTTATCCCCGAACGGGCTTTTCAACGGCGGTTCCGAATATCCCTTCTTGGTAATGCCCTTACCGCCGGTGGGTGGTGGAGGCGTGTCAAAAGGTTCCGGGTTGGATACCTGCATAAGAATAAATGACTTATCCAAATAAATCTTTGTTATTACCGGTCTTATGTATGGCTTTTTGGACGTCATTCTGCTGAATCAAATCTCTAAATCCTTGGTAAAAATACTAATTACGTTAAATTCAACAAATTTCAATATGCTTTCAATGCAATTTGTGTCAATATTTGATCATTTTGCAACTATTCTCCCTGTATAGCTCAGCTTTCCCGACCTTATTTCAACCAGGTAGAATCCATCTTTTACAGGAGCCGGAAGCTGGATCAAAGAGCCTCTCCTGAATTCGATGTTTTGAAGGACACCAGTCGTTTTTCCTGCAAGATCCAGAATCTTTATGGAACCCGTCCTGCCATCCCATATATCAGCAAGTGTCTGAACCGTGATGAACTTATGGCTTGTATAAACATTGAACGGTTTTACAGAAGCTATTGTTTCAGACATCCCCGTAATTCCTTTAGTAGCGGCGGAAACAGTTAAAACGAAGCGATTTTTGATAAGGCCGGCTGACGACGTAAACGGAAGGTCTCTAACAGTCTTCAGGTCTATTGTGGTATTGGTCAGCTTATCGGTGAGCGATACATTGTAACCGTTAAGTTCCTGCAGCCCGACTGCCGAAATGGTGTGACTGCCCGAAACCAGAAGGTTAACAGTAACCGGAATACTGACAAATGTTTCAGGGAAAGGCAGTCCGTTGATAGTGTAATCCATGCCTTCAGCAGTTGTATAAATTGACGGGACATCAGTCGATCCAAAGATCCTCGGAGCATCAAATCTCAGGTCAAAACCGGGCATCGCCTTATAGTCAAATCGCACAACAGTTTCAAATGTTTTGCTTTTTTCTGATAAGCCCAGGCGGACAAGCGGTATCGGAGGATTATCCCCCTTATATCTCTGGGCTGAATTATGTTCGCGGGCTGAGAGCGGGATTTTAAGGGACCCTCCTGAGGCTGTGGTTTTTACGAAAAATCCCTGCATGGGCGGGATATGGCCGTCAACTGAAGCAGGTACTCCGACCCCCTCCTGGTATGTATATGACTGGTTATCATGTGTAAAATAAACCATTGTACTGGCATCAATCGGATAATCTTCTGTGCTGGTCACAGCATTCCAGTTTAAGCCACAGCTGAACGGATTTCCCAATAGGTTGTACCCCGAATATACCACATCGGCCATAGTTCCGGTGTAACTTAGCGGAAGACTTATTTCAGAGGTGTTGGGAATTCCCGAAAAAGTATATGTTATAGGATTACCGCTTGCATAGTAGTTATATCCCATCCCCTGTTCGAGGGAGTTGAAAGAATAATCGGAAGCACCGTAATAAAGCCTTGTATAATATGATACGTTATCAAACCTGATCCAGCCCCACTGTGTCGTATGCGGCGTATTAGTAATGGCGAGCGACTCAACAAACCTGGCTATATTAATGGTCATTGCGGTGAAAAGACTTACAGGCAGCGATGTCACCGGCGAAGATATGTAATGCCAGTTGTAACCCCTTATACTTGCCGGGCCCCCGGTAAGGTAGATCTGGACATTCATGTTCCCTGTCCCGGAATAGCTGCTCAAAATGAGGGAGGCGATCCCGGTGGCATCGGAGTTGAGATTCAGAATACCTTCATTTGAGACTTTATCCCCTACCGTGAGTGCCATTCCCGGGTTGATGGTAAGCATTGCTCCGGTCTCGATGGTGAGGCTGTTGCAAACAGCCACGGGGGAGTCGGAAATAACAGGTTGATTGGGAGTTGCGGAAATGAAAACATCAGTAGAAGCTGTGGGAAGAACCTCGCCGCACCAGTTGGCCGGATTGTTCCAGCTTGCCCCGGCTGCCCCGTTCCACGTCCCCACTGCGCATCCGGATGTGACCCGTACGATCCCGGTTCCCGCAACCGAGAAGTAAGTATCGTTTTTATGGTTAGCCGATGATGCCGTACTGCCGTATGTACCGCTTCGCTGAACAATACCCCCAAGGGTGAGGCTCCCGGCAGTATGCACATATGTCGAGAGATTAGCCCTTGACCCGGTCGTAATGGCGAAGAGGTTTGTGATCGTACAGACAGCCGAAAACGTAACATTGCCGCCGGCATTGTCGAATGTAAGGTTGCTTACGTTGGCCGGCAGGCCAGAACCGGTGACCTGTGCAGTCGAACCGTTGTAAATGTAATCCGCATCAGTTGAGAAATTCCTTGATCCCCCGACCTGGATATTCCCTGTGGCCCCTGAAGAGGAGATGCCGCCGGCAGAGGTTATCCCCAAAGTGCTCCCGGCCATCAGGGTAAATGAGCCGGAGCCCGTGATCACTGTCCCGGGGGCAGCCATCTGGAGCCAGGAGCCGCTGCTGATGCTGAAGTTGATGACATTGCTTATTGTGCCGCCAGAGGTGTATAACTGCCTTGCAGTACCGTTAAATATTATTGTTCCCCCTGTTGAAGACTCCGTAATTGTTCCGGATGACTGAGTAAAATTGCCGGCGATCCTTAATGTGCCGGTACCGCTACCGCTGTTCATTTCAATCGTTCCGCCGGCCATTACAAAATCACCTCCCACTGTCAGGCTTGCCGAGTAAGCACCGTTGTTCATGGTGTAATTACCACCGCTTATTGAAAAATTATGGACTACTGTCACATTCCGCGGGCTGGTGCCGGTACGGAGAAGAAAGAAGCCTCCGGTCTGGACATAATTCGGATAGACCGGGCTCCCGCCCGGGTTGATGAAATAGCTTCCTGCACCTGTACTTGCCAGGGTAAATGTCCCCTGTACCCCTGTTATTGTTGACGAGAAATTAATGACGGCACTTTGAGCAGTGCAGTTCCAGGTGAAGTTCCCGAAATTCTGGCTCAGCCCTGAAGGTCCGCTGTTAATTATGCCGGTGATCTCGCATGTCGAAGCGGCATCCCATGAGGCGGTGGGGATTGTACCCCCGTTCCGGTTATGTGTATATTTGGCTCCCGAGTTGAATAATATAGTACCTAACCGGGTAATGGCTCCTGTATTACCAGTAAGTTCAAGGCTTCCGTTTACGGTAAGATCACTGCCAGGTCCGTCTGCCAAAGTCAGAGTAACATTGTTTACCGTTAAATTTCCGCCGGATTCAACAATTACCTGGTCTACACTCACCGGAGAGGTCACAGTAACTGTATGTCCGTTGCGGATAAGGATCACGCCGCTGGATGAATTTGGTGTTCCTTCGACTGCTGTCGGAGTGACCCAGCTGGCACCGTCGTACCTTTCCCATGTTGTTAGTGACCCCCAATTTCCGCTGGCTGCTGACCGATAGTCGCCCGCAACGGATCCCGGCGTTACGCTTGTGGTTATCCCGCTGCTCCAGTTGGTTCCCCTGCGTGTAAAAATTGTGAAGTAATATGTAGTGCCATTAGTAAGGCCGGTAACCGTTTCTCCTGAAACAACACCTCTATAAATAACATAACCGCCATCAAAGGGTGTTCCGGCACTGAAAGCAAGACTTGCAGTATAAGCCGATCCGTCACCTGAAGGTATTGAAGTCACAGCGCTGCCTTCCTTGGCCACTATCATAAGATCATCATAGCATCCTGCCGGATTGGTCCAGGTGAGGACCGACTGGGCACTTGCCTGGGAAGCTGAAAAATCTGTTGCATTCACAGGCGCCGAAAACAGGATGGTCTGAGTGCCACCGGCAGCTGTGGTTCCCGATTTGTTGCCTTCAAAAAATGAAACGTCAGAGGGGGTCACAGCTTCAACAAAAATTGTGCTTAAAGGTACGTTCTCGCATCTGACGTCAGTGGTAATAAAGATATGCCCCGTGGTGCCGCTTGCAATGTCCTGGTTGTGCCATGAAGGGAATTCCTGCAACCCCGGGCCCAGTGCGGAGGTTTTTGTGGACAGGAGGACATCTGTTCCAGGGTCGAATGTATTGTCTGCCGAATACCATGCTTTTAGGTTTGAAAGATCAGTCGCTGAATATGTCCCGCCTGTCGTGACCTGAAGCCCTGTGATTGTAGCATTCTTGTTCGAAACTGTGATGGCAAAATTGTAAATGACATTGTTTGCCGAGCTCTCGTTAATGTTCCCTGCCGGGACAGCGGGGTCGGCAGAGCTGATCACTATCTGGGGAAGCTTCGGTACAATTTCTCCAGTTGCAAGTATCTGGGCTCCTGCCGCGTATCCGCTGAATACGATCTTATCGAGCTGCGCCTGGGTGAGACCCGTGGCATCATTCCCGAAAAAGATCTTTCCCGCCGTTCCGCNGGAACCNGGTGTTCCTGCCCATCCGGTAATCGTAAGTGNCGACCCGGNCCAGACAACTGANCTGCTGTTGGCAAATTTAAGTGAGTGNACATTCCCNCCCAGNGCNATTGNNGANCNGNTACTAGTTACACTCANTGTATTTGAACTNGTAATANNNGTATTTGAGGCAATGTTTGTTGTGCTNAGAGTACCNGAGCTTAATATTANCTGGGACTCGAATGTCGCTGATGTGCTCGTAGGGTTAAGCCTGAGAATTCCTACCAGAATCCTTGTCGGGCCAGTATATGAGTTGGCGGCATTGGCCAGTGTGACCATATAGGCACCCGTTTTGGTAATGCCTGAATTTGAACCGCTTATCCTCCCAGAGAGTACCAAACTACCCGCCGCTGTACTGAAGGTTCGCTGTCCATTTAATATTATCGGAAAAGTTAAAGTTTGAACATTCGGTGAATTATTTGTAACGTCTCCAATAAGGGTTACTTCATTTCCTGATAGAGTGAAAGCTCCAGCGCTGTTTGTGAAGGTAATCAGCCTGAACGAATAATTCAGGAAAGTATTCCTGTTTGAAAGGAAGTTAGTGCCTTTAAATATCAGATTGTCCCTTGAATTCGGCACAACATTGCCTTCCCAGTTCTGCGGGACATTCCAGGTGTTGAGCAAGCCAAGACCCTGCCATGTACGATCGACCTGGGAATAGGATGCCTGCTGAACAAACGACGTTAAGATCAATGCCGCCAGCATCCTGACTGCAATGCGGCCCGAAAAAAGCCCGCGCTTGCTGATCCCATTGTCACGTCCGGAACCGGAGTCAGTATCACCTGACTTAACAGGGGCAGGCTTGGAAAATATTTTCATGCTCTCGGTTGTTTCGTAGGTCAGATGTAATCTTCATCAGAGAAATTCACAGGTCATTAATTCTTCAGCTCCCAGGAACATCCGCGCCCGGGCAACAGTTTGCAACAGGCTCCGGGGTTACTCAATAACTTGTAATAAAAGAGAGTATTGCAAACCTTAACCATAACTTTGCCATCGACAAAATTATATAAATTCAGAGGCAAAATTTCAACGGAAGCTGAAATAAAACCATGCCTTTATGATTCAAATATAAGAATTAATGTAATAATTAGGCTGACAATGACCCAATAATTGAACAAACCGGGCAAGAGTGCATTACGGAATAAGTACCGAAAGTCACTTTTTGTTACCGTCCTTTTACCACAGCTCTGATTGCCCGGGAAAAAATCCCTCCCCACCTTGCCGGGTACCTGACCAGGGCCCCTGCCGCTGTCCTGCAATGATACCTGGATTTCATGTAGCCTATTGACGGGAAGATGTAACCCGCCAGGAACAGGGTCTTCCTGAACAGGCCCGGGATCTCTTTTAATGGGGAAAAAAGCGGGTCGGATCTTTCCTGACCTGTGTAGGTTTCCGGATTTCGCAGGAAACTGATAAACCTGTCGGAAACGGCTGACCTGCCGGTGTTTACCCTGGCAACTCCCTGAATATCTTCAAATGAAACGCCCCAGAACATCGTAAGGAGGCTGAGGATATCCTGCAATTCCTGCTCAAGCCCGGCTTCCCTTGCTTTTCCCGCCAGGTCATGATTGAAGATGGCGGACCGGTACTGATAAGTAAGGTTCAAAAGATCGGCAAAGAATTTCAGCTTAAGATCTGCCGTACTGAAGTGCCTGCCGAGATGCCTGACCAGGTAGAGGAAATGCAGTTGGACAGGCGGCAGGAACAGGCCCGGATCTTCACCCGGTAATGCTGCTGAGGATTTAAGGAATTCGGTCGTAAGCGCTTCATTTCCATTATCGAATAACCTGGCATGGAGCTCGGTATAGATACCGTCCTTTGACAGGGCAGGAAGGTGTCTTTTCAGATATGGCAGCAGTTTCCTGTGTAAAGGTGACATTTCAGGAACTGAAGCAAAACCGTTCTTAAGAAGCACCTCCCGGAAATACAATGCCTTATCGAACTCCACCAGGATATCTATGTCACTAAGGTGTCTTAATCCCCTGTTCCCATAAAGCGTTTTTTCAAGCGCACTGCCTTTCAGGAGGACAATCCTGACACTCTCCCTTTTTGCCAGTGAGGCGATTTCCACGAGAAGCCTGTAAATAAATGTATTCTGAGCCAGGTTCCTGAAGTAGGCATTGCGCATCAGAGCCGCAGCTTCAGAAGGTATCCCGGCTGAATTGCCCGTCGCATCAAGGGTATACCAGCACTGGGAAATCATGCAATGCTCATTCGCCGCCCTCACAAAATGGTCCCAGTCAGTCACTCCCCGTATAATACGTGAAAGCTCATCTTTCTGTTTTTCAGTAAATTCAACTCTGCAAAGAGAAAGTAACAGCCGCTCCTCCGGTGTCAAGTTATCAATGTGATCTGACATCGAGTTAAAAGATGATTTTTGTAAAGGTAGTTATTTATGCGTTGATGAGTTGAGGCGTTGAAACGTTGAAGAGTTGATGCGTTTAAATGTTGATGCGTTGATAGGTTTATTCATTGGAATCATATGGGAGAGATCTGATACCAGAATCTTTTTTTACGGTATCTCTGGCATATCTGCAAAGTTTCCCGAGCAGGATTGAGACTGTGGTAATTTCTTTTCTTAATTCCAGCAGGACCTTATTATCAATGTAGTTAAAGTCATCGCATAAAATAATCTGATTAAGTGTTTCCATCAGGCTTGAATAAGCCATATTATAAAAATGAGCCTGATCTTTTTTTGAGATTCGGGATGAGCCTTCAGCAATATTGGAACAAATGGAAATTGCCGCCCTCCTTAACTGAGATGAAATTCCGAATTTTTCCAGATCCGGAAACAGGCGTGTAAGTTCATAGATTCTTTTTGCCAGATTTCTGGATTTCTTCCAGACATCAAGTCGTTCAAAACTAAATGTATACATGACTAGGCACTTTAATGGTTAATACAGCGAAAAACAACTGCCCGAATATAAGAAATTACCAGGATTGTTTGTACAAGAACGCATCAACCTATCAACGTATAAACGTATCAACATTTCAACGTATAAACGTATAAACGTATCAACCCTTCAACCCCACCTGCCCCCAAACATTTTTATTAAACACTTGCAAAACTCAATCCATTGAGTAAATTTGTTACTCATTAACCTGATGCTATGATCAGTACCCTCATAACCTCCCAAACCCGGATCAAGCTGTTAAAGAAGTTTTTCCTCAACAGCAGCATAACTGCCCATCTGCGNGGNCTCGAGTCGGAGTTCCGNGAATCGTCGAACTCNATCAGGGTAGAGCTTAACCGCTTCGAAGCGGCAGGACTGCTGATCTCCCTGCGTGACGGGAACAAAAAGCTTTACCAGGCGAATGAGGGTCATCCGCTTTACGGGGATATCCACAGCATCGTTATGAAGGAAACTGGGATTGATATGGTGATCGGGAAGGTTGCCCACAGGCTCGGGAACCTCCTGTCGGTTTACCTTACGGGCGATTTTGCCCATGGCAGGGACAGCCAGGTCATCGAACTAATCCTGGTAGGCACGGATATCGACAGGGATTACCTTGCCAGGAAGGTCACGCAGGCAGAAGAGCTCGCCGGCCGGAAAGTGAGCTATATCGTTCTTAAGCCCGGGGAGGCGGAGGAATACCTGTCCGTCCTTAAGCCTTCGGAGCTGCTTCCGTTGTGGAAGTCGGAATTACCCGAGCCGGCCCTGAAGTAAGCAACAGAGAATTTGCGTTTATAACGCACTAATATATATATAATCAATTACACCTTTGTTGGACATACAGCAAGCATGTGACCGACGGGGCGAAAGCTTGGGCGGGCGGGAAGCGCGAAGCGCATAGCGCAAGGCGCGGAACGAAATTGGCCCGGAGGATTGGCAGATGGATTGCTTCGCATGAAGGGCGTAGTCCTAAATATGATGCAGTAAACGGGTAAATGGATTGCTTCGCATGCTCTGCATGCTCGCAATGACTGGTGCCGTAAACAGGCAAACGGATGGCTTCGCATGCGAAGCGTGATCGCAATGACTGGTTATGTTTATATAATGACTAATGATAATAACACTGTGCTATATACGGGGGTTACAAGTGACATAATGGGAAGGGTCCGGCAACATATGGATAAAAAGCATCCCGGAAGCTTTTCTGCAAGGTATAATACCGGGAAATTAGTATATTACGAAAGGATATCATCAATCGGCGATGCCATAAAAAGGGAGAAGCAGATCAAAGCCGGGTCCAGGAAAAAGAAACTTGATCTTATCAATTCCATCAATCCTGACTGGAAAGATTTGTCTGGAACCCTTAATAATGCATCCTGATCAATAAATAACAAACCTTATTTCATTAAGAATTATAACAAACCCTGTTTAAGGCCCAGTCATTGCGAGGCAGCACGCAACGCGTGCCGCCGAAACAATCCCCCTAACCATCCCGAACGTTTATTAAAGCAACCCCATATGAAAACCCGCTACTTCCTCCTGGGCACTTCCCTCCTCCTGATCTCAGGTTGTGTCTCCCAGAAAAAACTCGGCTATCTCAATAACCTCCAGCCATCAGGTGAACCTGAATACTTCCCGATGTCGGTGCCAGATTACACGATCCAGAACAGGGATGTTTTGTACATTACTCTGAAGGCAATGGATCCCGAAGGTATGATTAAGGATTACCTCTCCGGGACAACTTCCTCAGTTGGGATAACTGCTTCACAGGGAGAAGGAGGAGGGTACCTTATTGGCTATAATGTCAATAAATTCGGGAATATAATTCTCCCCATGATCGACAGTCTGCATGTAGAGGGTAAAACGCTCGATGAGATCAGGAGCATTCTCCAGGTTGAATTTAATAAATATTACAAAAATGCAACTGTAGATTGTAAGCTTCTGAGTTTTAAGTTCATGGTTATCGGAGAAGTCAGATCTCCTGGAGCTTATGTAAACTACAGCAATTATCTTACGGCATTGGAGGCTGTCGGCCGCGCGGGTGGTGTAGGCGATTACGGACGCCGTGACAGGATCCTGGTAGTCAGACCCGTCGGTAACGATACAAAGACCTACAGGATCAGTCTCCAGGATAAGAATATTCTGACAAGTGAAGCCTATTTCCTGCAACCTAACGATGTGATCATTGTCGAACCGCAAACAGGCAAGATACTCAACCTTAATTTCCCTGTAATTTCTGCTGCGCTTTCCCTTATTACCACAGCATTGCTGCTGATAAGCTATGTGGGAAGATAAAGAGTTCCCAACTCTGTATACATAGTCTCCTATACTTTATCCTGAAATAGGTTTACACGTAAAAGGATAATATTAATAACACTCTGAGCCCTGTAAAGTGCGCTCTATGCGATAAATAAAGAAAGAAAATCATTTAGCTGCTATGAATACATCTCCTTACCCACAGCCGTCGTATTATTTAGAACCTGGCGAGAATGAAACCATTAACTTCAAACGGTACCTCTCGCTATTCTTCAGCAACTGGTACTGGTTTGCCTTTTCATTATTCATAGCTATGAGTGTTGCCTATGGAATTAACCGGTGGTCCACCCGGGTATTTACCGTCTCATCCACTATGCTCATAAAAGCCGATCAGAATTCGGCGCTTTCCAATATATTCCCGGGATCAGATTCATACAGGAATCAGCAGAACCTCACCAATGAAATGTGGATCCTGAGATCATTTGATCTGAACAGGAGAGTCATGCAACAGCTTCCCGATTTCCTTGTGGATTATACCAAGGTGGGAAAGCGCGGGATCGCTGAAAAAAGATTATATACAGATTGTCCCTTCGTGGTAGTGTACGACAGTGCCAATTACCAGCCTGCAGGAAGGCCTGTCTATATTAAGATTACTTCCTCCGGTGAGTATAAAATAGGATTCAATGGCCACAGGAACCTCGATAAAACGATGCCATTCGGTGAAAGATTTACCGGGTCAGGTTTCAATTTCAGGATCATGCTGAGAGATTCCTCAAAACCCGCATTTGATCCTGACGGATCGAACAAATATTATTTTACTTTCAACAGCCCTGAAAGCCTCGCAAATTCTTACAGAAGCCGGCTCTCGATTGTACCGGTGGAAGAGAATGCATCCCTGGTAACGCTTTCTATATCAGGTCTGGTTGCTCAGCAACAGGCTGACTATCTGAATATGCTGGCGAAGGTTTACCTTCAGTACGGACTCGATGCAAAAAATGAGACAGCGACTAAGACAATAGGGTTCATTAATGAACAGCTTGGAAAGATATCCGATTCACTTAAGGTGACTGATGGAGAGCTCGCTGATTTCAGGCGCCACAATAATATACTTGACCTGAGCAGTGAAGGATCACTTCTCCAGCGAAGGATTGAGGAGGCAGATGCAGAAAAATCAAAGCTTCTATTGCAGAAAACATATTATGAGTACCTGAAAAATTATGTCGAAACTAAAAATGAAACCGGGGATCTTATTACACCATCGGCAATGGGTGTCTCTGATCAGCTTCTTATGGGGCTGGTGAACGAACTGGCACAGGCCATACAGCAAAAAAAGATCCTGTCGGTGAATCTTGCCTTATCGACAAGCCCCCTGACCCTGGCGAACGAAAAAATAGCAGTACTTCGTAAAGCTATTGCGGAAAATATTAGTGATGGCCTTAAAAACATAAATGACGCTCTAAATGAAGCCGAAAAAAAAATAAATGGTATTTCTA
>JGI20215J15232_1000249_pt1 | contig 12062 bp, 9 predicted proteins | sample WetSurMetagenome_2_FD_15232 | JGI IMG/M metagenome (IMG submission 15232) | reverse complement strand
CACGTCGATTTATTCCCGACCATCGCAGATATACTGAACATAAAAACCAGTAAAAAAAGTGATGGCATCAGTCTCCTATCATCAGAAAAACTTCCGACGATAGGTATCACCTACTATGATACAGAGATACATATGCCGTTGATCACCTATCAACTCAAAGAAAAAAGCATCTGGGACAAAAACGGTGGATATCTCTTTAGAGGCGGCTCCAACTTCTTGTTTCAACTCCTCTATGGGATCTATGACATCACTATCTCCCAACGAGTTCATGGACTCTACCTCCGAGGNCAATTACAACGAAAAAAACTAAGGATGATAAAGAATTACGGAACCATCCTAAAAAACATGTGCCGTTCTCCGATACGATATGGCACTCCTGGTTTTGAGTTGGAAAAAGCAGAACAAATGATAAAATCATTCTCCGAAAAAAAAATGTTTATTGACGAAAAACAAAAAATAAAAAACACCATCGGACGGTTAAAACAAGAAGGGAAAATATAGAATCATCCGATCCTCCATTCAATTGTAAAGACCATCATCTTTCTTTTTAGACATCGATTATTTTACCAAAAAATAATAAATCCTGCCCGGAGACAGGTCGAAAAAGGTCTGGTTCTGAACGTCCCCTAACCATTTTTTATCTTTCCCATAGAGCGCCCACTCTCTAGTGCTGTTCAACGGCTTCGAAAACAAAACGTTATGGTGATAGGAACAATTCGTAAGATCAATCGTAAAGTTCTCCTCTGAATTTTTCATCACTTTGAACATATACCGATCGATATTATAGTAAATAGCCTCAGAATGATTGATATTGATCAGCGAATGGGTCTGATAAATCCAATCAATCCACTCCTGCCAATATGAGAGATTTTCTATGGCATTTTGCGTCGTTTCATTTAACGTTCGAGGATGACCTCGGATAAGAATTATTTCTTTTCCTACAGATGTTTGATTAAAAAGTTCTTTTGCCTCGGTTACGTTTTTACTTGGATCTCCCCAGGATTCACCAAAAAGAGGGTCCAACTCCACCGCATAGGATGGCTTCTCGATATATTCGACCGCAGGGGAGTTCCGGGATGCATTCGCAAAATACCGCGTATCATACCACCGGAAATTCTCTCCATACACCATCCAATTTCTTTCACTGAATCGTTTCAACGCCACAGTAAGATTATAGTTCCCCGAGGTACTCGGCCCAAGGAAAAAATGCGGAGTGATATGGTAATTATTCCTCCAATTCCACATCGTAACATTAATTATCTTTAACGCATAGCTCAGATTTATATAATTAAGATTTCCCGTATGGTTCCATCCATGGCATCCCACCTCGACATGCGGCCATGAAAAAAACTCCAGACTCGTATCAATATCACTCTGCGAGTACCCAAAATCATCAACAACAGAGAAATTACGAAGTTCGTTCCCAAATGGTTTTGTAAACGTGTCCGTCGTGAAAATAACCATGATCAGGACATACCCGCCATAAGAGATAATCCTCTCAGTAAGGCCCCCAAATCCCTTATGTGGAGGGTTATGATGATATTGAATCGAATAATCATCAAACGTCCAAAGGATCTTTGAGGTCGTGAAATACTCACGAATCGGGCTCTCATCGCTCTCAACAGCGATCTCATGGGCACCGTTCCCATTGGAAATAGGCGGTTTCTGCTCTGGTGCATTCATGCATCCGCTCAATACAATTCCAAGAAACAACAACACAATAATCAAAGCAATAAGTTTCCGTCTCATGGCGAGATTCCTAGCATTCCTGATGGTCCATAGAGAAGACATTAATCATCCTGTGATAATATATGTTTGCCCGCAGCTATACACCTTATTGTTTAATAATACGGTTTTTAAAATACTTTGCTTATAATCACGAATGTAGGACTCATATACAATTTGATTGTTCACTGCTGCATCCCGTAACTCTTTCCCTAAGTTCGCATTATAAATGATGTAATTATTGCTTTTCATTGAAGTATTAAAAATATCATAGAACTTTACGTTTGAAGGACGATACTTCATTGTTTGTCCATTATCGATGTACTCAGCAGTATTTGAAATATACCCCCAGACTACCTGATCCACCCCGATATAACTATTTTTTTCAGAAGGAATAGAAGATGTAAGAAAACGACAGGACGTTTCTTCTTCATCCAAAATGAACTGAGTCTGATCATAACAAAACCGGAGTGGGCCAAAAATGGACAGAACAATCAAAATCGTAACCAGTACCATCGTCGGTTTCTTCATTTTCGATGGTCCAATAAGAAAACCAATACCCACGACTAAGGCGAGAATAAGGACTTGTAACGCACGCCAACCCAACACCGGATAAACCAAACCTAATACTAGATATATTCCACCAACTATTCCAAGGACGAGTATAATATAATGGATTTTTTTCCTGAAAAAACCAATAGCGAAGCCTATTGCGAGAATCACAATCGTGATTGGGACTCTCACTCGATTGATTTGGCTTATCAGATTATCGAAAAAATTTGGTGAGGTATTCTTAAATGACTGTGCAAGTGTGTTTCTGTATTCATCGAATCCATAAATCACATCCATGAATGTATTGACAAGCTGCGGAACATAATAACTCGTATAATATGCAAGGATTGCCGCATACAGGCAAGTCAGAACGATGAATAACCTGAATGACTCTCTTTTTTTCAATGAATACATTCCAAAAAACACCAAGAAGATGATCGGGATAAACAGATGGGTGAACATCAGCGCAATGAAAATAACTAATGTGAAGACCTTATATTTCTTCCCCTCAAGAGTAACAAGGATCAACAACAAGAAAAAAAAGATCAGGGCAAGCGTCTGAGGGACCCACTGATAGTTTAGGAAGGAAAACGACAGTGAAAAATACAAAAACACCCCTACTAATGCGACTTGACTGCCAATGGATCTCGTCACTCTAAACAAAAATAAATACGAAAACAAACCTAATAACACCCCGAACAACGCAAAGAAAATCATCGCAATACTATTTGCATCCATACCGGTTATCTGTGAAGTTGCCTCATTGAATGTGAAATATGTCGGATAGTTAAAATACGAGATAATAGACGGATTAATCCCTATCGAATGGAACACATCAAACATCGATTTGGCATTCCCAATATCAGAGGTTGCGGTCCCATTGAAATACAACACATAGGAGAACAAGCTGACGGGAAAAATAGCTGCGCACAACGCCTTGACACTGTTTCTTGGTGAGAAATATCCTGTGATAAAAAGACCAAATGATGTCAAAAGGATCCCTGGCCAAATTAGAGGAGAAAACTGCGTAAAAGTCAAGTCATCTAATGAACCGATACGGATGGGATACGAATTATACCAAGATAAGATCAACAGCGGCAATCCAAGAAAAAAGAGAATCGCACCCATGAGGCTAATTTGATGAGGTTTCATATCACTCACTCACCTGGAATGTTTTAAGGAATGATTCCAACTCTGATGCTTTGTAATCCCAGGAGTAATAGGTTTCTACAATTTCTTTCCCATGTTTTCCCATCTCGGGAAGCATATCTTTATGTTGATACAGATACATGATTGCGTTTGCAATGTCCTTTGGGGAATTTGTGTCAACGAGGACTCCACAAGTGGTCCGCTCAAAGATTTTTTGATGGAAGGGAATCTTCGTCGCGATGATTGGTTTTCCCATCGCAAGGTATTCTAATGTTTTTAATGGAACACTCACTCTCCACCATACATTCTCAGGCGGTAACGGTATTATCCCGACATCACAGGCTTGGATATAGCCTGGTATTTTATTGATATTGACCGGGGGATGAATCTCGACTTGAGCATCAAGATGCAGTTCCGAGGAAAGGTCGGTTAACTTCTGAGTAACCGTGTCAGGTATTCCAACTAGCATTAATTTCAATTTCTTTTTTATTGGTTCACTAACCTCGGCAAGTGAACGAATCAATTCTTCAATACCCCTTGTGGGGGAGTATGTTCCATGGTGCAATAATACAAACATATCTACATCATGAGTACGTTGTTCATTTTTTTGTGCAATCGTAAATTGTTCTTTTGATATCCCTGAGGACCATATCCCGATTTTTTTATCAATCAGACGATATCTTGTCCTTAGGATATCTGCTAACTCTGGTGAAATCGTCGTCAATCCATCCGTTACATATCGACTCAAGAACAAGGAGATATCCTTGAGCATCACCGTATCGGTATCAACAGGGAGACTGCGAAGATCCAATATCACCGGGATCCTATAGAATTTAAAAAAAAATAGAAAAGGACTCCAAATCGTATCACCACTCACCATGATAATATCTACTTTTTTGTGTTTTAACAGCGATGGTAAGGAAAGAACGAGGACAAATCCATAAATCAACCCAGACAAGAATCGGACATTAATGGTTGGTAGATAAATGAATCTCTGTTGATGTTCTTTGTTTTCAGAAAAATGCCGTGCTAATACTAAGGTGACATCGTTTCCCTTCCTGCGTAACGCTTCAGATAACATGACTTGGGTATTTCTGAAGGAATCTTTATCTGTTAATTTCGTAACCCAAATAATGTTCATCGATCACCTGCACAATCTTCAAGGTTTATTTCGAACTTGACACATTGATATTTACCAGGGTATCATAAATTTTTTTCCCAATGGTCGACCAGTCATAGCCTTTCTCAAAGATAGTTGTCCGCCCTTGAGTTTCTTGTAAGTTCAATGCTTCAACTATTTTTATTAGATACTCTTGTGCATCCAGTGCGTCTATCACAAAACAACCAGCTGTTGTGCCAATGACTTTTTTGATATCACCGACATTTGATGCAACAATCGGCTTGTTGCATGCCATCGCTTCCTTTATCACCACCGGTGAACATTCATACAATGATGGAAAGAGAATGATATCCGCGGCATTGTATAACCACATCATTTTGTCAGCAGGCTGCGGACCTGAAAGCAGGATCACCTCCTTTTTCAACATCTTTTTTAGTTCTAGAATGAGGCTTTCAGCAAACGAAAAGTTCTTCTCAGGACGATTCCGGTCCGCAGGAAAAAACAATATCACGTCTGTATCAGATAGACCGAGATGTTTCCTTGCTATCTTTTTATCCATTGGTTTGAACTGCTCGGTGTCGACTCCTGTCGGGATCTCAATGTACTTTGTTGATACCTGAAGATTTCGATAGACATCGATATTTTTCGCAATGATAAGATCAATTCGTCGATACAATGGTCTCCTCCAAAATTTGGAATGTGCCAACCACAGAAATATATTTTTTTCTCGTTCTTTCTTTGCTAGTTCACCCTCATGGAGTGTTAGGACGACTGGAACATCTAATCGGAGTATTTTTTTTAGAAAAAGGATATGGGGCAACAGTAAAGAATGCTGGATGTTTACCACATCATAGTTTTCTTTTAATTTTTTCCACAACGGAATAAGATTCAGATAAGAGAATTTATTTTTCATACCATCGACCAGGAGATAATCGATGGACAGACCAAGTTTTTTTAACTCGTCAATCTCCCTTTTGATAAAAATCCCAGAATAACTCCCTGGTTTTTCAGGATACATGTTCGTGAGATACAATATCTTAACGGTCTTATGCTTCATTTTGCATATTTTCCTTTTTAACCAGCATATCCCCTAACGCGAGGTACTCCAGTCCAGAGTTCTCGAACACATAGATCGCATCCTGCGGGCTGCATACGATTGGATACCCATGTAAATTAAACGAGGTGTTGAGCAGCACCCCACGTCCAGTGATCCGCTCAAACTCCTTCAGTATTTGATAATACCCTGGATTCCACTCTTTTTCAAGTATCTGCGGTCGAGTGGATAGATCAGAGGGATGCAGCGCAGCAATCAGATCACGATAATTCTTTTTATTCGAATCAAACCCCATTAACATATAGGGAGATTCGATATCCTTCGGGTTCACGATATAATCATCCCTACGTTCTTTTAAAACCACCGGGGCAAATGGCATCCAGAAATCACGGTTTTTTATCATATCATTGATAATTCGCACCACGGAATAATTCGTTGGATCCGCTAAGATACTACGGTTCCCCAATGCCCTAGCACCAAACTCCATACGACCATTACAACGTGCAACAATGTGTCCCTCTGAGATAAGTTTTCCAACCTCCGTATTGATGTCTCCAGATCTTGTAATCGACACATTCTTCAATTTCGAGGTACACTCCTCAACATCTGAGTTTTTGACATCAGTACCAAAGTAAATGGGACCAAGAGGGTCGATGTTGACATCAGAATTGGTCTCATGGCATTTCTCCGCATAGGCAGCATACGCAGCACCAATAGAATTTGATTCATCACTACAGGAGGGGAAGACGAACATATTAGACACCTCAGGCATCTTCGAAATCGCATGGTTCACCTTCACATTCATGAAGAACCCACCACTCAAAGCGATCTTATGTATCCCTGTTTTCCTGATGGTCCGTCTCACCCATTCGATCGCATAGGTCTCCACCCATTTCTGCAGACCAGCAGCAACCCAATCAAACCGCATGAGCTCCACGAGGGTTTTCAAATAATCATACGAATACGCAGCTGGAGGAGTACCCGGAGTTCTATGCCATTCAAGGGAATCATTAGGTTTGAATTTGATCAGACTATTGAATCTTTTAAAGGAGATCTCCCGACCATCCTCCGGAGCATAGGGAGCCAATCCCATGATTTTATACTCATGCTCTAGAGGGACCATCCCCATGAGGAATGTGACCATCCCATAATACCATGCGACGGATTCGTCCTCATGGATGGAAAAAATCCTTTCCATTTTCCCTTCATGGCCGATGCTTACCGTAGCGCAGATATTATCCCCGGAACCATCATTGGTGATGACTAAAACATCCTCATTCCTCCACCAGGGAGACCCATAGTACGCGGCGCTCGCATGTGCCCTATGATGATCGATGAAAACGACTTTTTTCGCAGGGATATGTATCTTCTGAGCCTCTCGGAGTCGCTCGTTGTTCCGTTTTTTCTTGTATAACCCATACAACGGACTTTTTTTTACAATTCGGATACTATCTCCTTTCAACGAGCTTCCTTCACGATACTGCTTTTTTGTCCCCTCCCTATCGGTGGGGGATGGCATGTAGTTACCATTGAAAGCGACAAAATCGATATCATCAGCACTGATCTTGTTTGATGAAAAAATAGTGTTAATTGCCTTTGTCGGAAACCCAGAGAAGTTTTTTACTCGAACAAGTCGTTCCTCTTCCAAAACCATTTTTATTTTTCCATCTTCCAAAAGACATGCTGATGCATTATGACCATCATGGATACCTAAGATTTTCATAAACAACCCTTCCTTTCTTTCGACTATTTGACCAATGTGTTGATATATCTCTTGAGAAAATTGATGAGATGCTGACCATTTTTCGTATTCGTAATATTCAATTTCTTTGAATCAATATTGAGTGCTTTTTCCAATAAATCTAAATTATAGACTGCGATAATCCGCTTCTCATTTGCCAAGGTGTACACCAAATCCAGTTGATGATCAACCAAGACTTCGTTATATTCTTTTAACCTTGGGATTGAGATAACGGTTTTCCCATTTTTTAATGCAAGGAGAATCGTCCCTGCGCCACCATGACAGACGATCACCCGCGCCTCCTTGATTAGCTGTTCCATCTCCTGATAACTCTTAAACAGAAAATATTTCGCATGCTGTGGTTTATAGGATGTATTCCCAATCTGAATGATCACCTCTTCGGGGATTTTACCTGCGATATCATCCATCTTACGGACTAATCGTTCGAATCCTCGCACATGCGTGCCGACAGTGACCAGGATCATACGCTAAATGACAGCCCCCTTGTATCTAGCTTTTTTCCCATAAATTGTCGCGAGTTCTGGCCATTGAACTAGAAAAACATCTGCAAGATAATAGGCGATTCTTCCAGCACCAGATTTGGTTTTGACACGACACCAGCTTTCAATATACACCATTTTAATTCCCATCAATCTTCCGATAATAAAAACGGGGATTGCGATCTCCGCCCCTGTGCTGATGATGATGCTTGGTTTTTCTTTTTTTATAATAATGAAAATTCTCAAAAAAGATTGTAACATCGCCCAGAGATTCGTATCGATTCTCTTAATAGTGTGGATCTTAAATGGGAATGTCGTCGTGGTTGGATTTTCATAGGTGAGAAACACGGTATCATGACCCTCAAATGCCTCCTTTAGTAAAATCATTTCTGTAAAATGCCCTCCTGGATTACACGCGACTAGCAATTTCATATTGTATTATGCACCCACGAACCTGTAATTGGATAATAAATTAATAAAGTTAACGTAGAAGAGTTAAATTTTATAAATGAACAAGTATTTATTTATCCAAAGATTCCAAATCATTTTTCAAAACTGCTGGACTCATAACCTATAGTACCAGTGATAGACTGAGAATAATTCTAAAGTAGACCTCAAATGGTAAAAGATTTTAAAAAAAATCTCAATATAAATCTTCGAAACAAGTTTGAAACATACTCCCCTCTATTTCAGGCAATACGTATTAACGAAAAAAAACCACCCTCGAAACTCCAGGGCGAAAATACCATTATACAAAAGGAAAAAAATTTAAAATCATATGATTTAACCTCCCCCGTGAGATAAGTAGGAGACACATCATTGAGAAGACACCTAAGTAATTTCTCTTTTGACACCCTGTATTACAGCAATACACTCGTCGGGATTCTTCTCATCATCGTAGGAATCATCTTCCTTTTCAACCTCACAAATCTGAACATCAAAATTGGGACAAGCATAATCCTCATCGGAATCATGCTGATCATGTTTTTCAACATCCACGAACAAACAATAAAAAAATCATACACTGGTAAAGAAGTCTTTATCATATTCACACTCTGGCTCTTCGTTTCCCTTCTCATTACCTACAACATCGATGCAGATATTTTCCTGATTATCGTCATTCTTGGCATCATCGTCCTCAGAGAATTCTTATCAGGATCTGTTTGTCCACGCCTAGAAAAACGACTCAATATGTTGTTTTATGGCCTCCTTATTCTGTTCATCTTGATCATCGGAAAAAGAATAATAAATATACTTAATATCTGAGAGAAGAAAATGAGCACAATCACCATTAAATTCCCCCTTGACATCCTTCTATGCCTCTTCTATTCATTCCTGCTGATCCCATTCATCTACCTTAATATCAATGACATTCTTCAGATGATTCTGGCCCTCCCATTCCTCATCTTCATCCCTGGGTATCTCTTCCTCTTATTCATCGCACCGAGCCATTTAGCAAAAGCAGAAATGGATGCTATCCATAAACTCGCTATCAGCATCGGACTGTCCATCGCAATCGTATCCCTCGATGGTATCTTTCTTTTCTACACGCCCTTTGGATTTCATCTGAATTCCATCGTCGCCTCTCTCCTCCTCATTGTTACCATCTGTGGAAGCGTCGCGATTTATCGAAGGAAAAGACTCCAACAACAAAACAAATATGCCCTCACGCTAAGCATCCCAAGCATCGAATCAAAATCAAGAATGGACAAAATCCTCATCTTCATCCTCGCCTGTGCAATCATCTTGACCGTCTTTACCGCTGCGTTCATCTCGTTTTTACCAATAAAACAAGAATCATTCACAGAGTTTTACATCCTTGGAGCATCAGCATCCACCATCCACTACCCAAAAAACCTTATACGTGGAGAAAACGCCACCGTCACCATCGGGCTCGTCAACCATGAACATAAAACCATTGACTATACGATAGAAATCTGGCTTGTGAATCAAACACTCACCTACGACAATACCTCAAAAACGATGAATACCACTTATCATGAGATGCTATTCTTAAACAAAACTACTGTGACTCTGAATGATAATACAACGGATGAAAACCTAACGTGGCAATCACAGTGGACGCAGAACTATACCTTCAACATCAATAAAACAGGACAATTTACCTTAATGTTTTTGTTATTCACCTCCCCGGCACCAGCCTATGTCCCATTCCAGGATTACCCGGAGATCGCGGAGTCAGAAATCCAGAATGCGTACCAAAGCCTCTACATTTGGTTAAATATACACAAATAACAATGAGATTTTTTACTAAAATCCTCTTATGGATGAATTCTATTTATATACTGAAACGTAATACCTATATCTCATTTAATCTATATAAAACAAAATAAAAAAGTATATAAACTCTATAAAACCACTTCAATAAGGAATATCTCAGAGAAAAAAGAGCTGACTAACTATAAGGAGGATGAGTATGATTATAAAAACTTTTACAAAAAAAGATATAAAAATAAAAACATTTGTTCTGTATTTTACCCTGACATTGATACTTGGATCAGCAATACCATCAGTCAATTCCGACCCGACTGATCCCTGGTGGAACCCAAACTGGAATTACCGCAAAGAAATCACCGTCGATCATACGAAAGTATCATCATCACTCAATCATTTTCCCCTCCTCCTACGTTTTACAGACCCCGACCTTCAAACAAAAGCACAGACAGATGGAGACGATATCGTTTTTACCGATAAAGATGGCACACAATTGTACCATGAGATAGAAACTTACGATAGCACCACAGGTACACTCACTGCCTGGGTTGACGTCTCATTCCTCAGTGCAACCCAAGATACTACCCTCTACCTCTACTATGGAAACCCAGTTTCACCAGATCAACAAAACAGTGATGCAACCTGGGATACCAATTATCTCGCGGTACACCACCTCGAAGAAACATCTGGGAATAGTATTGATTCCACCCTCCATAACAATGATGGTGTCCCATCAGGTTCCTTGAATCAGAATGCGAATGGGAAAATCAATGGGGCAGACTCCTTTGATGGTGTGGATGATCATTATACGTTACCTCGTGTCTATACGAATGAGAATCAGTTCACGATGGAGTCATGGGTCTATGCGCAATCTGGGGCTCGATACATTGTTTCACAACGATCATCGGCAGGGGTGTTTATCCAGCTTACTGGGAACTTCCTTCAGTACTATATCAATGGTATTAGCGATGGACGAAGTGTGTCTTTTAACACCTGGTATCATGTCGTGTTAACCTATGATGGTTCCCTGGCGAACCTGTATGTGAATGGGGCCGTCCGAAACAAAGCCTGTACTCCTCCTTCCTGGCCTGTCGAAGGTATGTACATTGGGGACCGCTCCGCTGGAGGTAGACCATTCTTGGGAATAATCGATGAGGTACGATTTTCAAACATCGCAAGAACAGGTGCATATGTCACCACAACATATGCGAACCAAAACAACCCAACAACGTTCACAAACATAGGCCCTGAGGAAATCGCTCCGACCGGTTATGCTCCAGCCATCTTAAACGAACAACCCACCAACGGGGCAATCAATGTACCACTCGATCTCTCACAACTGAGTTTTACCTTAACAGATTCTGACGATGACCTTCTCAGTTACACGGTCACAACGACGCCAGACATCATAGGAGGCATACAACAGGAAAATAACATCATCAGTGGAACGACTATCACCATACCGATCCTAACCACACCACTCGATTCCGCGACATCCTACACATGGCGCATCAATTCAACCGATGGAACCCATTGGGACAATGAATCATTTGCGTTTACGACGCAAGCAGTAGGAAACACCTGGCAATATCGAAAACAAATAACCATAGACCACACTAAAATCAATGCTCCTCTGGCACAATTCCCCCTGCTTCTCAAAATCACTGACCTTGATTTAGCATTAAAAGCACAGGAAAACGGTAACGACATTTATTTCACAGACAATACCGAAATGAAATTAAACCATGAAATAGAGCGATTCAATGGAATAACTGGTGAACTCATCGCTTGGATAAATATTCCATCCCTCTCCCCGACAACCGATACCATCATCTACATGTATTACGGCAACCCGGATGCAACCAACCAAGAATCTATACAAGCTACCTGGGATACCAATTATCTCGCGGTACACCACCTCGAAGAAACATCTGGGAATAGTATTGATTCCACCCTCCATAACAATGATGGTGTCCCATCAGGTTC
>JGI20215J15232_1000248_pt1 | contig 12083 bp, 9 predicted proteins | sample WetSurMetagenome_2_FD_15232 | JGI IMG/M metagenome (IMG submission 15232) | reverse complement strand
TTCAGCACAAGTCTGCTTTATGCATCCTTTCTTCCATGCGACAAAACGGAGGAATTGTCTTGTACCAGATACAACTCTTTATCTTGCTGACGTTGTAGGACCTGCAAAGATATCTCTTCAAGAATTATATGATTCTACCCCAGCTCATGAACATGTGGTCGATTCATTTGGCACAACAATGAAGCAAATGAAAAATACCCATACCTTTTCCTGCGATCTTGATTCTGGTCGAACAGAAATCCAAAAAATACTTTCGGTCCTTAGGACACCTGCACCACGGCATCTTGTAAAAGTTGTATTGAAATCAGGTAGAACCTTTACCTCATCACCCGCTCATAGAATGGTAGTATGGAAAAACAATAAACTTACAAATAAGAAAGTCATCGAGATCACTCCTGAAGATCATCTTCTAACATCACGAGTAGTACAGCAAGAGGAAAATGATATTATCTGCATTGATTTATTGACTGAAATTCTCCAACAAAAAATAAATGATGTCGTTATTCGAGGAATAGAAGCATTCACGCGACAATGCATTAAAAAACTTGGTGGGTTATCATCAGCAATAAAACTTTTAAATCTAAATAAAAAAACATTCTCAGATTATATCTATCGAGATAGCATCCCACTTTCCGTTCTCATTCGACTAATAAAGTTATGTAATCTAGATGTCCAAGCGATTCCAAAAAAATGTTGGTTAGGAGTGAAACGCGATGATACGAAAATTCCAAGGATGATCCCAGTAAACGAATCTCTACTACGTCTATGTGGATACTATCTAGCAGAGGGATACGCTCGACAAACAAAAAAACTATGTTATCAGGTATCACTTGCTGCGACTGAACAAGAGATTCGTTCCGATATCATCACTTGTATTCATGATGTCTTCCAAGTTCATACTTGTATAGGCAAGAATGCGATAACAATCTCAAATCGTTTGCTTTATGAGTTCTTCACCAAGATTCTTGGTTTAGGGAGTAACGCGAAGAATAAAAAAATTCCACCTCAATTTGTACGACTTCCGACATCGAAAATAAAAGAACTTTTGCGAGGGTATTTTGCAGGTGATGGATCTGTTGAAAAGAATCGTCTTCATGTCACATGCAGTTCGGTAAATAGGAAACTCCTCGAAGACATTGGTTTTCAACTGCTTCGATTTGGCATATTCTATCGGATTAAAGAAGAAAAAAATAAACCCGCTGGTGGAGTAGCAAAATCATTCTACGCGAAACAGAATCGTTCACCGGTATTTGATATTCATTATCTTTCCATCCGATCATCATATGCACAAAGATTCGCTGAATGTATTGGATTTTCATTGACGAGAAAACAAACTAAACTAGAAAATGTGTTGAAAAAGCAAAGAAACCCCAGAGTTGAGATATTTGGAGATTTTATTCTTGATAGGATAAAACAGATTACCCCGGTAATTTCTGATTCAAATTTTTTATATGATGTTGAAATAGAAAATTTCCATAATTTCCTAATTAATGATACAATTTTATCAAATAACTGCGATGGTGATGAAGATGGATTAATGTTGCTTATGGATGCGTTACTGAATTTCTCCCATTCATACATCCCGGACAAGCGGGGAGGGAAAATGGATCTGCCCTTGATCTTAACGACCCGACTTGATCCTTCCGAGGTCGACAAGGAAGCACACAACCTCGATACCCTCTTCAGATATCCCCTAGAGTTCTACGAGGCGACCTTACGCCATGAGCATTCGAAGAACCTCGAATCAAAGATGGGGTTGGTCGCTTCACGGCTCGGCACCGAACTTCAGTACGAACAGTTCGGATTTACCCATGACACTAATGACATTTCAGAAGGACCAAAGGAATCATTGTATAAGACGCTGAAGACCATGATGGAAAAGATGAACGTACAACTCAGTCTTGCTGCAAAAATCCGTGCAGTAGACGAGGCAGATGTCGCCTACAAAGTCATCGAACGACATTTCCTGCCAGATATCCTGGGGAATCTCCGTGCGTTCAGTAAACAATCTGTACGTTGCCCTTTATGTAACACGACGTACCGCCGGATCCCTCTTCAGGGCATATGTACGAAATGCAATGGGAAGCTCACCTTGACCGTCCATGAGATGTCCGTGAAGAAATATCTTAACATCTCAAAGGAGATCGCGGAGAAATACGATCTCCCGGTGTACGCTCGTCAACGCATCGCTCTTGTGGAGAAATCCATTGATTCGATGTTTGTGAGCGATAAAGTGAAAAACACGAAATTAACTGATTTTTTCTAAGCATTGTCAGAATCATAATATTCTTATATCCATCATCTCATGCTTATTGTAGGTTGGTGTGTCATGAGTGAGAACCCGATTCTTCCGGTTGATAAAAAAACATGGAATAAGTGGTCGTTTTACATCAACGTGATTATTTTCATCATCGTCGCGGTGGTCATTTGGATTTTGATTCTTGATGCATTTAACGCGGGAACCGTCTATGCTCAAAACAACGCAACACTCCTAACTAACGCATGGATCGCGGTGGTCCGTGATGTTGCTTTTTTAGCGGTCGGTCTGGTTATTTTATTCGTGCAAATGTTTAACTACTACCGACAGCTTAGCCGTCGTTCCTGGTGACAGTGGCGAAAGGTGTAGAATAGACCGGGGAGCTAGGCGTTCCCTGCAACCAGAAATCGCCGATACGCTGGGGTCGATCTTACGAGGCGGTGTTACGAGTATCTCGTGATCCGTTTGTTGCCTATGACGCCTTGTCCTTTGGGATCAGAGGTGATAACCGCATATGACCGGAGGGTCATATGTCTATCTTCGCTGTGGGAACCGGGTGAGGCACGGAAGTGAGCAGCCTTACCACAGACTGCCGATGCTCAGAGGGTTAACGGGGTTGAGAATGCAGACGGGCAATCACGTGTATATCACGTGCACCCACTCAAGAGGCGTCTACACCCGCCAAAATTTAATATAAGGTAGATTGTTTCACAATTACGGGAGGTTTTCCTATGGTTCGATTGGTGAAAGACGAGAGTCTCACGGCATCCTGGCAGGCGTTTTTTGAGGATAATTGTAAAGCTGAAATCGAGACAGTGGCAACAGAGTATCCGGAGCGACGTAGTTTACTTCTTGATTATTGGGATATTGATAAGGCAGATTCGAAGCTTGCGGAGTTGCTGCTTCGTCAACCATTTAAAGCACTTTTTAACGCAGAGGAGGCGTTAAAGCTTATTGATGTGTCAGCGGAGCAGAAGCTGCAGCTGCATTTTCGTGTGAAGAACATCCCGGATTCTCAGCGGGTGTTGATCCGGAAGATCCGAGCGAACCGTCTAGGAACATTCATCGCAGTGGAGGGCCTGGTCAAGAAGATTACCGAGGTGCGTCCCAAGCTTCAGGTCGCTGCGTTTCAGTGCCAGAAATGTGGCGCTGTGATGCGGATTGAACAGGATGAGGATATCCTGAAAGAGCCATCTGAGTGTTATGAGGACCAAGGCGGGTGTGGGCGAGTGTCATCGTTTAAGTTGTCAACGGCGTTGTCGTCGTTTATTGATTCTCAGAAGATTGAGATTCAGGAGAACCCGGAGGGGTTGCGAGGTGGCGCGCAGCCGGAGCGTATCAGTGTGCATCTTGAGGATGATCTCGTGGGGCTTGTCGCTCCAGGGGATCGGGTGATTGTGAATGGTATTCTTCATTCAACAGCGCGTCATCGAGGAACGTTTCGTTTGACGTCGTTTGATAAGACAGTCGATGCAATCAGTATCGAAAGCCAGGAGTACGCCTTTGAGGAAGTCGAGGTATCCAAGGAGGATGAAAAAAAGATCCTGAAGATCAGCAAAGACCCAGGGATCTATGATAAGATGCGGCAGAGCATCGCACCGACGATTTATGGTCTTGAAGTGGAGAAGGATGCATTGGTTCTTCAGTTGTTCGGTGGAATTGCCAAGGAAATGCCTGATGGGACTAGGACAAGAGGGGATATCCATGCGTTACTCGTAGGAGACCCAGGGACCGCAAAATCGCAGATGTTGTCGTATATGTCAAAGCTTGCTCCTCGAAGCGTGTACGCCTCAGGGAAGGCATCCTCCGCAGCGGGTCTGACTGCTGCAGCGGTTCGGGACGAGTTCGGGGAGGGACAATGGACGCTTGAGGCTGGGGCACTGGTTTTGGCTGATAAAGGTCTTGCTTGTATCGATGAGATCGACAAAATGGAAGAAACAGACCGGAGCAGTTTGCATCAGGCTATGGAGCAGCAGGAGATCTCTGTTGCAAAGGCTGGGATTAATGCGACCCTGAAGTCACGCTGTGCCGTGCTTGCTGCTGCAAACCCAAAACTAGGACGTTTCGATGAGTTTATACCGATGCATGAGCAGATCAACATGCCACCTGCATTGTTGTCACGTTTTGACCTTATTTTTTCCATTCTTGATAAACCGAATCGAAAGACTGATACAGACCTTGCGTCTCATATTCTCCACTCTCATAAGGGCGGGGAAATCCATGAGCATCTGAAGAAAGTCTCTGATGAGTTGTACTCAAAATCTCAGGAAACGACATTTATGAAGCATGTGCTGCCGGTGTTCGAACCTGAGTTTTTGCGTAAGTATGTGGCGTATGCGAAGCGGAATGTCTTCCCGGTAATGACCGATGATGCGTTGGAGATCCTTCAGAATTATTATGTTGATTTCCGGAGTTCCTCGAAAGATTCCGTACCGTTCACCCCTCGACAGCTTGAAGCGTTCGTGCGGCTCGCGGAATCAAGCGCTCGGATACGGTTGAGCCAGGAGGCAACAATAGATGATGCGAAACGGGCGATCTCGATTATCGATCAGTATCTACGACGCGTAGGGACGGACCGGGAGACCGGACGATTTGATATCGATATCATCGCGACCGGTATCAGCCATAGTCAGCATGAGCGGATGCGGGTGATCCTTGATGTTATCCAGCGTCTCTGCACTGAGTCTTCTGATGATAGTGCATCGCGTAGTGACATCATCAATGAGGCGGAGATCCAAGGGATCGAATCACGGAAAGTCGAGGAAGTCCTGGATCGGTTGAACCGCAATGGTCAGATCTATGAACCGAGTCATGGGAAGTACCGTTTAGCAGGGCAATGATAAGGAACCTATAAAAAAAAAAAAGGAGTAACAAAATAATACTGGCTCAGGAATCGTCTGGTTCTTCTTTTTGCTCTTCTTCATTCTTTTTCTGTTTTTGTTTTTTCTTTTTCTTAAAAGCCTGTAATGTTTCCTCTACCTCGGGGAGTGGGACCATTTCCATAAAAAAAGGATGAGAGAACCTAGTATAAAAACATATGTTAGAGATGAAAAAGAAAAGGATGATTTTTTATAGTTTTGGTGAGAGAAGGTTGACGATTGCTTTCTTCGCATCTGCCTTGTATGCATCCCCGATCTCTGCGATGATGGCGGAGAGGAAGTTTTCTTTGATCTCACTCCAGTTGAGGGTGGAGACCCCAAAATAGAGTTTTTTTGCGACTTGTGACGCGCGATGGATATGGGGTGCCCATCTACCTGGTCTTCGGTCGCAGTTGTCCATGTGCAGGATGTAAATTTTTTGCATCCCTTTTTTTCCGATGAGGTAGATCTCGAACCGTCTGTTGAAGTATTTGTAGGTTGGATCCTTTTCGTAGTACCGGTATTCCAACTCGAAAAACTGGTTAATCGGAATGATTCCTCGTTGCATAGTCGCCACTGTATCCACACATGGTTTTTAAGAATTTGGAAATAATCCTTCGGAAGGGATTATCCCATGTAGTAATCAGCGGGGTATGGCTCTGGTTTGAGGCCTTTGCGTTCCCTGACTTTCTTAATCACGTCATCCCGGAGATTCTTTGGTAAGGGTTCAAATCCCATGTTTTCAGTGTTCCAAAGTACGCGACCACCGGTAGCTGAACGGATTGCTGATGCAAATCCAAACATCTCAGCCACGGGTGCTTTGGCTTCGATTTCTACGGAGTCACCAACAGTTTTCATATCTTTGACTTCGGAACGTCGGGAATTCAACTCTCGTGACGCATCACCCATGATCTCCTGGGGAGTGCTGATAAAGACCTTCTGCATCGGTTCAAGCAAGGTCGGCTCAGAGATCGTAATCGCACCATAGATAGCGTTTCTCGCTGCAGGGATGACCTGTGCGGGTCCTCGGTGGATGGCATCCTCATGAAGCTTTGCATCGACGAGTTTTACCAGGACGCCTTGACAGGGTTCTGAGACGGTCGGTCCGCTTTTCATGACCTCATCGAAGGCTTCCATGATTAAATCTCTGGTTTCGAACAAATGCTGTATCCCTTTGGTTGTATCAGTGATAATGTTGAGCCCATGAACACCAAACACGCCTTTTGCGACATCTTTGTCCATCCCGAGGTCCTGGAGTATCTTAGCGGTTTCTTTCTTGAATTTCTTCACATTCTCCGGTAGTTCATTGTTATAAAGGGCTTTGACGATGCTATCAGGCAATGGTTCTACTTCGATGTAGAACCGGTTGTGTTTGTTTGGTGATTTTCCCTCAAATTTATAGGGACTTGGTTTGCTGACGGTCTCACGATAGACCACAATCGGCTCTGAGCAGACAATCTCCATTTTATGGTCATTACGGATACGATACTCGGTGATCTCAAGATGGAGTTCCCCCATCCCTGACATCAGGTTCTCGCCAGTCTCTTGGTTAATTTGCACTTGGATACTGGGGTCTGCCTTGGAGATTAATCGAAGTACCTCAACGAGTTTTGGAAGATCCTTTGTATTTTTCGCCTCGACAGCGACTGTGACGACCGGCTCGGAGACATGTACGATACGCTCAAAGGGTTCAGCCTCAGGGTTATCGGTCACGGTACATCCTGCGATCGCATCACGGATACCAGTTGCGGCAACAATATTTCCTGCACTCACATACTCAATGGGGATACGGTCGGGTCCAACCATGACGTTGACCTGCTGGACACGATTCTTGTTCGGCATGCCAATGACATATAATTCCTGACCACGCTGGATCTTTCCACTGAACATCCGACCAATCGCCACCTCGCCGGCATGCGGATCAAGGATAATCTTCGTAACCATCAACGCTAACGGTCCATTCTCATTACACTCGACCATGCTTTTCCCAAGAGCGGTAGTCAAATCCCCTCTCCAGATATGCGGAATCCTATATTTTTGTGCAACATTCGGTGACGGGAGATGACCAATAACCATGTCTAAAACAACTTCATGGATAGGGGATCGTTTCGCTAAGGTTTTCTGATCATTGTCCTTACAGTAGTTATAGACATCTTTGAATCCTAAGTTAGTTTTTTTCATACGGGGAACGGAGACCGCCCAGTTATGGAACGCGGAACCAAACGCAACAGTTCCGTTATCGACTTTCACGTTCCATTTCCCTTTGAACTCATCAGGGACAACACGATCGAGAAGTTCGTTGAACCTGTTGATGATTTTAATGAATCGATTTTGCATCTCTTCTGGTGTGACTCGAAGTTCATTAATAAGTCGGTCTACCTTGTTGATGAATAATACTGGTTTTACTTTTTCACGAATCGCTTGACGAATCACCGTTTCCGTCTGTGGCATCGCACCTTCTACGGCACAGACGACAATGATGCAACCATCTACTGCTCGCATCGCACGGGTAACATCACCACCAAAGTCGACATGACCGGGTGTATCAATTAAGTTAATCAGGTAATCTTGTCCCTCAACGTTGTGAACCATGGATGCTGATGCCGCGTTAATCGTAATCCCACGAGCCTGCTCCTGCTCATCGTAATCTAAGACCAGTTGTTTCCCAGCAAGCTCCTCGCTCATCATCCCGCAACCTGCGATGAGGTTATCTGAAAACGTGGTTTTCCCATGATCAATATGTGCAGCAATCCCAATGTTTCGAATATGATCTAATTTATTCATCAGCGCTGTTGCTTTTTGAATATTCTCTTCTTTTCGCCCCATGTGTTATACACCTTCAAAAATCCATATCTTATTTTTTTATCGAGCTGCTTTGGCGACCCGTTCAAGATCATTTTTCTTTGCAACCGCAAAAGATGCAGGATCATTCTTGCTAGCCTTGAAGAGCTCATCAGCAAGACATGCCTCGATTCTCTTCTTATTTTTATGACTCGCAGTCATGGAACCCGTGCAAATGTTACGTAACGCGATGTCCAGTCTGCGTTGCGGTGAGATATCCACCGCTTTTGGAACCATGATGCCACCAAACCGTAACCGGGTTGTTTCCTCTTTTGGTGCTGCGTTTTGTAACGCATCGATGAGGACTTGGACTGGGTTCGTTTTGGTGCGTTTATCGATGATTTCAAATGCTTTGCGGACCGCGGTATATGCCTTGGTCTTCTGCCCGGTGTACATCTCGGTTTTCATCAGGATGTTGATGAGTCGTTCGATAATCGGGACATTTGCTTTCCCGAACATCTTGTTCGCATGTGGTGCACCAAGGAAGAAATCCTTGTTTTCGAGGTTGATGTACCGTTGCAGACCTAGGTCTTCGATTTTTATTGTGCTAAGGTCGTATTTTAAGAACATCGGGAAGAATGCTGCACTGGGTTGTGGGTCTTTCTTTTCACTCATAGTTACCGTCTCATTGGTTTCTCAATTTTTCCTTTTACCAGTTGGTCTAAAGAGACATCATTGACTTTGATGACTTTGAAACGGACGCCAGGGATATCACCATAACTTCGCCCCATCCGACCACCGATGCCTTCGACGACGACTTCGTCGTGTTCATCGATGAATCCAATCGCATGGTTGCCTGGGGCAAACGCGGTGATCTGCCGACCGTTTTTTATAAGTTGGATTTTGACGCATTTCCGGATTGCTGAGTTGGGCTGTTTTGCCTCGATACCAACCTTTTCGATAACGATGCCTCGCGCTTGTGGTACGCCTCCGAGTGGATCTGCTTTTTCTTTGAGATGAAGGATTCGTTTTTTGTAGTACCGGTCGTTCCACAATTGGTTCTTTCGTGCTTTTTTTAGTTGGCGTGCGGCGTTTATTCCTTTGCCCATAGTTCACCTGTTTTATCTGATGGAAGTGAGGCAGTATACGGCTTTTAATATTTAAAGTCTCTTCTCCAAGAACTCTGGTTTTTATGGGGTGAGAATCGCTTGGTGTTTGACCAATTTTATTATAACAAATCTTAAATACAATAGCCTCGTTAAATTGATTTGAGAATCAAGATTAATATAGGACTATTTGATTCGCTCTTTCCAAGGGGATATTATATGAAGAACACGCAGATACATACTTTCATCATAGGTGGAATACTACTTCTTTTACTGATTGCTAACGTTATGCCTGCGATTGCTCAAAGGGATACTGTCGAACAGGAAGTTCTCGTGGATCAGGTTGCTTTCTCAGTTCCGGTTCTGAATGTCAAGGATAACCTTGGTGAAATCATTGTCAATATGGCGACCGGGGTGCTCACCGTAGAAGGATGCCCCATGTTGCCGACGTTCTCAAAAACCTTTGAGTTTCCTCTTGGAACCAGGATCATCTCTGTTGATGTTGAGCCATCGACGATGCAGACCATGATTGTGGAAAAGCTCATTCGACCGGTTCCGACCAAACAAAAGATTGGTGATCAACTCGTCCCAGTGGATGGTGTGTTCAATGAGGATGTCTATGGCAGTGATCAATTGTACCCTACATCATGGTACACGGTCAGCTCTGGGGCTGGGTTAAACAGTGACAATGACCATACTCTCTTTGTTACCGTCCAGATCAATCCCGTTCGTTATGCACCAAATTCTGATACGCTGCTCTATAGCACTCATTTCACCATTGAAATCAGCTATACGGAGGGGGCTCCTGCTCCTGCTTCCTCAGAACCGTACTCCTTAGTGATCATCTCCCCTACTGAATTTTCTGAGTCGTTGCAGCCGCTTATTAACCACAAGAACAGCTATGGTGTCTCCACCATCCTTGTCCCACTTGAGGAGATTTACGGCTCGCATTATGGACGAGATGACGCTGAACGGATCAAATACTTCATCAAGGAAGCAGCCGAGGAGTGGGATACCAAGTATGTCCTGCTAGTCGGTGACATGAAGAAACTTCCGATCCGTTTCACCTACGCATCTTGGTGGGAACAAGACCTCCTATCAGATCTTTACTATGGAGACGTTTTTGATGCGAATGGAGATTTCTGCAGCTGGGATGCAAACGGGAATGATCGGTTCGGTGAGATCGATGAAGACGGTTACGATCTCGACGGTGTTGATTTGTACGCGGACGTGCATATCGGAAGGCTCGCCTGCGCAGATGTCACAGAAGTCCAAACGGTCGTCAGTAAAATCATTGTCTATGAGCAGGAGACCTCAAATCAGATCTGGTTCAAACGCCTTATTCTTGCAGGGGGAGATACCTTCCCCGTGAGCATGGGTGCTCCACCCTTTGTCTACGAAGGAGAGATTACGAATATCAAGGTGGCTCAGACGATGCCTGATTTCCAACAGACATTCCTTTGGACCTCAAAATTCAATCTTCATCGCATTAATTTCAACTGGGCAATCAATAAAGGTGCTGGGTTTGTTAGCTATTCAGGTCACGGGTTTGAACATGGATGGGGGACGTCCCGACCTAACGCGATAACAAAAGCTAAAATCTACTATTACACCCCGTATTTAAAAGGGTTGAAAAACGGCTATAAACTACCCATTATCTTCTTTGATGCCTGTCTGACGGCAAAACTGGATTTCAATATCACTGATCTGCGGAACTATTACCCAAAAATGACTAATACCTTGGTCAGAATCTTCAGCCTCTCATCAGATCCCCATGATTTTTACCAATGTTTCGCCTGGAGTTTTCTGGCAAACGAGCAAGGTGGAGCGATTGCGACGATCGGATCGACACGAACGGCATATACCTGGGTTGATTCCAATGGTGTGTATGGCGGTGCTGGTTACCTGAATGTGCATTTCTTCGACGCCTATACCGACGGAATCACCATTGGCCAGATGTTGACCAGCTCACAAAATGCGTATATCCAAAACGTCGGACCAGATTATTTCACAATTGAAGAATTCATGCTCCTTGGCGACCCAAGTCTGATGACCGGAGGCTACCAATAGACAGGGATAACAACCCTTGTTTTCATCTCTTGTGCGAGGCCTATCAGACACTTCAAGCATACAAAAAATCAACAGGAGAAGGAACAGTGGGGGAAAACTATTTAATATCCTGGTGGAAATCAGGAAAATAATAGTTTTTGAGTTTATTTTCTTGCTATGGAAAAGCTACTGATAGATTGCTACTTTTCCTTGTTCTTGGTTGGCTAACTTCAACTTAATTTTTTCCTCTTCTATTTGGAGTAACCGTAGCTTTAACTGTGTGGTTTCGTCTGTGGAACCTACCATTACATCATGTGTTGATTCTGGTTTCTTGGGTTCTGGTGGTTGAGGTTGTTCTGGTTTGGTTGTAACCTCTGCCTCTGTTATATTTGGTACGTAATTCTGGTAGTTCTTGAGTTTCTCTGCCTGGGTTGGTCGTACGTATCGTTTCAGGGTTGCTAGGCTTTTATGTCTGCTCTGTTGCTGAATGACAAGGATAGAAGCCCCATTATTAGCCATATGAGTTATTAGGGATGCCCTGAACATATGGGGGTAAACGTGTTTCTGTATGTTGGTTTTACTAACTGCACTCTTAACAACATGGTCTACTCCACCTTCAGTTAATCTCCTTCGGTCTATGTTCAGGAAGAGGGCTTTTTCATGTCCTGGTTTGGGGATTCCCCTTACTTTCAGATAGGCTTTAATGGATTCCAAAGCTATATCTGATATGCTTATCGTTTGAGGGGAACCTTTCATGCCCTTACCGTTCCTCACTATCACTGTTTTAGTTGTAAAATCTATGTCCTCAGTGTTGAGGTTCCGTAACTCTCCTTTCCTCAAATCGGTATAATAGAGAGTTTTTAGAATAGCGTTATCTCTGGGTTTAGAAGCTGTTGCTATGAATAACTGCTGTATCTCCTGTTCTGTTAGGCAATCATCGGAGGTACGGGTTTCTATGCTTGTAGGGATGGGTATATCTATGTCTTTCTTGAGGTATCTCATTATATGCCTCAATGAAGCCATCCTGGGAAT
>JGI20215J15232_1000247_pt1 | contig 12136 bp, 6 predicted proteins | sample WetSurMetagenome_2_FD_15232 | JGI IMG/M metagenome (IMG submission 15232) | reverse complement strand
GCGGGGCCGTTCCTCGCCTCGAGGCTCCTGTTCGGCGTGGCGGGCGTGTCCTGCACTGCGCTCGTGCTGGCGGCGGCGGGCGGGCTCATCGCGCTGGCGGCGGCGGCGGCCTCCGGCAGCCGAAGGCTTCTTGCGCTCTCCCTGCTTCCCTCCTCCGCGGCGCTGGCGGTGGCCTCCCTCGTGCCCGCGCCGGGTTCCGGCCCGGTCCAGGAAGGCCTGGACCTGCTGCATTTCGACGAGGACAGGACAGCGACCGTGGCAGTCTTCGGCCGCGGCTGGGACGACTACCGGAGCCTGAGGATAAACGGGGTCGAGGAGGTGCCCGTGGACCAGGCGTCCCTGGAGGCGTTCGACCTGCTGGGACACCTCCCCTGGGGTTACGACCCGGAGGCCGGATCTGCCCTGGTGATCGCCTTCGGAGGAGGAATCACGGCGGGCGCCCTGCTCTCCCACCCTCTCGACACGCTGGTCTGCGTCGAGATCTGCCCGGCGGTGGTCCGCGCGGCGCCGCTCTTCGGCGCGGAGAGCGGACGCCCCGATCTCGACCCGAGGTTCGCCCTGGTGGAGGACGACGGCAGGAACTACCTGTCACGGACCTCCAGGAGATTCGACCTCGTGGTCTGCGACGCGACGCACCCCGGTTCCGCGGACAGCTGGGTCCTGTACACCAGGGAATTCTACGAGGACATGAGGAGCGTCCTGACGGAAGGCGGGGTTGCGGCACAATGGGTGCCCCTGCACTCGCTCCCGGCGCGTGACCTGGCGGGGATCCTCCGCACGTGGTCGGAGGTCTTCCCCGAATGCGCGGTCCATCTCGCGGGGGGGCGGCATGCCATCCTGATCGGATCCCGGGAGCCGCTGTCGCTGGACGTGCAGGCGATGTTCGACGGCGGGAGGGCCTCCTCCATGCTCGAATCGGCCGGCTTCCGCGCATCCGAGCCCGGCTATCTGGCCGCGGTGGCGGCCGGGGGCGACCTGGCGAGGGCCGATATCCGGTCTGCCCCGGCAAACCTCGACGACCTGGCCCCCTGCCAGTTCCTGCGGCGAAGGGCGCCCAGGGACCCGCAGGCGACCATCGGCGGCGCCGTCGCCCTGATCCTCTCCCTGAGGGGCACCGGCGACGAGATGAGATCCGGGCAGGTCCTCTACTGGATGAGGGACCTGCCGGGCGCCGTGGAGGCTTTCCGCGGGACGGCCGGTTCCGCCATCGGGAGGAGGTGGCTGGCCGTGGCACTTACATCCGCGGCGGAGGGGCTGCATGATTCCGGGAGGGATCCGGAAGCCTCGGTGCTGCTCGAGCAGGCCCAGGCGGCCGACAGCCTCTGGCCGCGAAGCGGACGGCTGGAGCTGATCCTGTCGCAGCGGCAGGGGGCGGAGTCCCCCGTGCCCGGGAGAGCGCACAACAGCTCTGGAGGTGGCTGATCTTGGCAGGAACCGCTTTTCTGTTCCCCGGACAGGGATCCCAGAGCGTCGGCATGGATGGCCATCTGAGGGAGCCATCCGGCGGTCTGCTGGATTCGCTTGACGAGCTGTCCGGCGTAGAGGGCCTCGAGCGCATCCTCCGCGAGGGGCCCGAGGAGCAGCTCACCCGCACCGACAGGGTCCAGCCCGCGATCACCGCTGTCAGCCTTGCGGCGCTCAGGGTGCTCGCCGCCGCGGGCATCCGTCCCTCCGCCGCCGCCGGACACAGCCTGGGCGAGTACTCGGCGCTGGTGTGCGCCGGTGTGATCTCCGAGGAGTCCGCCCTCAGGCTGACCGCCCGGAGGGGCAGCCTCATGCAGGCCTGCGCCGACAGGCGGCCCGGGGGGATGACCGCCCTGATCGGAGCCAGCGCGGACCAGGCGGCGGAAATAGTCGCCGCCGCCGGGAGTGCCGGGCTGATCGGGATAGCCAACATCAACTCCGAGGGACAGGTCGTGCTTTCCGGCGAATCCGCAGCCCTGGAGAAGGCGTCACTGGCGGCGAAGGAGATGGGCATCCGGAAGGTGATACCGCTCAAGGTCTCTGGTGCATGGCATTCTCCGCTCATGGGCGACGCGGCGACCTCGATGAAGCCGGTGCTCGATGCCGAGCCCTTCGCGGATCCATCGATCCCCGTCGTGGCGAACGTCACGGCATCCCCGGTCTCCTCGGGTGCGGAGAGCAGGGAGCTCCTCGGCCGGCAGATCACTTCTCCTGTCCTCTGGGCGCTCTCGATGAAGCGCCTCGTCGATATGGGCATCGATACCTTCGTCGAGGTGGGCCCCGGTGCGGTGCTGCAGGGGCTGCTCAGGAGCTACGGCGGACTGAGGGTCTTCGGAACCGGGAACGCTGAAGCTCTGGAGACTGTTCTGAGGGATCTTTCCTGAGAGACACCCGGCGCCTGCTTCAGGCCCGATGGGAGATCCGCATGACTCTGGGTAGACAGACCGCGGTGCTGCTCGGGCTGCTCCTGCTGATTCTCACCGCATTGTGCGCGTGGTTCTTCCGGGTGCTCTTCCACCCGCTGTTCATGGAGCTGGAGCAGGGGGAGACCGTCAATGACGGCACGGTCGTCTCGAGCCTCCTGCTGGAGCAGGCTGACGGCCTTTCCGGAGCCGTGGAGGACTGGGCGACCTGGGACGAGACCTGGGCCTTCATGGATACTCGCGATTCCGGATTCCTGGACAGGAATCTCGATTCCGAGGCCTTCCGCATCCTGGACATCCATGCGGTGGCCCTTGTGGATACGGCAGGATCGCTCGTCGCAGGCCTCGAAGGCCCCGGGGAGGATGGATACCCCGTTCCTCTCGGCCGCGACGTCATCGATCTGCTCTCGTCAGGAGTCGCGGAAGTCGCCGGGAGCGGCGGGGTGTCGACCGGTTTCGCTCTGGCGGGCGGAAGGCCGTGCGTCCTCGCGATCCGGCCGATCCTTCACACGGCCGGCACCGGGCCGCACAACGGAGGCCTTGTCTTCGTGCGCGACCTCACCCCCGTCCTGCGACGCCTGAGGCAGCAGTCCGCGGGGTTGGTCGTCACGATCCGGCAGTCCTCACTCCCTGCACCGGGGGCGGCGCCGCGTGTCTCGTCGGACGCTGATTCGATACGGGTGGACATCGAGCTGCCCGTGCTCTTCGGACCCGGCCTCGAGCTGTCGATGTCGAGATCGAGGGACACCTACGCTGCCTACACCAAGATAATCCGCTACTCCACCATCTACCTCGTGGCAAGCGGGCTCCTCTTCTCCCTGGTCACCCTGGCCCTCCTGCACAAGCTCGTGGTCTCGCGGCTTGCGCAGCTCATGAGGAGGCTCCAGGGGACGGCAGGCGGCCCGGAGGCCCCGGATGGGGGCGCCGGTCTCGACGAGGTCGGGCAGCTCGAGAAGGCGCTCGGTCCGCTCCTCGGGAGGCTCGAGGCGGCGACCGCTGATCTCCGGGAGAGCGAGCGCAGGAACGCTGCGCTGATCGAAGCGATCCCGGACTTCATGGTCACCATCGACCGCGAGGGCATCATCCTCTCGGTGCATCCCGGCTATGGCAACGACCAGGTGATCCCCCCGGAGAAGACCAGGGGAATGACCCTGGAGCAGTTCGATCTCGCCGACATCACTCCGGGCGAGGTCCGCAGGCGCATCGCCCGGGCCCTGGATACGGGCAGCGTCGAGAAATTCGAATTCGGGCTGAACATCCCGGGATCGCGCAAGATCTACGAGGTGAGCATGGTGGCCTTCGGCCAGGACGTGGTGCTCGCGGTGATACGTGACGAGACGCAGCGCAAGCACATGGAGGATGAGGCTTCGAGGGTCCAGCGGCTGGAATCGCTCGGCATGCTCGCGGGGGGGATGGCGCACGACCTCAACAACTCCCTTGCGGCGATCCTGGGCAACATAGAGGTTGCCGAGATCGAAGAGCCGGGAACAAGGCGCGACGAGGCCTTCCACAGAGCGCACGAAGCCTGCGAGGCTGCCCGCTGCACTGCTCTGAGGCTGCTCACGTTCTCCTCGGGAGGCGATCCGGTCAGGCGGCCGGTGGAGCTCGGGCCGCTCGTCGGGGATGTGCTCATGGGCCTGCTGCCGGGTTCGGCCATAGTCTGCGACTCGATCTTCGAGCAGGGTCTGCCGCCCATCGAAGGCGATCCGGACATGCTGAGCCAGCTCGTGGGCATCATCGTGACGAATTCGCTCGAAGCCATGGGTTCCACCGGAGTGCTCTGCATCAGGGCCTCGGCCTGCCGCGGGACCGGCGACTCCATGCCCGCCGGCGGGAACGGCGTGCTTCTCAGCATCTCGGACACGGGTGGCGGGATCCCTGCCTCCTGCATGCACAGGATATTCGAGCCGTACTTCACCACCAAGCCCGACTCGGCAGGTCTGGGCCTGTCCGTCGCATACTCGATAGTGAAGCGGCACGGCGGCTCGATCGAGGTGGCCCCGTCAGGGCAGGGGACCGAGATGCGCATCTGGCTGGCGGCCTGTGATGCCCGCCCGGCAGGGGGGAGGCGCACCTCCGAAGGCGTCGGTCTCCTGAAGGGCTCGAGGGTGCTCGTGATGGACGACGACCCTCTGGTGGTGGAGACCGTCATCGCCATGCTGGGATCGCTGGGGCTCGGCACGGGAAGCGCGCGCAGCGGCTCCGAAGCTGTCCAGAAATTCGCAGAGGCCGCGAGGGCGGGCCGTCCCTACGACGTAGTGTTCCTGGACCTCGTGGTTCCCGGCGGCATGGGCGGGCTGGAGACCCTGTCCAGGATCAGGCGTCTCGATCCTTCCGTGAAAGCCGTGGTCTCGAGCGGTTATTCCGCGGACGCGGCGCTGGCCGACCACAAGGGGCACGGATTCGATTCCGCCCTGCGCAAGCCCTTCTCGATAGAGGAGCTCAGGGAGGCGCTGTCGGCCCTTCGGGAAGATCCTCCGGCATCACCCTGAGCACCCTGCCGCCGCCGCCCACGGGCACCAGCAGGTCGGAGGGGACCACCCCGGGCGCAGCAGATCCTCCGGAGTCCAGAACGATGAAACCGGCCCCTCTTTCCAGGGCGAATCCGCGCAGCTCTGAAGCGGTCAGATCCTGCCCGTAGACGATCCCGGCCAGGTACAGGCCGTGGATCTCGAGCCTCTCCGCCTCGTCGAAGATGAATGACATGGGCGCGACACAGACCGCGCCGCAGGGGATCGCGGAGCCGAGCTCGGCATTTTCAGCCGAGAGGTTCTGCCTCGGTCCCGAAGCCAGCTTCGCCGCGCTGTAGATGCCCCATGCCGCCAGCAGGGCGCAGAGGGCCACCAGGGCTGCAGCCGCGACCTTCCGGAGCCCCCCCTGGGTGCCTGCCGCCGGAAGGGACTCGAAGGAGGCCCAGATCTCGTCGGCCGCGAACGGCATCAGCGGGACCGCGTACTTTGCGGTTTTCGAGGATGTCAGCGTCGCCAGGGCCAGCAGGCTTGCCAGGGCGAAAGGGTAGAACAGGGGCTTCTCGGCGTGCCTCTGTCCGGGGCGGTTCAGCAGGGCGGCCGCGACAGCCAGGGTGACCAGAGCCGTCCCGGGTTCCCGGAAGAGCCTCTCGTGCTCTCGCAGGAGGTTCGTGAAGGGCGTGAACGAAGTCCAGGCGGTCTTGGTCCTGAGCAGCTCCCCGCTGAACTGCCGCAGGAACAGACCGGGGTCGACCAGGATCTCCAGGTGCGGCAGCCCGGCCGTCAGCGCCGCCGAGGCGAGAAAACACGGAAGGAGCCTTCCGCTCCCGGTCGAGAGCAGGGCTGCGGCGCCCCCCGCGACGAAAGCGATCCCGTTGAGGTGTGCGAGGATTCCCAGCCCCGCGACCAGCCCTGCCGCTGCGGAGAGGGTCCTGGAGCCCTTCCTGACCGCTGCGCACAGGATGCAGTAGCCGCACCATGCGGAAAGGGCCAGCAGCGCCTCCGGACGGAAGTAGATGCCGAACCTGAAGAAGAGCGGCATGCACAGCAGGAGGGCCGCCGGGCCCGCAGCGTCGAGCGAGCGCCTTCCCTGCCGGCACAGGAGCATCGCCGCCAGGAGCGCAGTCGTGGCCGCGACGGAGACGACCCTCAGCTGCACGAGGCCGAACCCGAGGCCGGACACCGCAAGCGCGCCGAGCCAGACCAGGAGCCTGTGATAAACCAGGATCCTCTCGCCGCTGCCTTCGTAGCCGCTGAAGAGGTCGGACCTCACGACCCCGTCTCTCGCCAGCATCAGGGATTGCTCTCCCAGCCACGCTTCGTCGACGTTGAGCGGGCCAGCCGGGGCCGAGGCCAGAAGGAGGGTCGCGAGAGCTGCCAGCAGGAGGGCCGATCCGAGCGCCCTCGCGCGCGCCGCCCGGGAGGCTGCCTCCGTCAGGATCGCCCTCCTCCGCGCTTCGTGAGCGCGGCGCTCCGGTCGAAGGGCAGGAGCAGGACCGAGCCACTGCCGGCGTCGATCGCCGCGGCGCCCGCTCCGAAGGAGCACGGGTGCGAGGGCATGCTGCCTTCCGGGCAGTCCAGTTCCGCCCAGCCCCCTCCCAGGTTGCAGAAGACAACGGTCGAGGATGTGACGAAATGTCCGTCATCCGTCATGCGGGAGGTGAGGAAACCGTCGAGGAGGTCGGACCAAGACACGCCTTCGCCCGTGATCACCCGGCTCGCAACCCGGCGCCCGGTACGGCACAGGAGGACCTGTCCGTCCGAGCAGGCCAGCAGGAGCCGTGCGTCGCCCGCCCAGGACATCCCCGTGACCGTCGCCTCGCGCGCCACGGTGTCCGCCGTGGATGCCGGGAGGTCGAGGACGATCACGCCGCCCCCGGGGGCAGCCAGGGCCGCGAGCGCTCCTGAAGGCGAAGGGGTGACGGGTCCCTCGGCCTCGAAGGGCAGGACCTCCCCGTCGCGGAGGAGCATCCCGTCAGCTGTGAAGTACAGGGCTCCGGCCCCGTCCCAGGCAGGGTTGCCGCATTCCGCATAAGGCCCCAGGCGGTCCACCTGCCTCCCGGCGCCGTCCAGGACGAGGATGGCGGCTCCTTCGCGGCCTCTTCCGGCGAAGGCGATGAGACCGTCGTGGACGGATGCCGGCGAGAGGCTCTCGAAAGGTCCCCCCTCGAGCGCATAGAGCACTTCCGCGGTCCCGTCGAGGGCCAGGCGCACGAAAGCCGTCCCTCCCCATCTGGTGCCGAGGAGGTCCGGGCCGAGAGGCGTCACCGACATGAAGCCCGAGGTCCCCGGTATCACGACCGCCTCGGAGCCGACCCATCCAGTCGCCGGCAGCGTCGCTGACGGGATGGCCGTCGGGACCGCCGTCGACAAGGCAGCCGAGATGGCCGCCACCATCGGCGGGACGATGGGGCTCATGCCCCGCCGGGGCGCCGGGCGGCGATGCCGGCGAGCAATCTCGAATGCGCCTCGAACGCCAGAGGGGGGAGTCCGTCGAGTCTGAACCAGGCGGTCTCCGAGGCATCGTCCCCGGGGAGCTCGACACCCCGGGTCTCCCCGGTCTCGAACGCGACGAGAGCGATTCCGCCGTACTCCGTCGAATCGGTGGTGACCCCGAGCAGCGAGAGCCGGCCCGCGCTCAGGCCTGTCTCCTCCCTGAGCTCCCTGCGGGCGCACTCCTCCACGGTCTCCCCGAGCTCCAGGAAGCCGCCGGGAAGGCAGAACATCCCCTTGCGGGGCTGGATGGAGCGCCGCACCAGGAGCACCTCCGCTCCTCGACGGACCACGACGGTGACGGCGGGCAGGGGGTTCCTCCAGACGACCTCTCCGCACGCCGGACAGTTCAGATGGCCGTCGGGCGGCATCTCGCCTTCGAGGGCGCTTCCGCAGCCGGGACAGAAGGCCGGCGCGTCGTAGAAGGAATCCTCGTTCCTCTCCCCGGGACGGGGCCCCCTGGCGGGGAAATGGCCAAGTATCGTCCCGCCCCTCATGGGGAACGAGGACGAGAGAGCCTTCCTCAGATACCGCAGGCCCATCTCGACGGCCTGCTCGACTCCGTGACCCTGGGCGAGCCTCGCCGCGATCGCCGATGCCAGCGTGCAGCCAGTCCCGTGGACCTTTCCCGGCACGATCCTGGTCCCTTCGAACCACCGGACGGCTCCCCCCGCGACCAGGACATCGGCGGGTCTGCCCTCGAGATGCCCGCCCTTCACGAGGACGGCAGGGGCTCCGAGCCCGCAGAGAGTTCTGCCGGCCTTCTCCATCCCTTCGCGGGAGGAGACCGGGAAGCCGGCCATCGCGGAGGCTTCGTCGAGGTTCGGGGTGCAGAGGGCGCATCTCGGGAGCAGCAGCGAAAGCGCGGCGGAAACCATCCCTCCGGAGGAGAGGCTGTCCCCGGAGCCCGCCACCAGCACCGGGTCCATGACATAGGGCACGCCCGAGAGCGGGCCCGACAGGAGGCGCGAGAGGGCTTCGGCGATGCCAGGGCTGCCCAGCATCCCGGACTTCACGGCTTCGATCCTCGCATCCCCTGCCGCAGCGAGGGCCTGGGCCTCGAACAGCGCGGGATCGACCCCCTCCCAGGAATAGACCGCACCGCTGTCCTGGACGGTGACGGCGGTCACGGCGATGCAGGCGTGCGCTCCTGCGGCCGAGACGGCCTTGATGTCGGCAGCCAGCCCCGCGCCTCCGCAGGGATCGGTGCCTCCCGCAAGGAGGACGGCCTCCCTGCCATGTCCGAAACGTCCGTTTTCGAGGCTCATCCCTCGGGCCTTCCGGGCCGGGGCTTTCGCCGGGGCCGCATGCTGGGGCATATTCCGGGATCGCACGCGGATGACGCAGTCGCACCGGACCGGCCTGCGCGGCGCATCCTCCGCAGAACACATCCGGACTGTAATATGAAGATGCCCGGTGCCGCCCCAATACTTGCCCTGCTTGCCGTCCTCGCGGGCGGCACCTCTCCCGTCGTTGCGGCGGAGGACGAATCCGGCGTGCCGCTCATCGACACCATTGCCGTCGAGGCTCCCGCGTGGTTCGACACGGAGGACCTCCTCGACGGGACAGGCCTGTCGAGCGGGACCTCCCTCCTCGAGATAACGCAGGGCGACGTCTACCAGTCCCTGATGTCGAGGCTGCAGGGCGCCGGCTATCTCGATGCGGCCCTGACCGTCTCCTGGCCGGGGTGGAACGACGATCCCTCCGTGGTGGGGATAGAAGTGCTCCCTGGGAGGAGGAGCCGGCGTGGGGGCGTGGTGTTCTCCGGCAACTCGGCCCTCGAGGTGAGCGACCTTCGCCGGAAGGTCGTCCCGGGATCGGGGGATGTCCTCACCCCCGACGGCCTGAGGCGGACGAGGGACGGCATCTCGGACATCTACAGGCGGAGGGGATACGCCCTGGTCTCCGTGGAGACGCATCTGCTCCCGTTCACCGATTCGCTGCCGGACAGCGTACCCGGCACCCGTGGCGTGGAGGTCACCATCGCCGAAGGACCCCAGGTGCGGCTCGGCTCCGTCAGGGTGACGGGTCTCCGCTCGGTTCGAGACGAGGTGGTGGTCCGCGAGGTGGAGCTGCAGGAGGGCGATTCCCTCGACAGCAGCGCCCTGCGGAGATCCATCTCGGCCATCTACGGCCTCGGGCTCTTCCAGGATGTCCGCTTCACATACGAAGGCCTGGACAGGGTCGACCATGTGGCCGACCTCCTGATCCAGGTGACCGAGAGGCCTTTCCGCCAGCTCGACATGGGAGCTGGATACGCTGCCTCGCCGTCTGCCATCCTGCTGAGCGCGTACTGGAAGCATCCCAACATCTGGGGGAACAACCAGCGCCTGACCGTAGGCGTGTCGGATACGCTCATAGTGAGCGGCGGCGGCAACATCGTGGAACCGGAAGTCATCTACGAGGAGCCCTGGGTCATCTCCACTCCCTGGTGGGGGAGGATAAGGGCCAGCTACCTCTTCTTCGACCTCCCGGGCCAGACGGAGTGGAGCTATGGAGTCGAGGTATCAGCCACCAGGGACCTGACCCCGTTCCTCGAGCTGACTCTCGGGTACGCGCTGGAGCGCAACAAGTTCAGATCATCCACCCCCGGCGGGGGCGAGATAGTATCCGACTGGGTCACCACATCGAGCCTCAACTCCGTCATCGCTCACGACACCCGGGACGCGGTGCTCGACCCCCGGACCGGGCACCTCCTGAGGCTCGGCGGCAGGGTTTCCGGAGGCATCCTCGGAGGCAGGGACTTCTATTCGATCGAGGCAGAGAGCAGGATCTTCAAGCCGATAGTCAGTGACGTCGTGCTGGCCTGGCGGGTGCGCGCGGGAGGAGTGTTCCCGTACGGGGCCGACAGCACAATAGCCCCTGCGGACAGGTACTTCATGGGGGGCGGCTCGACCGTGCGCGGCTACGGATACAACGCGCTCGGGCCGAAGGACGAGGAAGGCAATCCCATCGGCGGCAGGATCATGACCCTGCTCAACGTGGAGGCGCGGCTCCGCGTGGCCGGGAACTTCGGGCTCGCGCTCTTCGCCGACGTGGGCGGCCTGTGGGAATCGGTGTCGCAGATAGCGGCGGGATCCACGGGCTTCGGCGTGGGTCTCGGCATAAGGTACTCCACCCCGTTCGGTCCCCTCAGGCTCGACTACGGTTTCGCGCCGACCTGGGCCGACGGCCTGCGCCGCGGCAGGGCGTATCTCGCCCTGGGGCACCCGTTCTGATGCTCGGCCTCTTTTCCAGGCCCGCCACGAGGACAGGCGCCTTCCGGGCCTTCGCCGGCGGGGCCTGCCTGCTGGTCCTCTCGTCCTACCTCGTCCTCGTGTCGGGCATGCTGGACAGGATCACGGGCCGGATAGTGGGTGAGATGCTCTCCACCGACAGGATTGTCGTGAGCATTCCCTCGATCTCCACCGACCTCTTCTGGCGAAGCAGCGTGGATACAGTGCTCGTCGAAGGATCGGACGGCCTGGTCGTGAGGGTGTGCGACGGCAGGGTGAGAGGCGCCCTCCACGGCTTCCTCCTCCAGAGATCGGTCAGGGAGGTCACCGCAGGCACGCTCGAGATAACCATCCCCGCACCCCGCCAGGGCGGGCCGCACTCGACGCTCGTGCAGATCCTCGATGCGATCGACCGAGGGATAGTCTGCTCCGCGGACAGCCTCCGCCTCGGCTACGGTCGGATCGTGGACAGTGAAGGCCTGCTGCTCGACTCGATGAGCATCTCGGCCTCGGTGGCCCGGAGCAACGACGGGGCCACGGTGAGCGCTGCGAGCGCCGCGTGCTGGATCCGGGACGCAGGCATGATGAGGGGCAACGGGATCGCCTCCCTGCGCGACGGCATAGCCTCCAGCCCGGGATTCAGCGCCGTCACCCCATTCGGCAACCTGTACCTGACTGGGGAGCTCCGCGGGGCGGACGGCGGGCTGACGGTGGATGCGGACGGCAACTTCACCACCGAGAGGCTGGATCTCCCTCTCTCGGCATCCATGGACTTCGAGGCGGCCGTCCGGGGGAGCATCTCGGCCCCGGTGGTGACCACCTCGCTGCGCAACGGCGAAGCCGGGATCTCGGGCATGGAGATCGAGTTCTCGGCAGACACGGCGATCGCCGGCCTGGATGGCCTCGCCCTGAGGGGGGTCAGGCTGTCGGGCCCCGGCGCGGTCTGTGTGCTGGACGGGCGCTTCTCGCCCGGCGACGGCTCCTGGGACGGCAGCCTGCAGCTCTCGCTCGAGAACGCGGATCCTTCGGCCTACCACGCATCACTGCCCGAGGGAGACCTGAGCGGGCATCTCTCGGTTTCGGCCTCGGGTGAATCCCTCGCCGTCTCCGGCGGTTCGATCCTTCTCGACCTCGGGAACTCCTCCCTCCAGGGTGTGGGAATCGGCTCCGCCTCTCTCGACGCGTCATTCGCCGGATCCGCCTGGGACGGCTCGGCCGAGGTTTCCTCCCCCGGGGCACGCATGAGGTTCCAGGGAGGCGGCGCCATGGGTGCGGACATGATCCCGTCCAGCGGCAGGGGAACGCTCTCGGTCGAGCTGGATGGGATCGAGGCGGTCCCCATGGCCCTTCGCGGAGGGCTGCCCGGGTTCAGGAACCTCCGGGCAGATCTGCAGATCGAAGCCACGGCCAGGGAGTTGAGCGCGGCAGGCGACGTCGACCTCGATTCGCTCTCGGTGCCGGGCCTCGAGCTCGGACAGGCCGGCGTCTCGGGCTCCCTCGCGCTGTCGAGGGCCGGAGCCGAGGGCTCGGTGCATTTCGACTGCGGATCGGTCTCGGCGGGCGGGATGGATTT
>JGI20215J15232_1000244_pt1:0-7500 | contig 12249 bp, 8 predicted proteins | sample WetSurMetagenome_2_FD_15232 | JGI IMG/M metagenome (IMG submission 15232) | reverse complement strand
AGGCTCGGCGAACTTGCAGTAGCGGTGAAGATACCGTTTTCCCGTGGAAGGACAGAAAGACCCCGTGGACCTTTACTGCAGCTTGATATTGGGTTCCGCCGTGGCGTGTGTAGGATAGGCGGGAGACTTTGAAGCCCGGACGCTAGTTCGGGTGGAGTCAACGTTGAAATACCGTCCTCGTTACGTTGGAACTCTAACGCGGGTCCGTAATCCGGATCGCGGACAGTGTCTGGTGGGCAGTTTGACTGGGGTGGTCGCCTCCCAAAGAGTAACGGAGGCGCCCAAAGGTTCCCTCAGCGCGGTCGGCAATCGCGCGACGAGTGTAAAGGCATAAGGGAGCTTGACTGCGAGACGGACAGGTCGAGCAGGTGCGAAAGCAGGGCTTAGTGATCCTGCGGTCCCGAGTGGAAGGGCCGTGGCTCAACGGATAAAAGGTACCCCGGGGATAACAGGCTGATCGCCACCGAGAGTTCACATCGACGTGGCGGTTTGGCACCTCGATGTCGGCTCAACGCATCCTGGGGCTGAATAATGTCCCAAGGGTTCGGCTGTTCGCCGATTAAAGCGTTACGCGAGCTGGGTTTAGAACGTCGTGAGACAGTTCGGTCCCTATCCTCCACGGGTGTAGGAAGCTTGCGGGGGTCTGCCTTTAGTACGAGAGGACCGAGGCGGACGTACCTCTAGTGTACCAGTTGTTCCGCCAGGGGCATCGCTGGGTAGCTATGTACGGACCAGGAGAAGCGCTGAAAGCATCTAAGTGCGAAACCGGCCCCAAAACTAGGCTTCCCGATCGTAAGATCCTGAAGGCCACTCGGAGATGACGAGTTTGATAGGCCGCAGGTGTAAGCGCAGCAATGCGTTCAGCCGAGCGGTACTAATCGGCCGTGAGGCTTCCTCACTAAATTGCCTCGAGCGTGTCTGAATTCTGACCTTCGCCCTGTATAGATGTGAGAGAACTGCGCTGGATTTTCCGGCGACCATGGCGGAGGGGCCACACCCGTTCTCATTCCGAACACGGAAGTTAAGCCCTCCTGCGCCGATGGTACTGGTCGGGGGACCGTCCGGGAGAGTAGGTCGTCGCCGGAAATTGAATGAGCCCCTCGGGCGAGAGCCCGGGGGGCTTTTTCTTTGTCCCGCGGAAGCGCCCTGCAGATGGTGGGTGGCGGAAGCATGACTTCGACGAAGGAACCGGGCCGGAGGACGTGACTGTCTCAGTCAGCCCAGCTGTAGATCCCCGTGACCACACTTCCGTGTGATGGCGACCACGGAACCGGGCAGGAGAGCAAGTATTCGCTGCTGGAAGGCAGCTCCAACCCGTATTCGAAGCCACAGCCGGGACAGAGGTGGAGAAGAGAAGCACCGAACAGCTGGATCAGCTCATCGAGAGTTCCATACCTGTCATGCTCGCCGAAGAACATGGCCTCGGCGGTTGCGAGTGCGATCATCAGGCTGCGACAGGCCCGAAGGGAGGGGTATCCCTGAGGTCATTGCCAGGGGTCCCCTGGCGATGTCTGTCCATGGCTCGGATTCGACGGACAGATGACCGTGCAGGTCGAATCCGGATCCGGGCTTTCGATGAGGCATTCGAGTTCAGACAAGGGGCACTTCGACACCCAGCCCAGGAGTTCGTACAGGTCATCGGGATCAGTCGTGCAGGCGTCGTGTGCTCCATAGTACATCGCTTCGGCACTTATCAGAGAACTCCTGTTCGACAGGCAGGAGTCGGCGGTCACGGTGAAGAGGGAGACCTGTTCGACGGCGCATGCCTGGCCGCAGCTGATGTCCTGTCGACCCTCGGAGGGAGGGAAGGGCTGGGAGCATGCCAGGACCGAAGCCATGACAACAAACTTCGAGACGTCGCAGATGCGAAGGCTCACATCGGTCTCCGTTCAGCGTTCGGGTCCGCTGGGGTGATGACCCCTGGTCTCGCGCCATGTGTCAAGCGCTCGATCCGGAGGAAGTTGCACTTCCCGGCCGACGTCGCGAGATTCCTGCAGAACACATGGAGGTTGTCGTTATGACTGCAAGGAAGATCCTCAGGATAGACGCAGAAAGGTGCAATGGCTGCGGGCGATGCGCCTCGGCCTGTGCCGAAGGCGCGATAGAGATGCATGACGGCAAGGCGAGGCTGGTCAAGGACTCCTACTGTGACGGCCTCGGGGCATGCATCGGCGGGTGTCCGACGGGCGCTCTGACCATAGAGGAGAGGGAAGCGGCGGAATTCTCCGCTCCGCACCCCCCGCGCGGCTGCCCGGGCAGTGCGGTGAGGATTCTCGGTCCCGAGGCGCCGACGCCTTCGGGGGCCCCGGCGGTCTCCCAGCTCTCGAACTGGCCCGTCCAGATCACTCTGGTGCCGGAGACGGCGTCCTGGCTCGACGGCTCGGACCTCCTGATCGCAGCGGACTGCACGCCTTTCGCGTTCGCGGACTTCCATCGCAGGTTCGTGCGTGGGCGCTCGGTGCTTGTGGGCTGCCCGAAGCTCGACGATGCTGCGTCCTATATCGAGAAGCTGGCGGCGATCTTCGCGAGAAACGACATCCGCTCCGTCGAGGTGGTTTTCATGCAGGTGCCCTGCTGCGGAGGCCTTGTGCGCGTCGTGAGATCCGCGAAGGAGATGGCCGCATCCTCCTTCCCGCTCAGGCTGACGAGGATAGGGATGGATGGCTCCATCCTGGACTCGACCGTGGAGTGAGATGAGCAGGGCGAAGCCGGTGCTCCATCATGGTCCGGGGGCCTTCCTGGATGCCGCCGGTCCGGTGATGAGTGTCCGGGAGGAGATGAACAGCCTCCCCATCGGACTCTGCATACGCATGCTTTCCCGGGGTATGCGGCCCGGAGACAGCCCCTTCTTCGCCACCTGCGAACTGGACTCGGCGATTGCCGGCGCCGTCATGATGACGCCGCCCCACAATCTGATCCTCTGCGACGGGCCCTCCTGGCCGGACGAAGCGATGGCCTGCCTCGTGGACCTTCTCCTCTCCGAGGGGCGCGACGTGCCGGGAGTCATAGGTCCCGTTCCACTCGCAGGCCGCTTCGCAACCTGCTGGAGCGGGGCCTTCGGCGGTCCGGGTTCGATCCATGCCAGGCGCTCGATGTCCCTCGGCGTGTATTCCCTGAGCGCGCCGGCAGATGTACGGATGGCCCCGGGCGCCCTCAGGAAGGCTTCCGAGGAGGAGAAGGACCTGGTCCTCCGCTGGAACGGGAGGTTCCACATCGACTGCTTCGGGGAGGATGCCCCCCTGGAATCCTCCGAGGCCGTCACGGAGCAGATACGTGCCGGCGAAGTCTTCCTCTGGATCGACGGAGCGCCCGTGTCCATGGCGGCAAGGAGCAGGCGAACCTGGAACGGAGAAACGGTCAGCCTCGTCTATACCCCGCCCGAGCTGAGAGGGCGCGGATACGCCACGAGCTGCGTGTCATCGCTCAGCAGGCTGATGCTCGATCAGGGGCGGCTGTTCTGCACCCTGTTCACCGATGTCGCGAATCCTGTGTCCAACGGCATCTACATGAAGATAGGCTACGAAAGACTCGGAGACTTCGAGGAGTTCAGGTTCGAGAAGTAGCCGCCCCCCTGCCCTTTATCATCAGAGCCATGTGCACGGCGACGGTCAGCATGAGGGCCAGAGTCAGCGCCATCTCGCCCGCCGGAACCTCAGCCCCTGGGCCGGGTGCGGATGCCCTCGTCCCCGACCAGGCCGTGAAGCACAGCAGAAGGGGCACGAGAAGCCTCATCCAGCTCATCAGCGACACTCCCAGGGCATACTGGCGCTGGGCGTTCCCCGGCGTTATGCGGACCGGGTAGTTGTACTTGTGGGGTATCCTCGCCAGCAGTCCGAAACCTGCCCAGAACACTGCCGCGAGCGCCGGGAGGATGAGGATTTCCTCCTTCGGACCCATTTCGCGGGTGTTTCCCGAGGTGTCGATGGCGGTCGCCACGGTCTCGGGGATCTGCTCCCATATCCCAGCCAGCCAGATCGACAGCGAAACGATCACGAGCAGGCCGAGGAGCGCGAGGATGGAGTTCCCAGGCTCGTTCTCGAGATCCGGGAGGGGTCTGTCACACTTTTCCCGCAGGCGGATCATTCTCCCAGCCACCCCCATCGCTCCAGATCCACAAGCCCTCCCGGGCCGAAGACCACCCCCTCCTGCTCCAGCAGGCCGCGCTGCATCTGACCGAACAATGGATCGGGATGGGCGCTTATGCCCCCCCTGGAGTTGATGACCCGGTGCCATGGGATCCCGGAGCCCTCGGGCAGGGAATGCATGGCATAGCCCACCATCCTGGCGCGGCCCTGCAGACCGGCCATCCTGGCTATCGCGGCGTAGGTTGAGACCCTGCCCCGCGGGATGCACGCAACGACTCTCCAGATGACCTGGTAGGATCCTTCGGACGACCGCTTCCCCGTAGACACCCTCCTCTGCATGGGTGGAGAATCTGACGGAAGGGAGCGCCTTCCGCCAGGCCCGGGCGCGGGCCTTAGCCTCTGCAGAGGCAGTCCGCGCAGGGGAACGCCGGCATTATCTTCGGACGGCACACGACGGAGGAGGCGGGGAGAGAATGAAGCATATCTGGCCTGCGATCGCCTGCATGCTGGCAGCCGGCGCTGTCGCGCAGGGCCTGCCCGGACAGCCATACTGCTCGTACTGGTATCCGGACGACCTCCTGACATGGACGCCGTCCTCCGACCTCGACGCGCCATACAACAAGGGATCGGTGCCTCTGGCCGGCCGCTTCACGGGCGACATCCAGGTGAACGCTCACGCCCGCCCCGGGGAGGCCTCGATCGCCGCCCTCTGCGCGTGGTTCAGCACGAGCGCCAACCCGTCCCAGGGTCTCGACGACTTCGATATCTTCGCGCCCAACTACTGGATGTACATCGATATCATGGTTTTCTGGGGAGGCTCCGCAGGGGAGGGGCTCATCCTCGCCCCCAGCCCCTACGTCATCGACGCGGCTCATCGGAACGGCGTGCCGGTATACGGAACCATCTTCTTCCCGCCGACCGTATACGGCGGTCAGATCCAATGGGTGTGGGACCTGGTGCAGCGCGAAGGGAGCAGCTTCCCCGTGGCGGACAAGCTGATCGAAGTCGCGGAGTACTACGGGTTCGAGGGCTGGTTCGTCAACCAGGAGACAGCGGGGGGCAACGCCGAGCTGGCGATGCAGGTGCGGGACTTCATGGACTACATCCAGACGACCTCAGACATCGATGTGATGTGGTACGACGCCATGATCGAAAACGGCGCCATCTCCTGGCAGAACGCACTCAACTCGAACAACGACATGTTCTTCCACGATGGGGAGATCATCTCCGACGAGTTCTTCATCAATTTCGGGTGGAACTCCACAGGCCTCACGAACTCGGGCAACCTGGCGCAGAGCCTCGGGCGCTCGAAGTACGAGCTGTTCGCCGGTGTGGACGTGGAGGCCAACGGATACGGGACATCCGTGAACTGGGACGCCGTCTTCCCGGAAGGCCAGCCCCACAGGACATCCCTTGGCTTCTACAGACCCGAATGGTGCTTCAACTCCTCCTCGGGTCCGGTCGATTTCTACCAGCGCGAGAACAGGTTCTGGGTGGGCGCCAACCGAGATCCGAGCAACACCGCGACATCGGAGGCATGGAAGGGCATGGCACACTATGTGGTGGACAAGTCACCCATAGATGCCCTGCCTTTCGTCACCAACTTCAACACCGGGCAGGGAACCCTCTACTCGATCGACGGGGCCGTCAGGAGAAGCGGCGAGTGGGCGAACCCCAGCCTTCAGGACGTGCTCCCGACGTGGCGCTGGATCGCCGACTGCCCGGGAACTCCCCTCTATCCGGATCTCGTATGGGATGACGCCTATTACGGCGGAACCTGCCTGGAAGTGACCGGCGACATAGCCCCTGGTTCGCCCACGACGCTCCAGCTGTACAAGACCGATCTGAGCCTGTCGTCCTCCAGCATCGCTCAGCTGGCATTCCGGACATCGTCGGCCGGATCTCCCTCTCACATGGAGCTGGCCCTCGACTTCACGGACACCTCCGGGATGTCGGAGTACATCAGCGCGGGGAGTTCCTCCGGCGCCGGATGGGAACTGGAGACGCTTCCGCTGGGGCAGTTCGCCGGGAGGACGCTCGAGGCCGTCGGCCTGAGGTTCTCTTCGGGCAGCGCGCTGACAGGGTACGAGATCCGGGTTGGCAGGATCGCCCTGCTGGACGGAATGCCCCAGGCGCCGCAGCCTCCGTCCGGGCTCTGGGTGGAGGGCTTCTACCAGATCGACGACGACAACGGGACTGTGAGACTCCGCTGGACCGCATCGCCGGACGACGGGGTGCGTGAATACAACGTATACCGTCTCAACGCAGACGACAGCAGGACATTCCTCGGCGCCACACCAGGCAGCGCCTACTTCGTGCCGGCGGTCCAGCGCGCCGAGGGAGAGGACGAGACGACCCTCCTCGTGGAATCCGTGGGCGAGGATTTCGCCCTGTCGAGCGCGGTCTCCACAACGATCACCTGGACGATCACCGGCATCGGCGGGACAAGTCCCGGAGGGCGTGCCGCGATGGAGCAGCCCAGCCCGAACCCGGCTTCATCCTCCGCCGCGATACGGTACTGCCTGCCATCATCAGGACCGGCGAGGATAGACATCTTCTCGCTCGACGGACGGATAGTGGCGACCCCCGGCAGCGGCCTTCAGGAGGCGGGCTGGCATGTCTGCGAGTGGGACTGTGCAGGCATGCCCGGCGGGATCTACTTCGCAAGGCTCGCCTTCCCCGGCGGAACTCTCGTGCGCAAGCTCACGGTGATGCGCTGATGGCCATCCTGATTCCATCCGGTGCCCGGCATCCTGCGCGATGATGCCGCCCGCCCGCCCCGCCATGCCCGGGAAGGTCCTGGTGATCGGAGGAGGCCTTGCCGGCTGCGAAGCCGCCTGGGCCCTCGCAAGGGCCGGAATCAGCGTCGAGCTCATGGAGATGAGGCCCTGCGCATGCACTCCCGCGCACCGCACCTCCCTCCTGGCGGAGCTGGTCTGCTCGAACTCGCTCAGATCCTCCAACCCGATGAATGCGGCCGGACTGCTCAAGGAGGAGATGAGGGCACTCGGATCCCTCGTCATGGATGCCGCCGACGCCTGCAGGGTGCCGGCCGGCGACGCCCTCGCCGTGGACAGGGAGAAATTCGGAAGGGCCGTGACGGAAAGGCTCGAGGCTGATCCCCTTGTGTCCGTGGTCAGGGGGGAGGCGACCGGGATACCCCCGGGCAGGCCCGTCATCCTGGCGACGGGTCCGCTGACGAGCGACCGGATGTCCGCCGAGATAGAGCTGCTCGCCGGTTCTAAGCACCTGTATTTCTACGACGCCATCGCACCTGTCGTATCCGCGGAGTCGCTCGACATGACCGCGGTTTTCGCCCAGTCGCGCTACGACAAGGGCGGAGGCGACGACTACCTGAACTGCCCCCTGTCGGAAGACGATTACCAGGCCTTCCTGGACGAGCTTCTCTCGGCGG
>JGI20215J15232_1000241_pt1 | contig 12351 bp, 12 predicted proteins | sample WetSurMetagenome_2_FD_15232 | JGI IMG/M metagenome (IMG submission 15232) | reverse complement strand
CATAAAAACCAGTCCTAGACAACAGACCACCACAACTCGTCACACCCAAGGGTGTTTTCCAGCCGACAAACAGCCGAGGGATCGGCGCCATAATAAACGGGATAAAACGTGGCAGAATAATGATTGGAAACGCAGCTCCTTCACCTGTGGATACAAAGTTACAGAACATTTCCCGACCTACACCCAAAGGAAACACACCACCACCAATACTTTTAGTAACAAAACTCGGGCCTTGTTTCCGCAACTGTGTCAAAAACACATCCGCAGACATCCCCCTAGGTAGCAGACCTTGTTGCTCCGCATACAAAAGGATTTGCTGTTGAAGATCCTGTGTCTTCGCAGAATACGGGCTATGAGCATTTGCAGCCGCTAACTCAGTAAATAACTCCTTCAGATGCACACCAGACTCAAACGACAAAGATTGAGAACGCGGCATACCACCAACATAACAGGTGACCAATGCATTCTGAGTTACACCAATGTCCTCTTGATTCGAATTATCAGGTATGGTTGATTGAGTTGTGCTGATGATACCAGCTGCACAACTACTTAATAAAAAAAGAACCACAACACCAGCGCTGAAAATAACATTTATATGATATTTCTTCATACTTTTCTCCCTCTCTCAATATGAGTTGTAAACCGTTTTCTGCCTTAAAATAGAAGTAGTTCTCTATATAAATATATTCTTTTCATCCTTACATCATTCTGTTCTCACCGAATGGTTTTAAAAAGATCATTCTCAGAAATGAATATATGAAGAAATAGACAAAAACGCTCTAGCATATAAGTTAAAAACCTACCCCCCATTCTATTTCAATCGAATACATCGTTGTTGGAAGCATATGTCTGAAACTCGATCAGATAAAAAAATATTCCTCACCCTCTTCATACTCGTGCTATTGGTTTTCTCAGGATGTATAAATATATCAGACAATGACACAAATAACAAATCGAAAAAAGATACTCTCGTATGGGGCGTTCTGGTAAAAGAAAGTATATATCCACTGGGTGTCACCGATAATAATTACTGGACCCTCATCCCTAATATTTTCAATGGACTTGTTGAATTCGACGAAAATTTCCGTATTATCCCTGCTCTCGCGGTTTCATGGAATAACCCAGATAGTCTGACCTGGCGTTTTTACCTTCGTCAAGGAGTAAAATTCCACAATGGGAATGATTTTACCGCAGAGGATGTCAAATACTCCTTTGAGACGTTTCATAGTAGCTTTGATTTGATTGTGAGCGATATCATCATCCTTGATAATTATACGATCGAATTCAAAACATTTGAACCATATCCTGGTCTTCTTTCCCGTTTAGCGCATGGGGGTATCATCTATAGCAAAAACGTTACCGAACCAGCTGGAGACAGTGCACTACTCGGAACTGGGCCGTATCGATTAGCAGAGTATGAGATTGATAATTATACAACATTAGAGCGATTTGATCAGTACTGGGGAGAAAAACCACAGATTAAGACGGTCGTGTTTAAAGCAATAGAAGACGTTGAAAACGGGTTGAATGCGCTTCTCTCCGGAACCATCGACATCGCAGAATATAATATCGATGACAGGATTGATCAAATCACACAAGAGGAGAGTATCACGGTGGTAAAGTACCCGCCATTATCCACGTATGTCATTGGATTTGACATGCGGGAGAATGGAAGCTATGGATATCCTGACGGTATGAATCCCACTGCTGATGTTCGTGTGAGAAAAGCAATCTATCAAGCAATCAATATTACTCCTCTGATTTCGGGGCCGTTCCAAGGCTTCGCACAACCTGAATCCCAGTTTATCACTCCCTATATTTTTGGATATAATCCATCGATAAAACGATTGCCGTATAATATCACTTCATCCAGACAGCTCCTAGCAGAAGCAGGGTATGGGCAGGGGTTCGATATCGTCATGGATTGCATCACCGAAGGCTATGAGTATAACGCGGAAAATTGCTATCTTATCGCCCAGCAGCTTTCCCAGGTTGGAATTCATGTCATCTTGAATAATCTCTCAAGCGATGAATACAATACCAAGGTTGTGTATGAGAAGAACACATCGATGTATTTGATCGGATGGGGAACGATCTCAGCGGATGGAGGCTCCATGTATGATTTTTTTATTCGGTCCATTGGAGATCATCTCGGTACGTTAAACAGCGGGCATTATTCGAACCCAGAGGTGGATCGATTAGGAGCAGCTGCTTCTACCGAGATGGACATTGAGATACGATTGCAGCTGCTACAGGAGGGTTTCCGGATCGCCTTGGTTGATGATGTTATGGTTGTCCCCTTGTTCGACCAGGAGCTTCCTATCTTGACTGTGAAAAACATCCAGTTCCCCCCACGAGCTGACCTTAGAAGCGTCGTAAAAGACATCAGGTTCACCTGAACTGTTTCTTAGAAAATAAAACAGGTTATCCCCAGGATGATGAAGACGACACCTGCGACCTTTTTCAATAGTTTCTGGTTCAGTCGTTTATTCAAAATCTTCCCAAAGAAGATCGCCATGAGTGACAACAGGCTGAGAGCAAGCATGGTGCCAAGCAATACAAACAAGGCATTGTACTGGGTGGCAAAGAGTGCTGCTGCAACCTGAGTTTTATCTCCCCATTCTGTCAGGAAGATCATCAGGAAGGCTGAGGCAATGATGTTTTTATCATAGTTCTTCTCCTCTGTTTCTTCCTTTTTGCTCAGCAGCATATACACACCGAAGACAATGAAGACAACTCCGGAGATTGGTTTTAAAACCGTGACATCAACCACAGAAGTGATCAGATTGCCTAAGGCGATCGCGATGCCATCGACGATCAAAAAAGCGAAGAAAACACCCAGGAAGATGTACCCATATTTTTTTGTCCTTGATGAGAGTAACAGGATAGAAACCTGTGTTTTATCCCCAAGCTCAGCTAGAGCGATAGTAACAAAAGGGATGATGATGTCTTCAAAGATGATTCTCACTGATTCCTACGCAAAGGTAACAGTAGAATCTTGGTATGAGGTAAATACCTATGGGTTTCATGAGAAAAAATAATGAGAATCGCTGGAATGGTTTCATCATGGTCTCTTAGTGTTATTTACATATCGCTGCTTTGTTTCCTTTTTTTTTTATCTGGTCGTTCGAAGAGGTCATCGAGCAGGTGGCATGATTTCTCGTACTTTGATTTCAGATATCTTCTATTGTATTTGTTGGGTGTGCCTAGGATTGGTTCCCGACCCGTCACTTCAACGCCGTAGCGTGTGAGGTCATTTATTTTGGCTGGGTTGTTCGTCAGTAGCTTCACCGAATGTACATTCAGTGCCATCAACATATGGGCAGCGACCCGATAGTCTCGCTCGTCTTCCTCAAAGCCGAGTGCTTTGTTCGCCTCGAAGGTATCATAACCGAAATCCTGAAGCTGGTACGCTCGGATTTTGTTCGTCAGACCGATACCCCGGCCTTCTTGACGCATGTAGAGTAACACCCCATTGCGATGCGAAGCAATCTTTTTCAGAGAAATAACGAGCTGGTCATGACAATCGCACCGTAGCGACCCAAATGTGTCTCCTGTGAGACACTCGGAATGAAGCCGTACGGGAACATCTGATTTTCCATAGACATCTCCTTTCACAAGTGCGACATGGTCCTTGTCATCCTCACTGTTCAAGAAAGCGACGATCTGGAACTTCCCAAAACGTGTTGGTAGGTCAGCCACTGCGACGATCTGTACGCAAATCTCGACGTTTTTTCCATCGCAGGTAAAGAATCTGTTTGGTTTCAGAAGCTCTTGTATCTGCGGTTTGGTCAGAGGCATACGACATCAGTCCGATCCCCTGAATTTCCTCTGTTGCTAAGAATCTTTCGTTCAAGCAGAAAGCATTAATTAAGGAAAGTGGCATGGTACTCTCATGACGGAAAAAATTCATACCTACGAATTCGTCGATGAGATACGCATCTGCCCTTTATGTGGGTATAAGGACGGCTTCCATACCATGTTCAAGAGGAACGGAAACAATGTCCAATGGCTCTTGATCTGTTCAAGTTGCCATGAGATATTCGACTTTGATCTTCAGTACAAAGGATAAATCAGCCCCTTATTGCAAGTGTTTCAATGATATTGAGCCTGCCAATCATCCCAACGAGTGTTAGAGGTGGGAATCTACGAAAAAATAGTTACGCTGTCATCGAAGGGAAATTCGTGGCATCATTTTCCTAGTAAAAAGTATGGTTTTAAACGAATTTAAGAATCTTACACAAGTCTAACACTAAAAAAGTAGGCTACCAGAAGAATAATTGTACCTCTCACAGCACCTGCTGCTATATTCAAAAGCACAAACCATCGTCTAGTCAATGCCGTTTTACCATCATCCTTAGGGTTCAACAACGAGAATAGATAGACAGTGACAGAATCCACCATCAGAGGTGCGCTCAGGATGATGAAAAGTCCGTAATAGCCATATTTCCTGATGAATCGTTCACACCACGCAACAATTTTTTTTGTCAACGTCGTTCCAATAAGTCTTTTCTTGAGGGCACCACGGATTCTTGTCCCAATTTCAAATGCTATAAAAGAACCAACTCCTTTTCCCACAGCTAAGATAAAAATCAGCAGTGCGGGGTGAATAAAAGGATTAAACAAACCAATTTCAACAGGGATTGGCAGAATTATGACCGCTAGAATAACATAGATAAAAAATAGAATCGAATACGCGACCGGATCCTGAATTGCTCCAAGCAATATTCCGGTAAGATCCATTTTTTACATTATAAACAATATTGTTAAAAAGCTTACTCCTGTTTGATTTGCATGGTCATCCACCAAGCAACGTTGTGATCACATCGATAAAGCACTGAAGTTAAATCGTAAAGAACCGCGGGGTTAGAATTAAGAATATGTCCATGTTCTATACATTAAGAAGTAAAAAATCTATGAGCGTAACCCATTATGTTTTGGATAATTATTAGTATCGTAGTTATAATATGCCTTATCTTACTATCTGCATTTTTTTCTAGTGCGGAGATGGCTTTTATATCTATTAATCGTGCTGTAGTAAAAGAAAAAGCACGAGATGGAGAGAAACATGCAATTATATTGGATCGACTTTTGCAGAAACCCGAGAATGTAGTAAGCGCTATTGTTATTGGAAATAATCTCGTCAATATCCTTGCTTCGATTATTGCAGGTACTATTGCAACAATTTCTTTCGGTAATATCGGTATTGGTATTGCTACTGTTGTAATGATTCTTTTGGTCATTATTTTTGGTGAAAGCACACCAAAATCATTTGGAATACGAAACATGCGGTTCGCTTTGCGGGTCGCCCGACCGCTTGCGTTCATCACTAAAGTATTTCATCCGGTGGTTCTTCTGTTGACAAGTATCTCGAATGTATTGATACGACTGATTGGTGGAAAAAATAGAAGTCGATCAATTATAACGGAGAGAGAAATAATGGCAATGATGCGCCTTGGTGAAGCAGAAGGAACCATTGAACGTGATGAACGGGAGATGGTCAAAGGAGTATTCAAATTTGATGAGACGCATGTTTCCGAAGTTTATACACCAAATGATAAAGTCGTTTTTCTTCAAGAAAACGATACGATCGCAGATCTTATACAGAAATCAATTCAAACAGGATTCTCTCGTTTCCCTGTATGGAGAAATAATCTGGATGATATCATTGGTATGGTCCATGTGAAAGATTCGTTTACTGTTACGGAAAAAAGTATGCCTGTGAAGTCAATCATGCGTCCTATTTTGAAAATAGATTCGAGTATGAAAGTGGATGATGTACTACGAATCATGAAGGCACAGAAGACACATCTTGCTTTGTTGCAAACAGCAGAAGGTAAAACCCGAGGTCTTGTCTCTATGGAGGATGTAATAGAAGAAATATTTGGGGAAATAGCCGATGAACATGATACAGGAAGTGTCTCTTTAGAAAAAAAATAAAAAAAATTAACACGGGCCTAACAATACTTAGAGATCCAAAGCCGCTTTTTCTATGTATCCGGAGAAAAACGATTTAAAGATATTTTTAACTGGATAAAAAAAGAGTTGAGGGTCGCTGAAGGGATTACCCCAAAAGATACAAAACCCCACACGAAAAAAACAACTGAAATCGTGCTTTGCCACGTTGAAATCTTTTTTTGTCAAATAAAAGTATTTATTTTAAATGCATCCATCAGGAAGGGATCTTGAATTTACAAATAAACTTGTTTCATTTTCTGGTGTCATCACTAATTATATATAAACCATAAATCAGTTTATCGTTGAGCGAAAGAAGGGATAATGACATGAATAAGACAGGTATTCCTTTTCAAGTAATTGACTGGACATCAATTCCAAAAATAGAACATGCGGGAGAGAATGGATTTGCTTTTTGGCAAACACTACAGTTGCCTGGGTTGCGTATCAGAATAGTTGAATATTCTGCTGGTTATCTTGCTGATCATTGGTGCAAGAAAGGTCATATTGTTCATTGTCTGGATGGAGAATTTGTTAGCGAACTTAAAGATGGAGAGAAGTTTCTTGTTAAAAAAGGGATGACCTATGTCGTTTCTGATGAATTAAGTTCACATCGTTCAACAACAGTAAATGGTGTAAAATTGTTGATTATTGATGGAGATTTTTTACAATCAATCAACCCAAAGTATTAGTTATGATATATTTTTAAGAGCAGGGGACGGGATTTGAACCTCTGGACGTTAAAATCAGATAATATTAAGGTTTAATTAATGAATTTTTAAAAATAAAATCCGTCGAGATATTCTCCCGTTTTACTTAGAATGCTAATAGTTAGCAAGCCGCCGAAGGGATTACCCCAAAGGATACAAAGCCCCTCCTGAAAAACAGCTCTACTCTGTTTTTTTCGAGATTTAAGCCTCAGATCTAGATCCCCAACGCAATAAAATCAATAATTATTACACGGTACGAGAGAACAGACTAGGCCATTTCATACAGACAAAAACGTCTATGGTCGCGCTTGCAGTCTTCCCCTCGTCATCAAATGCTTTAACAATGATAGTTTTCTTTCCTATAACGAATTGATGCCATAACCATTCGTACGGTTCATCCGTCACCGTCTTCATCAGTGTACCATCAACGTAAAACTCTACTTTTTCTATCTTTGAATCATCACTCGCATATGCCACGAGCGTAATCCTTCCAAGCAAAATAGTATTCCCTGAAAATGATTTTCTTATTTGTTTCCCAAAGCGATAAACGTATTTTGCAGCCGGTGTCTGAATGCCAACTTCGGGCGGGAGATTTCCATCCTTAACAACTGTGGTTGCATCTACCGCATCGACATAATGGGCATTGAACTGATTTTTATCCGGTGGTTGTGAGTATCCGATATGAGTCTCTTCATTGAAGACGACAGCAAAAATCATGAGGTTTTCAACATCAAATTCTGATATGTCTTCGATTTGTGTCTGAGAGGTATTATCGTTTGCTGGTACTTGGATTTCTTCATCGATAAGAAAATCAATAAGAGAGAATCGTGTCGGTGTATTTCCCGTTCCTGTTGTCGACACAATTTCTGTGAGATAGACACGTAACCGCCCGCTGTACAAATAGCTTTCATGGTTAGATATCAGTACCCTAAGAGTGATTTGACTACTGTTTTCTTTACGCTCTGCGGTAACCACAACTGATAGATTAGTATGCAGACGAGCTACGGATGATCTGATTCTATTGCCAATCATTGATTTTTCTACTGAACTACCGACAATAAGATCAAATCCTCCGTCGATATAGATCGTTGGGTATCCCCAAACGTTGTATTCTTCGATGCGTGCCGCTCCTTGGGTATTTTCTTCAGGGAGAGTCACATAGTAAAACGGATAATCTCCAGAATCATATAATTCATCAACCATAGCGGCAATTTTTGGGCATTCAGAACAGGAGATTTTCGGTTTCGGTAGTTCTACAAATGCAAATCTGGTATACGTTTGATTTGTATCATCTCCGTTGTCACTTCCATCATCATTGTCCCCATCTGGATCATCATCGCTGTCTCCATCTGTATCGTTTGAGACGGTGATGATATAGTATTGACTCCCATCGATTGAGGGGTCACCCACAGGACCATTTCCTGCAGCGTCATCGATGATAATATAATAAAATATATTCTCAGATGAGTTAATGGGGAGAGCGATGTCTGCTGTTCCATTCAAAATTGATTCAGAACTCCAATTTATCACATTGGCTGGTCGATAGAAAAGTTCTGCAGAAGTCACCTTGGTATCATCAGAAAACTCAGCAGAGATGATTGCTGATTGACCCCCAGAGCCGGTCATATCTCCTGTAATAGAAGTAATTTCTGGAGGGGTGGTATCAGTACCTTCTTCTGTAGGTTCAGATTGGGAAAAATAGAGCAAATAAATTATTAGCACAATGGAGAGGAGGATAATGATTGATGCAAGGATTTTTATGTTAATTTTCATCGTAATAATTAATATTCGTCATCTGTTATATAAGTTTTATCCGATAGTAACATTATATGGCGGGTTTGTTGAATAAATATTTACCAGAATTTGATTCCCCAAAATCTGATCGCCATAATAACTCCGATAGCAATAATAATGATGCCGAAGATTCTCTGCATCCATTTACCAGCAGTCACGTACCGATTCCCGAGTTTTCCACGAATGCTGTTTGTAGCAGCACAAAGTGGTATTATTGGTACTCCATGGCCTAAGCCAAAGGTAAACAACAACAGTCCACCCATAATGATAGAAATTTTCTGGGTGAGCGTGAGAATAAAAACCGGCATCATCAACGACAGGGCGCATGGTGCCCATCCAATCGAGAAAAGGATGCCCAAAAAGAACGCACCAAGATAGATTGATTTTTTACTTATTTTATAAAATATCCCTTGTCCCTTTTCCACAAACCCTATACCTGTTTTTCCCTCAGATTTCCTCTTAAAAAGCTCGCTAAATGGCTTGAAGATGTTGATACCTAGAATGATAAGAATAATCCCTGCGATAAGGAAAAACACAGTTGATGCTTCAATGAAGATACCAACGGATGAGATGATCATCCCGAACACAAAAAACACAAGAGACATGCCAAGAGTGAAGACAATCCCTATCCATACACCTTGGAGTGAGTATTTCTTGAATTTTTTCTCAGAATCCTTCTGCAAAGAACCTACATACGAAATCATAGCAACCAAGAGTGCTAACGAACAAGGCGTCACTGATGTTAGAATACCGAGGAGAAAAATACCGGCGAAGGTTATTCCTTCATCCTCCCAATTTCCATCAGTTCCTTTCCAAGTCCCATCTGCGATCGCTTTCGTATCTGCTCCGAGTGATTCCGCGGTTTGAATTCCATCGATTGGCCCCTTTCCCATGCAGTACACATGATAAACTCCGACAATACTTTGATTCATATCGATTAGGACAAGGGATGGATTGGAGAAAGCTCCGTCGACTGTCCATTGCTTTTGATACAACCCTGCAATCGGATATGGGCTGAAATCCTCGACCCAATGCCATGTGATATTTGCCCCAAAATCAGTAGTTGCCATCTCTCTTCCGCTTATTGAAGATGGATTTTTCCGAATGTTAATTGTAATAATGCTTATGTTATCAGATGATTTGGAAAGTGCTTCAAGCTCGTGGATCTGCCCTTCCATCTCTTCAAGACATTCGATGCAGAGCGGAGTTTCCACTCCTGTGAAATGCAGAATAATCACTTTTCCTTCATAATCATGTAACGAAAACATCACGCCATTTTCATCAGTAGCAGTGAAACCAGGGGCGGTCACTATCGTATTTTGATCTGCATGAACACCCGTGGAGAAAAAAAAGAGACTTAAGATACATAAAACCAATAGAAGAGATAATGATCTCGTGTTAGTTCCCCCTATTTACATGATAATAATAAATCGTATCTTGTACCCAGCCTTCTAACTCAGCGTCCGCGACATCGCCTTCCCAGCTATGCCAACCATACTCTACATCGCCATTCACTTCGATCAAGGTAACAAGAACCGTAAGAGCAATATACCCGGGAGGTCCAGCTGGGTCATAGACATACGCTTCGTACGCTTTCTGTTCCGTGTCGCCTCCAAGACTTATGTCAAGATCATAGAATGTTACGTTGTCTTCGTATTTTTCGGCAAGTGCAATCATTCTATCTGCTTGAGGTTGGCATGTTACACAACCTGTTCTATGAACAACAAATACTACAGCGTTTTCATTTAAAGAACTAAGCACCCATGGGAGATGATCGACTTGTTGACTAGCGTTAGGGTGACCTGTGGGATAGGAAATCCAGAAATTATTTGGTCCATTACCAACAGTATGTATGGGTGTATACGTATCAAGCCATGACTCTTCGTTATCAGAATTATCGCCAGAGTTATCATTAGAGTTATTGCTTGTACAACCACTTACTAGCAATACGCTCACCACAGAAAATACTGTTAATAACAGAATATTACGCCGATTCATATTTTACACCTTTTTTTATTTTGCCTCATTTTTTACAACATTGCACATTAGTTTTCATCAATTCCTTATAGTCATTAAGAACATCATGAACCCAGCAGTCATCATTTCCTGCGCTCTCTCGAAACACGAGTGCCATGATATAGGCAAGTTCTTTCACTGTTGCACCTGTTTCTAATGCACCCTTAAAATGCTTCCGGACACATGGCGCTGAACGCCCTTTAATCGCTAAAGCAAAAGAGATGAATTGATATGTTTTTTCATCAATTAATCGTTTCCCCTTATAAAGTTCGTCAATGTTATCTAGTTCTTTCGCAAACTCAGGAAACCATTCCGCTAACAATCTTGTCATCATTTCCCTCCTTTTTGAAGGAGCTTTTTTATTTCATCAGGACTCGGAACACGACCTACTATCTTTGCCTCCCCATCGATAAAGACAGTAGGAGTCAACATTACCCCTCTATCTATAATCTGTTGGAGATCTTCTACTTTCACGATTTCTGCTTGTAATCCGAGTTCCTCGACAGCCTTTCGTACGTTTTTCTCAGTTGTCCTGCATTTTGGGCAACCTGCCCCTAAAATCTCGATTTTCATTCACCAACCTCTTTTTCTCCTTTAATTGTCTTCAATATAAATTCGTTCATTCCCCTATCACCAGCAGCACTAATACTCCCAGCAAACTCAATTACTTCCTGTATATCCTCCTGAGATACACCCAATTTTTTCGCTTGTTTGAAATGGTACAGGAAACATTTTCTACAATGACCTGCTACAGAGGCAGCGATACCTATCAACTCTTTAGTTCTTTCATCTAAGTTTTCATTCATCTTATATTACCTCGAACTGTATATTTTTCATAAGGTTTTCAACCTGCAATCATACCATACACAAAACCAACAAGAGCAGATATTACGATTACCAAAACAAAATACACAAACGCTTTTTTCATACCCATAACCCGTGTAATAACAACCATACTTGGAAGACTCAAAGAAGGACCCGCCAGTAACAAAGCAAGAGCAGGACCACCACCCATAATACCAGCACTATACCCAAACAAGTTTCCAACAATAGCAACCTCCAAAAGGGTGGGCATATACAGAATAGCACCAATCACCGATGCAAGAAAACAAGAAAAAATGTCATTCCCACCAATATAAGGAGCAACAGCAACCCCAAGGGCAGTAGCAGGATCAGAACCAGGGATAAAATACGCAGCAACCCCACCAATGAGACCAACAATAAAAACACCAATAAGAAGTATAGGAAAAATCTTCTTAGTAAGACCCCACGTCTCCATACCCCAGTTTTTAACCTCATCACGAGTATAATAAAAAATAAGAATCACTGAGACGGCAAGTGTTAAAACATAAACAATCGCAAGTTTTGGAACCCACGGAATATAACTGCTGTTCGCAGCACCAATAAGAAGGATTAACACAAGCAATACCAAAAACAATAGTGAAATCCAAACAGGACGACTATTTTTCTCCTCACCTGGTTGACCTGTGAATATATCATTATCTTCTTTCTTTTTTTCAGATTCTTCTTTTCTGAAAATAAACGCCATTAGCAAACCGATAACCACTGCCATTACAATCGCAGCAATTGCTCGGGCAAGACCGATATCATATCCAAGCACTTGCGCGGTCAGAACAATCGCAAGAATGTTTATTGCAGGACCTGAGAACAGAAAAGCTGTTGCTGGACCAATGCCAGCACCACGTTTATGGATGCTAGTAAACAAAGGAAGAATCGTGCAACTACACACAGCAAGAATAGTTCCTGAAAGAGCTGCAACAGGATAAGAAATATATTTCTTCGTATGAGCACCGAAATATTTCAGCACCGATTGTTTTGAGACAAAAACTGCGATGGCACCAGCGATAAAAAAAGC
>JGI20215J15232_1000240_pt1 | contig 12363 bp, 10 predicted proteins | sample WetSurMetagenome_2_FD_15232 | JGI IMG/M metagenome (IMG submission 15232) | reverse complement strand
AGCATCCGCTCCGTCATGGCTTCGATGCGATCCGGAAGCAGCGCGTTGGTGGGTATGTGGATGACCGCCGGGGAGAGGTGGATGCACGCGAGCCTGACGATCCGGTCGAGGTCCTCCCTCAGGAAGGGCTCTCCTCCGGAGATGTTGAAGAAATAGGTCCACCCCAGCGAGCGGAAGAAGGCCTCGAAGCTCTCCAGGGACATCTCCTCCAGCCCGTCCGCCTTCCAGATGTAGCAGGTGCCGCACCTCGACTGGCATCTCCTGGTCACGGACACCGTGACGTTGATAGGAGTCGGCGGGCCGCACAGACCGAGCCTCGCGAAGCGGGCGCGGAACAGGCTCCCCGCCAGCCTGCGGATGTTCCGGACCTGCCTGGAGAACGCGGGCCTCGACCGGATGGAGGCGTTGACGCCCGCAGAAGCGAGTGCGTAGGTGCCCTCCACGGCGAGAAGCACCACCCGGTGCGAGAGCGCGATCGTCGTGGCGACCGCCAGCGAGCCTGCGAAACCCGTCAGGATCAGGCCCTGTACGGACTCCCTCACGCCGATGCCGCCCGGGAAGAAGATCAGGGCGACGGCCACCAGCCAGGAGACGGGCGTGGCGACGAGGCATGCGGGAAGCAGCGCAAGAGCCCTGGACCCGTCGGTGGCGGCCATGAACCAGAGGGTCAGCGAAATGCCCCTGAAGGCCCATGAGGCGGTATCGAAGCCGACCGCCACCAGCTGGGCCTTCTGCGAGATGCGCGGGATCTGCACCGGCCTGTCGTCCACACCGTGGCTCACCCATCTGCCGAGGATCCTCTGTATGCCGGGGACGAAGAGCATCACGAGGACGGCGGCGACCGACAATCCCAGGGCGATGTGGACGGGGAGGTCCATGGTGGAGGTGTCCATGAAGGGGAGCGACACGAGGGCGAGGGCGCAGACCGAGACCATCAGATAGATGTTCTCCAAGGCGATGGCGCCCAGGGCCAGCGCGGGCCCCGTGCCCAGGGTGCGGAGGAAGGTGATCCTGCCTATGAACATCCAGAACTTGCCCGGTATGTAGCTTCCCATCAGTGACTCGTACCAGTTCCGCCTCACGGCGCCGCTGTCGGGGGCCCGGATGCCGAGGGCCCTGAGGATCCTCTCCCAGGAGCACGGGGCGAGACGTTGACTGATGAGGGCGGACAGGACGGAGAGGACCAGCAGGGGCCACTTCCCGGCGAGGCTGAGACCCGAGAAGAACTCCTGCAGGATCGGGCTCCACCTGGGGAGGACATAGAAGATCGCGAAGGCGATGGCTGCCGCGAGCAGGATCGCGCTGACCCAGAGGTTCAGGGCCTGGAGGCGCTTCCTCTCCCTCAAGAGACCTTCTTCCGCCGCCCGAGCAGGTCGGCCGCCGCGAGTGCGCAGGCGGCGACCGCGGAGCAGATGCTCAGCGCAAGACCCGTGGACACGTCGCCGGAATCGAATACGAACGAGACCAGATGCTCTCCCGCCGGCACCGCCACGGCCCTCTGCCAGTAGTTGGCCCTGAGGAGCCCGGCGGGGCGGCCGTCGACGAACGCCCTCCACCTCGGGTACCATGTGTCCGCGAGCACGAGGACGGAAGGCTCCGAGAGCCTGGCCCTCACCGCCACGGACTCCGGCAGGTCGGCGACTATCTCCGCCGAGGCCTCGAGGGAGGAGGTGGGTCTCGCGAGCCCGGGATCCGAGTCCAGGACCGACATCGCCTGCTGGTCGTAACCGGCGGTTATGGCCTGCAGGGCCTGGTCCTCGCCGGCCACGACCCACGCCGAGGTGACGAATGCGCGGGGGAGAGGGCCTTCCGGCAGGAGGGCCCCGGCCGAGTCGGGGTCCATGCCGGACTGGACGAGCTGTCCGAGTATCTCCCCCCTGACCTGGGAATAGGTCATTGGGACGGAGTCGTCCAGCACGGTCCACGCGGTCATCCTCGCCGCAAGGATGCCACCCGACGAAAGCGCCTGCATCATGCCCTCGGTCACCTGCGGCNTCGCCGCATGATAGCCCGCCACGCTCCGGATCCCCGAGCACATGAGGTCGTTGCCCCCGGGAAGGACCCTACCGCCGCCCGCAAGTGCCGCGAGATCGGGCCTGCCTCCCACGGCATCCCGTATCCCGGAAGCCGGGAGCAGCACCTGGAAGTCCCTGTCCACCGGTATCAGCTCGACGGCGGCCAGCAGGCACAGGCCCGCCGCCACAGCCGGTGCGGAGCCCTTCCGCCTCGGGGCCGCCCACGCCCCGGCCGCCACCAGGGCGAGCGCCGCCCCCGCCTTCAGGAAGTCGCTCCGGATCATGTCCTCGCGAACCTGGACGACCCCCTGGAGGACTGCCCGGCCGCCGGGTGCGGGCGAGGAGGAGAGGGAGCCGGAGGCGATGCCCGGGGCCAGCAGCGACATTGCCACGAACGCCGCTGAGGCAGCCGCCGGAATCCGCCAGATCTTCCTGCCGGAGCGTAGAAGGGCGTCGAGGCCGAGGCCCGAAGCCAGCGCGAGCGAGGAAGTCGTCAGGAACGCCGCCATATGGGGCGCCCTGAGCTTCCTGAACACCGGGGCCACGGCATAGAGGACGCGGTAGACAGGAGTGTACCCTCCCCAGGAGACGAGAAGCCCCGCCGCGGCGAGCACGAGGAGCGGCACGCGCGCCCGCGGGCCTCCGGAGGCCAGACCGAGGATCGCCAGGAAGAACACCGACACTCCGAGGAACTCGCTCGAGAGTCTCAGCCCGAGCCTGCCCCAGTAGACGGGCACTCCCGCGACCTGCGAGTCGGGGAATCCGTGCCGGTAGCCGTAGAGGTGCGGCAGGATCATCGTGAGTGACTCCTCGGGCGGGAGCGAGTAGCTTGCCGCCTGATCCTGCGACAGGTCCGAGCCGCGCGTGGAGTAGCGGGAGAAGTTGTAGCCCGGGAGCAGCTGGACGGCTCCGATGCCTGCGCCGAGGAGGAGCATCGCCGCCAGCGCGCAGGCCGAGAGGGCCAGGGGTCGCAGAGGCCTCCTGTCGAGCAGCGCCTGCACGAGGAGCCATGTGGCCGATGCCATCGCCGAGTAGAGAAGCATCTGGGGATGGCTGGAGAGGGCCATCATCCCGAAGCAGAAGCCCCCGAGGGCGACGAAGGAGAGCCTGCGCGCGGTCCGCCATCTCTCACAGGCGTACAGGAGCAGGGGGAGATAGCTCCAGCAGATGATCTTGCTCCCGTGCCCCGCATAGAAGAGCGTGTTGCTCCAGCAGGTGGCGGCGAATGCCACGGTTCCGAGCCAGCGCCCGGGCCTTCCCGCCCCGGCCGCCCCGAGGAAGAGCCATGCGAACAGCCCTCCGAGGAACATGTGCGCCGGGAAGGTGAACCTTATCGTGGCCTCCGCCCCGGCCAGGAGCATGGGCAGGCCCCTGAGCGGATAGAAGACGGGCGCGGAGAAGGACGAGAAAAAGGGCACGCCGCAGAAGATCAGAGGATTCCAGTGCGGGATCCTGCCGTCCCGCAGCGCCTGCATCGTGAAGTCGAAGAACGGATAACCCTGGTGGATGGTATCGCTCATCTCCCCGCCGGGGAGCCCGGGGCCGGTGAAGACGGGCCAGTAGGCCGCCAGTACGAGGGCCCCGAGGACAAGGGGCAACATCAGTTTGTCAGACTTGAGGATGCGCGGCATTCCGCCCCCCGTCCTTTCCTGAAAAGCGGAAGAAGGCAAGCGCCGAGACAAGCTCGATGACCGCCATGAGGACGGTCTGGCCGAGGGTCGCCGCGATGACTGGCGCGATCATGCCCTGATCGGCCACGAGGGCGCCTGTGACGGCCTCCCGCACCCCGATGCCCCCCGGCACCAGGATCATGACGTAACCCGCGAGCCAGGAGAGCGGAGCGGCGGCCATGCATTGCAGAGGCCCCCTGGAGCCCACCCCGAGGCCTTCCAGCCACAACCAGAGCGAGGCGCCCCTGAGGAGCCAGATGGCGGCGTATATCCCGGTTGCCGCGGCGGTGGCGCCGTGTCCCACGGCGGGGCTCCCCTGAATCCCCCTGAGGCGGAAGGCGGCCTTCTGGATCGGCTTGAGCAGCGGCAGCAGGAAGACGGCGGCGGCCGCGGCCACGAGCGCCGTCCTGGCGGGGCCCGACATATCCCGCCCTCCGCCCTGCAGCAGAGCCGGGCCCGCGACCAGCCCGACGGAGGCGAAGCTGCAGAGCAACTCCCAGACGGAGGCGGAAGCCGCCCGCGCGAGGGACAACCCGCCCGACCTGAGGTAGCCTATCCTGCCCGCGAAGAGCCAGATCTTGCCGGGCATGTACCTTCCGAGCTGGCTGCCGAACCAGGCTGCGAGCATCTCCGCCGTCCCGCCCTGCGCGCCCAGCCTTCGGGATATCAGGATCCATCCCGCCGGGTTCAGCAGCAGCCCTGCGGAGAGCAGGACAGCGGACAGCGCGAGGCGTGTCCAGGAGGCACTCCACTCAACCGAGGCGAAGGAGGCCACCAGCTCGTCCCGGCGCGACCAGACTGCCCGGGCGGCAAACGCCGCCAGCAAGAGGAGCGCGGCCCAGCCGGCGATCCTCAGCGTCCGGGAGCGGTGCGCGATCATCCGATGAGCCCCTGTGAGCGGTACCATCGCACGGTTTCCGGGATACCCTCCGCAAGGCCCACGAGGGCATCGAATCCCGCGGCCGAAGCCCTGGCGGTGTCCACGAAATGATCGCGGCCGAACAGGTCGAGCCGGGAGGGGGAGAGCGCGGCCGGCCTCAGCGGTCCGAGGATCATGGCCGCCTCGTACAGCGCCCGCGGGACTGCGGGCAGGAATACGCGCCTGCCCATGGCGGATGCGCAGGCCGCCGCCAGGGCGCGCACGCTCGTCACCTCGGGCCCCCCGATGTTCCAGACACCGCAGCCCAGCACGCCTCCGGGGAGGGCGGCCAGGACTGCGCGGGCGGCGTCTCCCCTGAAGGTCGGCCTCAGGCGTGCGCGGCCCCTGCCGACGAGCGGGAACCAGCCCCTTGCGACCTGCCTGAACAGCGGGAGCTTGTGGAGGTCTCCCGGCCCGTAGACGAAGTCCGGCCTGAGTATGGTCAGCCTGTCCCCGGGTATGGCCCGCGCCAGGATCTCCTCCGCCCTGGCCTTGGATTCCTCGTAGAGCCCCCAGGGGGCGGGCGGCTGATCCTCGCGCGCACCGGCCACCAGGCCGGCGACCCCCGGCGTGCTCAGATGGATCACCCGGGCCGGGCCATCGGCGCATCCGGAGGCGATGGCCTCTGCGGGCCCGATATTCCCAGCCTCGAGCTCACGCGCTCCCACTCCCGGCCCCCCGAGCCTGCCCGCAGCGTTCACCACCGCGTCGAAGCCGCCGGAGAGGGAANGCCCTGCGAGATCGCCGTCCCTGGAGCGGACATGCCGCTCGACCTCGTGGCCTGCCTCCTCCAGGATTTCGGCTGCCGCCCTGCCGATNAAGCCTCCTGCACCTGCCACGAACACTCTCATCCCAGGGCCTCCAGGACTGCNTCGGCGTAAGTGCGCCAGCTGAACCTCGCAGCAACCCCTGCCACCCGCGAGCCNAGCGCCGGGTCGTCGAGGAGCCCGATGGCTGACGCGAGGGCCGCACTCAGGCTGTCAGGCGANCNGGGCTCGGCCAGGAACCCCGTCACCCCCTCCTCNACGAGCTCCGGCAGGCCGCCGGTCCTCGTGAGGACGAGGGGTTTGCCGAAGGAGAGGGCGATCTGGGCCACGCCGCTCTGGGTCGCGCTGCGGTACGGCAGGGCGACGAGATCGGCCGCCCGGAAGTAGGTCGCCACGGAGTCCTGAGGAACGAATTCGTCGATCCACCTTATGGATCCGCGCACGGGAGACCTCTCGATGGCTTCGTCCAGGGCTCCCCTGCCGCCATAGCATTCGCCCGCAGCGAGGAGCCTGACGCGAGGGTCCGCCAGGATGCCCAGGGCCTCCACCAGGTCCTCCAGCCCCTTGTAGGGACGGACCAGCCCGAAGAAGAGGATGACCACCGCGTCGTCGGGGTATCCCAGGGCTTCGCGGGCCTCCCTCCGGTCGGGCCGGGGCCTGATGTACTGGTCGTAGATGGGATGGAAGAGCCGGATGACCCGGTCGGAGGGGATGCCGAGGCCGGAAGCGCCATCCTCGTCCTCCGCGCTGTGGACGACCACCCTGTCCATGCCCCGGAGGAATCCTGACGCGATCCGGCGGGCCAACGGGAAGCCTTCGTGCGGGTATAGGTTGTGACATACCGCGAGCCGGCGCGTGGAGCCCGCGGGGGGCAGCGAGCGGCTAAGGGCCGGGGCGAAGAAGGGGTGCCACCATTCGACGATCACTCCGTCGGGTGCCGAGGCGGAGAGCGCCTTCCTGACCCTTCGCCAGGAGCGGGGGTCCAGCGAGTCGAGGGAAGGCTCCACCGGAACCGGGGGTTCGATGCCCGGCTCGTACTGCGACCTGCCCGGGAAGAGCGCACGCGGGTACAGGCGGCTGTACGTGACCCGTACGACCTCCGCCTCTGTGGAGAGCGCTTCTGTGAGCATCGATGTGAACTGCGCAATCCCCCCCCTGAAGGGCGGGAAAGGCCCGATGTGGGCTAGCCTCATGACTCCCGAGCGGCTCCCCGCCCCGTCTCCTCCACGATGTTGTAGGGCCGCTTGTACGGGGAGAGCCTGAGCTGCATCTCTCCCAGGAGCCCGAGGGAGACGAACTGGAAGCCGATCATCATCAGAAAGAAGCCGAGGAGCAGGAGGGGCCTGCGCCCGATGGACTCGCCCATGAACCAGAGGACCGAGAGGTACGACGAGATCAGGAGCCCTGCGATGAACAGGGTCGTTCCGATCCCGCCGAAGAAATGCAGCGGCCTGAAGGAGTACCTGTGGAGGTAGAGGACTGTGAGCAGGTCGGCGTAGCCGCGGAAGAAGCGGGCAGGGCCGTACTTGCTGCGCCCGAATTTCCTCGGCCTGTGGTTGACCGGCTTCTCCGCGACGGCGTATCCCAGCTGGGAGACGAGCACCGGAGTGTACCTGTGCATCTCGCCGTAGAGGTCGAGACCGCGCGCAGCGTCGGCGGCGTAGACCTTCAGCCCGCAGTTGAAATCGTGCAGGGGCAGCGCGGTCGCGCGGCTGACGACTGAATTGAAGATCCTGGATGGCAGCCTCTTGCCCAGGGGATCGTGGCGCGTCTTCTTCCACCCGCTCACCATGCCGAGCCTCTGCGACTCGAGCATGGAGATCATCGCGGGGATCTCCGAGGGGTCGTCCTGGAGATCGGCGTCCAGGGTTGCGACATACCTGCCCGATGCCTCCGCGAAGCCTGCGGCCAGGGCGGCCGCCTTGCCGCGATTGCTGCCGAACCTGAATCCCCGGACCGGATACCCGCCGACGAGCGAACGGATCGCGGCCCACGTGCCGTCGGTGCTGCCGTCGTCGACGATCAGCAGCTCCCAGGTGCGGCCCTCCAGCGCCCCGGCTGTCTCCCGTGCGAGCGCAGGAAGGCTCTCCGCTTCGTTGTATGCGGGAACCACAACGCTGATCTCCACTTCGAGGCGCTTTTCCTCAGACATGCATGGAAGATAGGAGAGGCCGCTACGGCGTCAACGACGGTCTGCAGGCGGCATCCCGGACAGGCTCCGGGCAGTGCCTGAGGGCGGCCGCCCCCCCCGATACCTCGGCGTAGGTGAAAGTCTTCAGCCAGTCGCCCAGGCTGATGTGGGCGCCTCCCGGCATCGGAGTCTCGGAAGCGATGTGGGTGTGGCCGGTGATCACCAGGCCGGCGCCCTCTGCGATCCTGCCTCGAACCCAGTCCAGGAGGCCGGCCGGCATCTGTTCCGCCTGCTTCCGGAGGATCCTCCTGCTGGTCCCCGAGGCGGCTCCCGCCAGCATGGCGCCGAGATCGGGGTGGAGCAGCGAGAAGAGAGCGGTCGAAACGCGCGACCTGACGACGGGACGGAGGAGAAGGCGGTATCCGGGGTCGCCTCTGCCGAGGCCGTCGCCGTGGGCGATCACTATGCGGAGGCCCCCGCGTTCGAGAACGAGCTGCCTCTCCCTGGCTATCCGAGCACCGGTGGCCTCCTCGAAGCGGCGGCCCACCCACCAGTCGTGGTTGCCGGGCATGAAGACGACCTCCCAGCCCTTTCCCGAGAGGGCCTCGAGCGAGGCGAGAACTCGGCAGAACCCGGCAGGGACGGCGTTCCTGTACTCGAACCAGAAGTCGAAAAGGTCGCCGGCCACAACCAGGGTCGCCGGGCCTGAGGAGGCCAGCCCGTCCAGGAAGGAAATCAGGCGCTCCCTGCCGGGATGAGGCCTGTCGCCGGGGAAGAGGTGAGCGTCGGAGATCACCACCAGGCGCTCGTTCACAGCCCCAGGAGCCTTCCCACGCACCCCCGGCCGGTCTCCACCGCGGTCGCTCCACCCCTTCGGAAGGAGATCGCGACGGGAGTGACGCCTGCCGGGATGACGACCGCCGCCTCGCTGTCGGCCAGGAAGACCGGGAGGGGGATCCCGAGGTTGTTGGCCTGGAGCTGGGCCGCGTTGCGCGAAGCCTCGTCGGGCTGGACCGGGAATATCCGCCAGCCCTCGTCCCTGAGCCTGGCGATCTCCTCCAGGTCCCCGGCCCCTGGCTCGTAGCCTTCGATGGGTATCCAGTAGTAGAGGACCGCCAGCGTATCGGCGGAGCAGTCGACAACCGTGCCCTCGGGGGAGAGGAGGCGCCCCGGCAGCCGGAGCGGGACCGGCAGGGCGGGAGAAGGCTCCTCCCCGCCGCCGCATGACATCGAGAGAAACGGCAGCAGGAGGAGGAGGGACTGCCTCCTCATCTCGTCGCGCCCTCCGGCGCCAGCAGCGACAGCGCGAAGGCGGAGGCTCCCTCCCTGCCGATGGCGAGGACGAAGCGTCTGTCGGAGTCGGAAGCCACCCGGATCCTGTATCCGTCGGCACTCATCCCCTCGAGGCGGAGCGGGGCGGGGGAGGATATCGACGCGAGGACGGACGAGTCGGTCGCGAAGACGACCGTTTCGATGTCGAAGGGGAACAGGCGCCAGGATCCGGTCCTGCAAGGCGGGAGAGGGGTCTGGTCAGGCCCGAGCTCGATGCCCCCGCAGGCCAGGATGGCGGCTGCCGATGAGTCGGAGCCGGTCGCGGAGCCTTCGAGGGCCAGCATCCTCGCGCAGCGGGAGAGGTCGGCGGTATTCGCGAGCGTGGAGGCGGGGCGCCTGAAGACGATCGGCACCAGGCAGGTCAGCACGAGGAGCGCCGCCAAGAGGGCGCGCGGGGCGCTCAATTTCCGGGCTGCTCTTTCCGGGCAATCCCGGCGATCCTGTCCCTGAGGCCCGGGGGGGCGGAAACCCTGAGGAGGCTGTGGAACCTGGAGCGGAGCGCCATCATGTCATCGCTGCAGGACCTGCAGCTCTCGCAGGAATCGAGGTGCTCCTCCAGGGCGGAGCGCTCGCCGGGGCCGAGTTCGCCCGAAACGAAGTCCGAGATGTGTTTAGACGCTTCGACACACTTCACTTGCGTCCCCTCCCGGACGAGCCTGTCTTCCATTCCTCGAGAAGCCTCTGCAGTATCGCGCGACCCCTGTGTATCCGTGAGCGGACCGTTCCTATCGGCACTCCCAGCACCTCTGAAATCTCGGCGTACGGTAGCTGCTCGACATCGCAGAGGACCACCGCGCTCCTGAACTCCTCGGGCAGCTTCTCGAGGGCCTTCTCGATGTCCTCCCGCAGGAGGTCGTTTATGAAGCACCTCTGCGGATCCGCCGTCCTCGCGACCGGCAGCTCGCTTTCGTCGCCCTCGGCGAGCTCGTCTATCCAGTCGCAGGGCACTGTCTTCGGAGCACGACCCTGGGAGCGCCTCTCGTTCAGGAACGTGTTCCTGAGAATAGCAAACAGCCACGCCCTGGCGTTTGTTCCCAGGGAGTACTGGGCCCTGGCCCTGAAGGCCCTCGCATACGTCTCCTGCACGAGGTCGCAGGCGTCCTCGGAATTGCGGGTCAGATGGAGGGCGTAGCCATAGAGGCCGTCTATGTACTGAAGGACCTCTTCCTCGAAGGGGTCCGCGGATTGAGCGGGTCGCGAGATAACCTACCTCCACGGAGTGTTGTGCACGGGGGACAATCTAAGGACCTCCGGGCGCCCGGGGCAAGGATCGGTTCCCCGAAGTTAGCACACAACATCTTGTGCCTGTCGTCCCCCTCGTCTACACGATATTGACGATCGCTTCGGCTCTCGATAGCTTGCACGAGTCTGTGGCAGGATGCTCTCGGCCAGATCCCGGGAGGGGGGGGCTTGAAAGACGGTTGCTTGCCCGATACCGATCTCTTCCGGGAGCTGGAGCACGCACCCGAGGCCTCCGCCTCGCCCGACCGGGCGATGCCGTCCTTCTCCGCCAACGCCGAAGTCGTCCTGAGGAAGAGGTACCTCCGCAGGTCCTCCGACGGAGAGATCCTCGAGACGCCGTCAGAAATGCTCTGGAGGGTGGCCTCGAGCGTTGCCGCGGCAGAGACCCGCTTCAGGGGCGACGCCGACCGCTGGGCCTTGAGATTCAACAACATGATGGCGAAGATGGAGTTCCTGCCCAACTCGCCCACCCTGATGAATGCGGGGCGCGAGCTCGGCCAGCTCTCCGCATGCTTCGTGCTCCCCATCGAGGACAACATGGAGAGCATCTTCGAGGCCGTTAAGAACACCGCGCTGATCCACAAGAGCGGAGGAGGCACCGGCTTCTCCTTTTCGTCCATTCGTCCCAAGGACGACGTGGTGCTCTCCACGAGGGGCATCTCGAGCGGCCCCATATCCTTCATGACGGTGTTCGACCGAGCCACGGAGACGATAAAGCAGGGCGGGGTAAGGCGGGGCGCCAACATGGCCGTGCTCGGGATCGAGCACCCTGACATCCTCGAGTTCATCGATGCCAAGCGCGACATGGACATGCTGAACAACTTCAACCTGTCCGTGGCCGTCACCGACAGGTTCATGGACGCTGTGGAGAGGGGCTCCGATTTCGCCCTCCTCAATCCCAGGACCGGCGAGCCCGTTTCCACGATGCCCGCCTCGGAGGTCTTCGGCAGGATCGTCGAGTCCGCCTGGTCATCCGGCGAGCCGGGCGTCCTGTTCATCGACCGCATGAACGAGGCCAACCCGACTCCGGCCGTGGGCAGGATCGAGGCCACGAACCCCTGCGGCGAGCAGCCCCTGCTACCCTACGAGGCGTGCAACCTGGGATCGCTGAACCTCTCCGTGATGACATGCGACAAGCCGGATGGGAGCCGTGCACTCGACTGGAACCGGCTGGACACAACCGTCCGCGACGCGGTCAGATTCCTGGACGACGTCATCGAGATCAACAGGTACCCGCTGCCCCAGATCGAGGCGATGGTCCAGGGCAACCGCAAGATCGGGCTGGGGGTCATGGGTTTCGCGGACCTGCTGTTCGAGCTGGGCATACCCTACGACTCCGAGGAGGCGCTCAGGTTCGCCGAGCAGCTCATGAGCTTCGTGGAGGAAAAGGCGCGCTCGTCGAGCGAGGAGCTGGCCAGGGAGAGGGGCGCGTTCCCCAATTTCAAGGAAAGCGTCTACGCCGAGCAGGGCCTTCCCGCCATGCGCAACGCCACGGTGACCACCATCGCCCCGACGGGCTCCATAAGCATTCTGGCAGGCTGCTCGAGCGGCATCGAGCCTGCTTTCGCCCTCGTCTACTCGCGGCAGAACATCCTCGACGAAGGAGACGAGCTGCCCGAGATGGTGCCCGCATTCGCAAGGGCGGCCAGGGAGCGGGGTCTCGACCGCCCAGAGATGCTCGCGGAGATAACGAGCCATGGCAGCTGCTCGGGCGTGGCAGGCATCCCGCCCGAGGTCCGGAGGCTCTTCGTAACCGCACACGACGTGGCCCCGTCCTACCACGTGAGGATGCAGGCCGCGTTCCAGAAGTTCACCGACAACGCCGTGTCGAAGACGGTGAATCTTCCCGAGACAGCCACCCGGGAGGACGTCGCGGACGTCTACCGCCTGGCCTACAGGCTCCGCTGCAAGGGTGTGACCGTATACCGCGACAGGAGCCGCGACAAGCAGGTCCTCAACATCGGCGGCGACCAGGCGTCCGCCCCGGCCCAGGCAGCCCCTGCGGCGCCCGTGGCCGTCGGCCCGAGACCCCGCCCGGAAGTGACGAACGGGCTCACCAGGAGAGTGAGCACGGGCTGCGGCAATCTCTACATAACGATCAACGAGGACGAATACGGACCCGTCGAGATCTTCAGCCAGATGGGGAAGGCCGGTGGCTGCGCGGCCTCGCAGGCCGAGGCCATCAGCAGGCTGGTCTCGCTGGCTCTCCGGTCCCACGTCCCGGCCGAAGCCATCGTGCGGGAGCTGAAGGGCATCAGCTGCCACAGGCTTGTCTGGCAGGCGGGGG
>JGI20215J15232_1000239_pt1 | contig 12373 bp, 11 predicted proteins | sample WetSurMetagenome_2_FD_15232 | JGI IMG/M metagenome (IMG submission 15232) | reverse complement strand
GGGGCTGCCGTGGCGGGAGCGGCTGTGGCGGGAGCAGCGGTGGCGGGAGCAGCGGTGGCAGCTGGTGCTGTAGTGGGTGCCACGGTCGCTTTTGCGCCGCAGGCTGCCAGTACAGTGCTGGCAATTACAAGAATCGCCAAAATAACAGTCAATTTCCTATTCATTATCTTCTCCTTCTAGAGTTTGGATACGGATGATAGTGTTGGATCTTTCCATTTATTTTATGCTAATTCTTTTTTAGCCGGCCTCCTTTCTGTAAGGTGTGTATGTTTCAGGAATCTATCCAGGAATGAAAATACACGCTCCATATTTGCTTCTGTCTCAAACAATGGATCGCCATGACCAGCCCCTTCCAGAATATCAAATTCGAAGCGATCAGGACTGACATACTTTTCCAATTTATCCGCGAACAGCATGGATTGTTGTACCGGTACCAGCGTGTCCAGGCGTCCGTGCTGGATCAAAATGGGAGGCATGTGTTTGTGTATATATGTCATCGGATTCGCAAGCTCAACTTTTAGCGGCACATCGGAAAGCCTGGATCCCAGATACCTGGATTCAGGAGAATCTGCTTCGCCATGATCCGAGGGGCCAAATCCGCTTTCGTCAAGTTGTTCATCCATTTTCAGGAAATCTGTCGGTCCAAACCAATCCATAGCTACCTGAACATTACATGGATATTCAGGGTTGCCAAGACTAAGATCATCGAATTCTTTCACATTCGAAGTCAGGCATACCATGGCAGCTAAATTCCCACCTGACGAACCGCCACATGCTGCAATCCGGCTTCCGTCAAGATAGTATTTCGCACTGTTCGCCCGCAACCAGCGGATGGCTGCCTTGATGTCCTGCAACCCGGCCGGAAATATCGCCTCGCTGCTCAAGCGGTAATTCACGCTGACCACGGCATATCCACGTTCCAATCCCTGCAAGAAAGCCAGCATGTTGATATCGCGTTTATCCCCAATAGCAAAGCCCCCGCCGTGGATGTGCAAAATGACTGGAAAAGGCCCTTCCCCTTCATCTGGCAAGTAAATATCGAGTTTTTGGGCTGGTGAGAGGATAGCATAAGGCAGGTCCAGCCATTTTCGAAGAATATGGGAGACATCTGCTGATGGAATGTGAATCATGGACTCTTCTATTATTGTCATTTTTCATCACAGACTACATTAACATCATAGCATCTACCATGCTGAGTATCAATTCATCTATGATACAATCTATTCCAAAATGGAATGGTTGCAAGGGTAAAGTTATGGAAATTCGCCAAATTCAATATTTCCTTTCCATTGTAGACACAGGAAGTTTTTCGGCGGCTGCCGATGAGCACTATATTTCCCAATCCTCACTTTCAAAAATGATTATTGCGCTTGAGAAGGAGTTGGCGGTTCTTCTTTTCGATCGAAGTAAACGCAAGGTATCCCTGACAGAGGCCGGAGAGGCGTTTTTAGGACACGCACGCAGACTCAATGCAGCTTATAAGACCATGATCATTGAACTTGATGGATACAAAGCCACGATGGATTCCTTCTCGATCGCTGCCATTCCAGTATTAACTCAATATGGAATCACAACATTCATTGCGCAATTCAGGGACTTGTACTCAAACATCCGGTTTAATTTGGAAGAAATCGATGGTTTAAATATCTTACCCGCATTGGATGAACGTCGTTTTGATCTGGCGTTTACTCGTCATAATTATCTAAACCATGATCAATACGCAAGTTTGGAAATCTTCAAAGATAAACTTCTAGTTGTGGTATCCAAAAAAAGTCGACACGCAAACAGATCTTCAATCTCTCTAAAAGAACTATCTACTGACAATTTCATTGTGTTCGACAGAGTGACAGAGTTGCATAAACTGGTTATGGATGAATGCGGGAAGGCCGGATTTGATCCTACGATTTTCTACTCGAGTCACCAAAAGGTGAGCGTTTTTGGGATGGTGGGAACGAACATTGGGCTTGCTCTAATGCCGGTTAAAATCTACGAATACCACCGGCATCCAGATGTTCTCGCTATCCCCCTGGATGAAGACATCGAATGCAATATTGTTCTTGTGTACTTGAAAAACAGACAACTTCCTAAAGCAGCCGGGATATTTTTGGACTTTATGAAGCAAGCAATAGAAAATGGGAAGCCTGATAGATATCAAGCTTTTCAAGCTGGTTTCTGACGCTAATCTCTCTTCAGATATCCATCCAGGAAATCCAGGACTTTATTTACATTTTCTGATGTCTCAAACCTGGGGTCCGCATGTTCGGCACCCTCGAGCAAATCAAGCCGCACTTTCTGCTGGCCGATGGCTTGGGCCAATTTCCCGGCGAAATCGATGGACTGCTGGACCGGTACCACAGGATCGCGAGTGCCGTGCTGGATGAAGAACGGCGCAGCATTTGCCCGGATGTACGTTTCAGGATTGGCAGCTGCCACTCGGATGGGCAGGCGGGTAATCCTTCTACCGAGCAGGAGTGCTTCAGGGGAATGGGGGTCATTGTGTCGCATACCCTCGGGAGCCAGGAGCCCCGAACTGGCGAGTTGTTCATCCATTTTCAGGAAATTGGTCGGCCCGTACCAATCAATGACAGCCCGAACGTTACAGGGTTGATCCGGGTTTCCCATATGCAAGTCTTCCAATCCTTGAATACCAGCAGAGACACCCAGCATCGAAGCAAGATAGCCGCCCGCCGAGCCGCCCCAGGCTGCGATCCTATCAGGATCAAGCATGTATCGATCAGCCTTGGTCCGCACCCAGCGCACTGCAGCTTTGACATCCTGGACGAGTGCCGGGAACTTGGCTTCGCCACTCAGCCGGTAATTTACCGCGACCACCGCGTAGCCTCTTTTTAATCCCTGCAGCATGGGCAGGATCTGGAGATCGGCTTTGTCACAGCCCATGAAGGCGCCACCGTGAATCTGAAGGATCACCGGAAAAGGGCCTGCCCCGTCCTCAGGCAGGTAGATGTCGAGCATCTCCGCCGGGGACAGGTAGGCATAACGGATGTCCAGAAATTTCCGGGTAACAAAAGAGGTGTCAGCCGATGGAGGCTGGTCTTGAATGGCGTAATGTCTTCCACCAGGTGAAGGATACGGTTTAGGCATCTTGACCCATATTCCTAAGCGGCTACTTTCGCAACAGTTTCTTTCGCCTTTCGATTTTTCTGATAAACATCAAAGGCTACTGCAATTAATAGAACCGAGCCTTTAACAACAGTCTGGGAAAAATCAGGAAAGCTGGCCAACTGCATTGCATTGTTCAACACACCGATGATGATGATGCCAACCATCAAACCAAAAACGGAGCCTTCACCCCCCTTGAAGCTGACGCCACCCAGAAGTGCAGCAGTGAGGCAGTCAAATTCAAGCCCCTGCCCTGTGACTGTCTGACCCGCAAAAACTCTTGATAGAAGTAATACGGCGGTGATCGAGGAGATAAAGCCGCATATCATAAACAGGATAACTTTCATTCTATTAATATGCACACCTGCAAGGCGGGCTGCTTCTTCATTTCCACCCAATGCAAATACCTTTCTGCCAAAGTAGGTCTTGGTCAGGATGAAGGACCCGATCAACGCCACAATAATCATAACGATGACGGGCACGGGGATTCCCCAAACATAACCCTGACCAAACCAGCGGAAGGAATCGGGGAACCCCATGATATTCCTGGACCGATTGATGATATATCCAAAGCCTTTAAAAATTGCGGAGGTGCCCAGGGTGATAATGAGTGGATGAATTTTTAATGAAATTGAGAGGAAACCATTAATCGCGCCCAGTCCTGTTCCCACCAGCAAAATCAGGGGGATTGCCAGCCCGGGTTCTATCTTCCAATCGACCATCATGATTGCTAAAAGTACATTGGTAAACACGACCTGAGAACCAATGGAGAGATCAATGCCACCGCTGATCATCACAAACATAAGACCAACAGCGCTAATTCCCGAAAATGACACCTGGCGTATCAAGGTCCGGAGATTTCCAAATGTCATGAATTTATCAGCTACGAACGAGAACAGGACCAATAAAAAGAGCAGGATCAGAAAAGGAACATTCTTTTTTAGAATCAATCCAAACCGAACGCCAAAGTCTTTGAAAAACGCTGACTGATTACTCATTACTTCTTCCTCCAATAGTTAATGGGTTCCCGATGCGAGGTCGAGAATATAATTCTGATTGAACTGCTCTTTTTCGACTTCTCCGATCAATGCGCCTTCACACATGACGATAATCCGGTCTGACATCCCCAACAATTCCTCCATGTCTGAAGAGATCATCAGGATCGCAATCCCGTTATCAGCCAGTTCGGTCATCAAATGATAAATTTCCTGTTTTGCGCCAACATCAATTCCTCTGGTTGGCTCATCAAAGATCAGGATATCCGACTCAGCCGCCAGCGATTTTGCCAGGACAACTTTCTGCTGGTTGCCACCGCTCAGGTTGATCACTTGCTGTAATAAGCTGGGAGTCTTGATATTGATCCGTTCCTTGAAATTACTGGCGATCTCATCTTCTTTCTTGGTGTTCACAACAGCATATTTTGAAATTTGCTTAACAATCGGAAAAACAATATTCCACTTCACAGTCATTTCGAGGAACAGACCTTGTCCCTTTCGATCCTCGGTTAACAAACCAATCCTATGCTTAATGGCATCCGAAGGGGACTTGATCTTTACAGGATTCCCATTGATCAAGATCTCGCCTTGTACAACATGAGCGGCGCCGAAGAGAAGTTGAGCCAATTCTGTTCGACCGGCGCCTACCAATCCAGAAATTCCCAATATTTCTCCTTTCCGTACTGAAAAGGAGATATTTCGATCACCGTTGCCGGTGAGATTTTTTACTTCCAACGCAATTTCACCAGGAGGATTTTTTCGTGGAGGATAGCTTTCCTTCAATTCCCGTCCAACCATCAGGTTTATCANTTCCTGCCGGTTGGTTTCTTTNGTAATCTTTGTCGCGACATAGCATCCATCACGCATCACGCTCACACGATCAGAAATTCGAAAGACCTCTTCCAAACGATGAGAGATATAAATGACTGTCACACCGTTATTTTTCAACTGGTTNATGATCTTGAACATCATCTCTACTTCCGAAACGCTTAACGGAGCAGAAGGCTCGTCCATGATCAATATTTTCACATTCTTTGATACTGCTTTTGCAATTTCAACGATCTGTTGCTCAGCGATTGACAAATCCTGAATCGCGGTTCGCGGGTTAATGCTCACACCAAATTGATCCAGGACCTTGACTGCTTTTTTCTCGATTTCTTTGGTACTAAATAGTATTGAATTCTCACTTTTTTCACACAAGAATATGTTCTCTGCAACTGACAAGGCGGGGACAAGATTAAATTCTTGATAAATGACTTCAATACCAAGGCTCCTGGAAAGTGAAGGAGTTATCTTATGATATTCTTGTCCATTTATTTTAATAATTCCTGAATCTATATCGATGGCCCCGGCTACCGCTTTGATCAGTGTGGATTTGCCAGCGCCATTTTCCCCCAGCAAGGCGTGCACCTCACCTTCAAGAAAACTCAATGATACCTTATTAAGAGCAAGTACACCCGGGTATCTCTTGGTGATATTTTCCAGGGATAAAACTACCTTGGCATCCATTCCTTTTTCACCTCTGATTTACTATGAAAGGGGGGGGGAACCCCCCCCTTTCATTAAATGTATCAGCGAAAAGCCACTTAATTCTATTTTAGCGTGCTGAAATCGCAGTTGATCGGGTCCAATTTATCATTGATGATGTTTGGATGTTCCACACCCTGTAACATCTTCTTGACCTGCTCATATGTGGCGACATCAAGAGCGGTTCCACCGATGGCGACAAAACCCTTATAGGGATCTGCGCAGCCGGTGACGGTTGGGATCATGGAGGGATCCATATCGCCCGCGAAAACGCCGTATTTCTTAAGATCTACATTTGGCAGCGCTTTGATGGCATTGGCAATACCCTGAGCATGGGCAGTAGATTGGGCAATAAAAACTTTGATGTTTGGATGCGCGGTTAAAGCGTTCTCAGCGGCAGTCTGACCGACAGGGAGGCTATCACCGGAAACATCCATATCCATGACAAGCTTGGCTTTAGGGCATATATCCTTGAACGTCAGGTAACCTCGATGGCGCTCGAACATCCCGACGTTGGAACTGGCACCACCAATGATAACAGTTTCAACACTGCCATCAGCAGCATCCGCGTAGACTGCGTTAATGAAATCACAAGCCATCTTGGCAACTTTTTGACCATCTTCATATTGGCTGGTGTGCATGATGGCATCAAATGGCGCCAGTCGCATCGGTGGAACACCCATCACAAGAATACCAGCAGCCTTGGCTTCTTCAACAGCTGGTACCAATTGGTCAATCTCTCCGGCTGCCATGACATACATGAAATCGACCTTCATCGAAATACAGTTCTCGATCTGGTCGAATTGCTGATTTAATCCACCTTCATCAGCCCCATAGACCTTCACATCCACACCATCAGCTTCAAATTGCTTTGTTACTGAAGTGGCCACGCCGTTCAGGAAAGGATTCGCAAGTGAAGGGATGATATAGCAGACTTGTTTGCCTTTAATATCAAAGGGCGCTCCGGGTTTTGCAGGCACCATAGAAACAATGGTGTCCTCAACCGGGGCTGCTTCAGTTGCGGCTACTTCAGTCGCGGGTGCTTCCGTTGCAGGTGCGACCGTTGCAGGCGCGGCCGTGGCGGGTTTTGCAGTGGCGGGCGCTGCGGTGGGCGCAGCGGTGGGTTTGGGGCCGCAGGCCGTCAGCACGAACATGGCGATCACGAGGATTGCCAGTACACTTGACATCATTTTTTTCATTCTTACTTCTCCTCTACTGGAATAAAGTTTATCGGATTTCCTTTGAAATCCCGGGATATGAGTTGGTCTTCCATTGATCAACAAAAGACTTTTGCGAGATATGTTGTAATGCAATCAGCTTATAAGCGATATCCTTTCCCGGCCAGCGGCCAGGAGGACAGATGTGTGGCAATGGGAATCCTCAATCAACAAGTGGACAGCCCATTGCCACATTCTGAGTGCTAATTCTCTAAATACGACAGATCACCTACCGCTTGCTGAAATCCGGCGCGGGGTAGATGAAGTCGGCTGACTTCATGTCCAGCGGCCAGACCAACTGCATCTTGCCACTCTGCCATTGGACCAGTGGATTTAAGACATTGCCAGTACCGTCTGCGTTGAAACTGACCTGCCCGATCACGGTCATCATATTCGTGGCAGCCAGGGCATCCCGAATGGCATCCCGATCCAGGGTTCCGGCGCGGGTGATGGCATCCGCCAGGATCTGGACACAAGCATAGGCCGGGCCCACGAGAACATCCGCAGGTCTTTTATAATCCTTCTGGCTCATGGCATTGAGTTCAACATCGCCGGGGAAGGTTTCACTGTTTTGCCAGCCGGGGAAAAATGCGACATTGTCACCGGCTGTCTTGAGCGAAGAACCCCAGGTGGCCGCATCCGGACCCCTCACCAGCAAGGTGAACTTGGGCGTCCAGTTGTTCTCGACCAGGGATTTCATGATTGTGATACCATCCGGCGTGCTGGGCATGCCAAGCAGGATTTCCGCTTTTGCAGCCTTGGCTTTCTGTACCAGGGTCGAGAAATCTTTCGCCCCGGCAGCATATGTTTCATAGTACACAACGGTATACCCGGCTGGCCCGGCATCCGCTTTGAAGAGACCGCCCAGCTCGTTGCCCCAGTCGGTTTGTTCCTGGAAAATGGCGACATTCTTTGGCCGCTGATCAGCCGGGATCATTTCATTGAGCGCCTTGAAGACATCCCGGGCTTGATCCGGTGACTTGGGAAACGGCGAGAACAGGTACTTGTAGCCGCGCTGGTGGATGTTCCACCAGGCAAAAGAGACGCCCAGGTAAGGTACCTTGTTCTTCTCTGCAATGGCTGTAGTGGCGGCATGCATACCGCTGGCTGCACCGCCCAGGTAGGCCACCACATTGTACTTGGAGAAGACATTCTCCAGGTTCGTGACCGCCTTGGTGGGATCGGATGTATCGTCATAGGATTCGAGGCGCAGGGGGATTTTCTTTCCATACTTGGCAACCATCACTCCACCAGCCTGGTTGATATCGGCCATGGCGAAGATATATCCCGCTTTCACCTGGACACCCAGGGAGCCAAATTTCCCGGTCAGGGGAATCGAGGCTCCAATTTCGATATAATCCGGTGCCGGCGGATAGGCGGTGGTCGCCGTGGGGGCAACCGTGGGTTCGCTGGGCGCCGCAGGTGGCTGGGTGGCTGTGGGGACAACCGGCGCCGCTGTCGTAGGTGCCGGCGTTGCCGCCGGGGCACAGCTTGCCAGCATCGCAGCGACCATTAGCAGTACAACTATTATTGACATCCTGGATTTCATAATCATTCTCCTTCTTTTGTATGTGAACAGATTATAGTGAATCGAACATATCTGAAATTTCTTCCTGGAATATCATGTCAATAAACCACCTCCTTTCCTCGGTTGAGACCAAATGAACCGGAAATCAAGCTTCCTTGTTGAGAGGCTGCTGCGTTTTGATGGTTTTTTTCCGGCGAACAAATGCCTGGCGTATCTTCGTCCATGCTTCCACCAGACCGCCAGGCAGGAAGAGCACGATCAGAATAAACAGGACGCCAAAGATGATCAAGTGCCATTCACCCACATTCATGACCAGGAGCTGCTGAAGGCCAACAAAGAATATCGATCCAATGATGGGGCCAATGATGGTACCCGTTCCACCTATGTACGCCATCATCATCGGATCAAAAGTCCATTCAGGACTGAACGGCATGTTCAGGTAATAACTGACATGGTAGTAGGCAAAAGCACTGCCAACCAGCCCGGTCAGGAAGGCACTTATCGAAAGTGCCAGCAGTTTATGCTTCAAGGCACTGATCCCGAGCGATTCGGCCGCATCTTCACCTTCCCGGACGGCCATCATGCCCAGACCCCATCTGGATTTGACCAGGAAATAGGCTATGCCGATAATAAAGACTGCCAGGGCCAGAAAAAGGTAATAGCGAGGGGCAAGTTGGTAATTGGAAAGCCCTGGGTTATAAGACATATCCGGCAGCATATTTCCGACCGTGATATTAAGTATCTGCGCCAACGCCAGCGTGCCAATGGCAAAATATACACCTTTGAGCCTGAAGGCAGGGATTCCAATTACCAGCGCCAATACCACTGCCACAACTCCACCGGCCAGGAAACTGGCGATGAAGGGGATTCCCTTAATCCACAAAAGACGGGTTGTCAGGGATCCTATCCCAAAGAAAGCCGCCTGTCCCAGGTTGGTCTGTCCGGTATACCCTCCCAGGATATTCCAACTGGAGGCAAGCGTCATGTAGAGGAGAACCAGGATAAGCAGATTGATAATGTTATCTTTCTTGATCACCAACGGCAACAGGACTAAAACAATAAGGAAGGCCACAAGAAGAACGATGGAGACAATTCGCTTCAGATTCATCATCTACCCCTCCTTCTTCCCAAATAATCCTTGCGGCCTGAAGATCAAGACCAATAGAAAGAGCACAAGGCCGGCTACTTCCCGATAGTTACTGCTGATAAAAAAGGAGGTAGCCGATTCGGTAACTCCCAAAACAAGACCGCCAACTAAAGTTCCCGGGATGTTGCCCAAGCCTCCCAAGACCATGACGATAAGAGCTTTCATGGTCCAATCCAGCCCCATGGCCGGCTGGATTGAGTAATTGACGGCCACCAAGGTCCCGGCTGCTCCAGCCAGGGCTGCTCCGATGGCGAAGGACAAAAGATAGACTTTGTGAATGTCAATCCCCATCAGGGAAGCAGCCTCCCAATTCTGCACGGTCGCCCGGATGGCTTTACCAGTGTAGGTCCTCTTCAGAAAAAGCTGTAAAGCAACCAGGAAGATGATGGCAACAACAAGACTGGCCAACCGCACTGCCGGAAAGCGCACTCCTAAAACCGTGATGGCAGCGCCGGCATAGGAAGTGGTAATGCTCTGCTCATCCGCAGTCCAGAAGCGCAGAGCTAAATTTTGAAGAATTACGGATAGCCCAAAGGCAATCAGGAGCGTATTCTTTATCTTGGCTTCCTCGGGCAACTTTACCGTCTGCGAAAAGACCAATTTATACAGCAGAGCCCCGACCAGGAAAAGAAAAACGATGGTAATGGGGATGGTGAGAAATGGATCCAGATTGAGCAGGGAAAATGCCCAGAAACTCGCATAGCCTCCAAACATGAGCAGTTCACCATGAGCTACATTGAGGAACTTTGTAACCCCAAAAACCAGGGAAAGCCCCAGTGCGACCAGACCATACAGGGCTCCTATAAGTAGTCCAAATGCCAGGTTTTGACCAAGAGATTGCAGCATTGAGGCCTTGCCGTCCTTTCTTTGCTATTTATCCAAGGTAGGAACTACGCACTGACTCGAATGAAAGAAGTTCCTTGCTGTTGCCCTGTCCCACAATCCGTCCGTTTTCAAGCAAATAGGCTCTGTGGGCCAGTTCCAAGGCAGCCTGAACATTTTGTTCCACCAACAGGATGGTCACACCCTGTTGATTGACCTTAGCGATCAGCTCAAACATATTTTGCACAAGAATGGGTGCCAGGCCAAACGACGGTTCATCCAGCATCAAGAGTTTTGGCCTGGACATCAAAGCCCTGCCGATGGCCAGCATCTGCCGCTCGCCTCCGCTCAGCGTTCCAGCCTGCTGGTCTTTTCGTTCAGCCAGGCGAGGGAAAATCCCGTACACCCATTCCAGGCTTTGATTCCGATCCTTCCTGGCCCTGGGGATAAACGCGCCCAGTTCCAGGTTTTCGAAAACACTCATCCCGGTAAATATCTTTCCGCTTTCAGGCACTTGTGACAAGCCTAATTCCACGATTTTATGGGGTGGCTGCTTGCCCAATGCATGGTCCAGAAAGCGGATATCTCCTGAGGCGGGCTTATGCAATCCACTGATCGTCCTCAATGTAGTCGTTTTTCCTGCCCCATTCGGCCCGACGAGTGCAACGATCTCGCCTTCATTCACCTCTAGGGATACATCCCATAAGGCCTGGAGTTCGCTATAAAAAACGTTGATTTTTTCGATGCTAAGCATGGGATTTTCCTAGATAAACTTCAATTACTTTCGGGTTATGAACAATCTCTTCGGGACAGCCTTCTGCAATCTTCTCGCCCATATTCAGGACCATGATGCGATCCGAGATGCAGGTTACCGCTTTAACGATATGCTCAACCATGATGATCGTTATCTTCGAATCCCGTATCCTGGAAATTAATTTACAGGCCTCATCGGCTTCCACCAGATTCAAACCAGCCATTAGCTCATCCAGGAGCAGCAGGGAGGGCTTGGTAGCCAGAGCCCTGGCCAATTCCAGCCTTTTCCGTTCCATGACCGTGAGGTCTTTGACCAATATATCAGCTTTACTTCCAAGGCCAACCAGACCAAGGATTTCTCTTGATTCAAGCGCGGCGGCTTTCATGTTCCTGCTCGGCGCATGGCCATATGATCTGCCCGCCACCACATTTTGCAGCGCGGTGAATTCCAGGAAAGGCTTGTTCAATTGGAAGGTTCTGGCGATACCCTTCTGGTTCACCTTGTAACGCGCCATGCCAGTGATATCCTCGCCTTGAAAAGTGATCTTTCCTTTGTTAGGTTTCAAGAATCCGGTCAGGAGGTTCAAGAATGTAGTTTTCCCTGAACCGTTGGGACCAATAATGCCGATAATCTCACCCTCTTCGACGGAAAAATCCAGGGTATTGATCGCCTTTAATCCCCCAAATGACTTGCAGAGCTGTTCAACGGTTAGTAAGCGCATAATTCTCCTTGAGATAAAAACGCTTGCCAGTCTTGATTCGGTTCAAACAAGTCTTATAAAAATGGTTATCCACCGGAAACGTAGGGGAAGAAACACAGGCGGCAGCCAGTCGAAAGGGCATCTTCCATTTCACTCTGGACGCCGTTGATAATGATCAACCCGATTTCCTCCAGGTTTAATCCCAAAAGGATGGCTGCTTCACCGGCGGTCGCCTGGGAAGCCAGATCCAGGGTCTGCCGGCGGGGCGATTGAGGCGAAAGTTGACCATAGAGTTCAACAGATACGTTCAAAGGTCACCTAAAGCGTTTCAAAGACGGTATCCAGATCCGAATCGGGAACATCAAAAGTGGTATTATGCGGCGGCAGTGGTTCCTCGCGCATATATTCCGGAATTCGATAGTCGGCTGCCGTCAGTCCAGCACGCCGGTTAAATTCAAGCTCATTGCGAAGAACATCACGGTTAAAGCGGTTGTAATCTTCAACAGTCCAGCCCCAGCCATACCGGCCATTGACCATATCCACCATGAGTTGCGGGTTGGCAA
>JGI20215J15232_1000234_pt1 | contig 12476 bp, 12 predicted proteins | sample WetSurMetagenome_2_FD_15232 | JGI IMG/M metagenome (IMG submission 15232) | reverse complement strand
TACGAAGTGGTGGACGAGACATGACGAGAGGGGATCCCCGCAGGAAGGCCTCGAGCCGCAGGAGATCCGCTCCCCAGGGCAGGGACAGGCGCCTGCCTGCCGTGGAGGGGCCGCTCGAGCCGGTGGGCGAGGCAGTCCCGAAAGCGGCCGGCCAGGTCGAGGAGTCTCCTGGCGCAGATGCCCGGATGGACGCGAGCGCCGGGGATTCCGAGGGCCAGGACGAGGGCATGCTCGAGCAGGTGGCGCGCCTCCAGGCGGAGTTCGACAACTATCGCAAGAGGCAGGCCAGGGAGTTCCACAGGCTCTGCAGCCAGGGGAAGAAGGATCTGGTGCGCGAGCTCCTCGCAGTGCTCGACAACGTGACTCTTGCCAGGGCGCATCGCGACGCCGGCTCCGCGGCGGAGGAGATCGTGCCGGGCCTGTTCCAGACAGCCGAGCAGCTCGACGCCATCCTCGCGCGCGAGGGCCTCGAGGCGATGAGCATCCCTCCCCTGACCCCGTTCGACCCCAATGTGCACGAGGCGGTCGTGGCTGAGGACAGGGACGACCTGGAGGTCGATTCCGTGCTCGAAGTGCTGCGCAACGGCTACTTCTTCGGCAGCGAGCTTCTCAGGCCCGCCCTCGTGAAGGTGGGCAGGGTCGTGAGGCCGCCCGCCCGGACCGAGTGAGGCCGTCGAGGTGGACAAGGACCTCTACTCGATCCTGGGAGTGCCCGAGACTGCGACCCTCGCCGAGATAAAGAAGGCCTACCGGCGGCTCGCGAAGAAGTACCACCCGGACGCGAACCCTGGCAACAAGGAGGCCGAGGAGCGGTTCAAGGAGATTTCCGAGGCCAGCGAGATACTGGGCGACGAGAAGAAGCGCTCGCAGTACGACGCCCTTCGAAAGAGCGGCTTCAGGACCCCTGAGGGGCAGCCGTTCGAGCCCGGGGAGGGCTTCGGCGGGCTCGACGAGATACTCAGCTCCCTGTTCGGCGGGATGAGCTTCGGCGGTGAGGCCCCCAGGGGGCCGGCCCAGCGGCGAGCCCCGGTGGTGGGGATAAGGGTGCCGTTCGTCACGGCATGCCTCGGAGGCGCCGTGTCCACGAGGGTGGATGTGCCCTCGAGCTGCTCGACCTGCGGCGGTGCCGGAGGAGTCGGCCAGGAGAAGTGCAGCGCCTGTGGCGGCACGGGGCAGAAGACAACCCGCCGGGGCGGATTCGCAACGATGCACACCTGCCCGAAATGCGGCGGGACGGGCGTCACCTATCGCAGTACCTGCTCGACCTGTTCCGGCTCGGGCAAGGTGTCCCACTCCGAGAGTCTCAGCTTCAGCCTTCCCCCAGGCACCGATGACGGTACCGTACTGAGGATAGGCCGCACCGACGGATCCTCTCTCGCGGTCAGGATCAGCGTGGAGCCTGACAGGTTCCTCCGCCGCGAAGGCGGGGACATCGTGTGCTCCATAGACATCTCGGCGCCGCAGGCCGTACTGGGAACCAGCCTCATGCTGCGGACCCTCGAAGGAAGAGTGCGTCTGCGCATCCCGGCCGGCACGCAGCCGGGCTCGATCCTGCGCCTCCCCGGAAGGGGCGTCCCGTCGCGCTCCGGCAGGGGCGATCAGCTCGTGACCGTCGGGGTGACGATTCCCACGAATCTGAGTACCGAGGAGCGCGAGGCCTGGGAACACATCGGCAAGGTCCAGGGTAAAGGCAAGGCGAAGTAGCTTTTATCCCGGGAGAGAAATCATGTCCGGATATGGAGTCCTCGTTTCCGTCCTGATCCTGTTCGAAGCCGCCTGCGCCTCCCAGGGCTCTGCCCCTGTCGAGGGACAGGCGCAGATGCCCGACACCGTCTTCGTGATGTCCAGCGACCCCGAGGCCCTGGGGCGCACCTTCGCCTCCATCGCCGAGTCCGTGGGCCCCTCCGTGGTCACGATCACATCCCGGACGACGGTCAAGGCAACCATCCCCGGGTTCCCCGGCTTCTCGTCACCCTTCGGCTTCAACCCCTGGCAGAATCCGGTGCCGGAACAGCAGGAGTACGTCATGGAAGGCCTCGGAAGCGGGGTGATCGTCACACCTGACGGCTTCATCGTCACCAACAACCATGTGGTGGAGGGCGCTGACGAGCTCGAGGTCATCCTCGGCGACGGCACCCGCTATCCCGCCACGCTGGTGGGAGCCGATTCGAAGACCGACATCGCGATCATCTCCATCGAAGCCGACTCTCTGCCCGCATTCACCCGCACCGGCAACAGCGACAGCCTCGAGGTGGGTGAGTGGGTGCTGGCCATCGGCTCGCCCTTCGCCCTCAGCCAGACCGTCACACAGGGCATCGTCAGCTACATCGGCCGAAGCGGGATGGGCCTGGCGGACTACGAGAGCTACATCCAGACCGACGCGGCCATCAATCCCGGCAACAGCGGCGGCGCCCTCGTAGACATGGAGGGCCGTCTCGTGGGCATCAACAGCGCCATCGCCAGCCGCAGCGGAGGCTACGAGGGGATCGGCTTCGCCATCCCCATCAACCTCGTACTCCAGATTCAGGATGATCTCATGGCGCAGGGCTTCGTCACACGCGGATGGCTCGGTGTGAGGATCCAGGAGCTCGATGCGGGCCTGGCGGCCGAGTTCGGCGAGGAGAGGGGTGCGGTCCTTGTCTCCGACGTAGAGGCCGGCAGCCCCGCTGAGGATGCCGGCATTCAGCGGGGAGATGTCATCCTCGAGCTGAATGGCACCTCTGTGGAGTCCTCTGCCTACTTCCGTAACACCATCTCGTCGCTGGACCCCGGGAGCGAGGTCTCCCTGCTCGTGAGCAGGGATGGGGCGAGATCGACCATCCGCGCCGTGCTGGAAGCGCTCCCCGGCGAAGAGCAGGTTGCCAAGCTAGAGAGCCGGGCGCCTGCGGTGACGGGCTGGGTCCTGCGCGACCTCGATACCAGGACAGCACAGAGGCTCGGATATGACGGCTCGGAAGGAGTGGTGGTGGGTTCGGTCACCGCTGACGGATTTGCTGCCCGGGCCGGCCTGCAGCAGGGGGATGTCATCCTGGAGGTCGATCGCCGGACAGTGTCCACCGTTGACGAAGTGGACAGCGCGGTTGCAGCATCTGGCTCCGGGGCGCTGCTCCTGGTCTGGCGGCAGGGGTACACTGTCTACCTGGTCATGCCGCTCGAATAACGGGCCCGCAGGGGCCGCGGGGGGAGACTTTGGACTACCGGTACCTCGTGCTGGTCATTACGGGGTTCGCGCTGTCGGTTGCCGGCTTCATCGCGATCGGGCGCAAGAAGATGCCCTCCGCGGTCTCGGGGCTGGTCTTTCTCGCCGGCGTGTGCTCGCTGATCCTGGGCGTTCTGCTGACGCTGGTGCCCGACTTCTTCAAGGGCTGATCAGCCGCGCTTCAGCAGCCCCATCCTGCCGAACTTCTCCACGAAGGTGGATAGCAGTTCGTGCCCCGGGTACTTCTCCAGCCCTTCAGCGGCTATCTCCGCGGCAGTGGGGATCGCGCTGAGCTGTATCTGCTCGCGGACCCTCCGCACGTACTCGTCTGCGCCGGCATCCGGACCCTGGGCCGGAACACGGGTCTGCCCCTGCTGCTTCGGCTTCTCCTGCCTTTCGGGCTTCCGGGCGACTTCCTTCCCGGCATCGGCATCGGGCGTCTCCAGCGAGTCGAGCAGCTCGGAAAGGCCCGGCACCTGGGGCCATAGCGCAAAGGCTTCCTTCGCGGTCGCGACGGCCTCGGTGAAGTTCTTCTCCGCGGCCTTGCGGGCTGCGAGCCCGACCATACTGCCGGCCTTCACCCTTCGCTGGAGGACCCTGATCTTCTGAGTGGCCTCCGTCTTGTCCGGCGCGAGCTCACGCGCCTTCCTGAGAAATCCCATGGCGCCAGCCTCGTCTCCAGCCTGCAGGGCCTTCTCCGAAGCGTCGTAGAGTTCCTTGAGGTTGTCCTCCAAATCAGCTTCTCGCTTCCTTTCAGGTGTTCGGGGTTCCGGCGCCGCTGCAGCCGTCCTCTGTTCGAGAGCCTTTCCCGCGGGCTGCGCCTGCTGTCCGGGAAGAGCCCCGGGCGCAGGGGTCGCCTTCGGGATGGATGCCTGGGGGACAGCCTGTTTCGCGACGGAGGATTGCCTGGCTTCCGGCCCGGGGGCCGATGGACGGGGTGACGCCTGTTTTGTGGACGGCTGCCCTGGCACGACCTGCCTGGCCGCCGAAGGCGGAGCCGGTGCAGGCCTTGCAGCCGGCGCCTGCTGTTGGGCAGGCTTTGCCGCCGCCTTTTGCGTTGCCGATGTCCTTGCCTCTGGCTCGCGCACGGATTCGGGACTGCGGGCAGTGACCTTCTGGGAGACAGGCTTCGGCGCTGGGCGCAGCTGCTCCGCGGGAGCTTCACGGGCAGGCTCGGAGGCGGAGCTCGTCGGGGTAGTCGTTGAGGCGGGCCGGGCCTGGGGCTGCTGCTGGGGACGCTGCGGCGGGATCTGGGCCAGTTTTGCCGCCGCGGCGCTTTCCTTCTCCATCTCCAGGATTGCGTCGGTCACCGCGCTGCTGCCGGGATCGATGGCCATGGCCTTCTTGAGGAGGGTCAGTGCCTCCTCCCGGTTTCCCGCGTGAAGCTCGGTTTTAGCCTGTCGCACCAGCGCCGAGACGCGCGTCCTGGTTTCGCTCACAGCGAGAACCCCCATCCGTTCCGCCGAGGATCAGCGCAGCTTTCTCTAAAGCCCTTCGGAGCCCGGGTCAAGCCCCTGCGGCCCTGTTTGGACCCTTCCTGCCGGCGAGCATCGCAGGGATGCTGGAGAGGTCCCTGAAGAGAGCTCTGAAGCCGCGAAGCCGGAAGTGCCTTGCGAGCAGTGCCGGGATCCGGGAAAACGGCCGCCGCAGGAGGTAGTTCCAGCCGGTTCTCCGTTGGGCCCACTCCCTCAACCTGATCAGCTCGGTGTCGGGCATGTCGGTCAGGTTCACGAGCAGCTCATCTGCGGCGTTCATCGAGAGGACGAAGTCCTCGATAGATCCGATCTTCTTCTCAGCGGTCGCCCGCTCGAAGATTGCCGTGCCCGGATAGGGCGTGACGAAGAGGAGAGGCGATGTCATGTCCGCCCGGCGGCAGAATTCGACGGTCTCGGCAACGCTCTCGCGCGTCTCCCCGAACATCCCGATCATGAAGCTGCCGTCCGCGTGGATGCCGGCCCGGCGTGTCATCTCTATGGCTTCGAGGCACCGCGCCGAGGTGACGCCACGGTTCATCAGGGTGAGCATCCTGTCGCTGCCCGACTCGATCCCGTAGGAGATCCAGTCGCANCCGGAGCGCTTCATCTCGGCCAGCATCTCCTCGTCCACCATGTTCACCCGTCCCAGGCACGACCAGGAAAGTCCGGGGACCNTCTCGCGCATGAGCCTGCAGACCTCGAGCACGAAGTCCCGGTCGCTGGTGAAGAGGTCGTCNGGGAAACCTGTGTANTCGATGCGGTAGCGGCGGGACAGCTCGGCTATCTCCTCGACGATCGAGGCCGGTGAGCGCCTCCTGACCCTCCTGCCATAGATGCGGTAGCAGTAGACGCAGCTGAAAGGGCAGCCCCTGCTGGCCACGACCTCGAGGTGGCGCACCCTTTTGTCCCGGTGATCGACGCTGGCGATGTATCTCTCGATGGGGAACAGGTCCCATGCAGGCCAGGGCAGGGAGTCGAGGTCGGGGATCTGCTCCCTGGGAGGGGTCGTGACGGTCTTCCCTCCGTCGAGGAAGGCAAGGCCCGGGAGGTCCCTCCACTCGCGTCCGTCCTTCAGGGCGTCCGCGAGCTCGACCGAGGTGGCTTCGCCCTCGCCGAGGACGGCAGCGTCGAGCGCGCAGCCCTCGAGGTACATCCGAGGCAGCGTGGTGGCGCCCGTGTTGCCCGCGATCAGGAATGCCCCGGGCACTTCCTTGCGCAGGGCTCTGCCCAGCTCCTTCGCATACCTGTAGCGGGTCACCATCCCGCCGAGGCCTATCATGTCAGGCCTTGCGGTGGATACGGCCTCGACTGCCGCTGTCACGCCGAGGTCTCCGGCCTCCATGTCCACAACCGACACCTCGTGCCCGGCACGTTGCAGGCTGGATGCCACATAGGCGAGCCCGAAGGGGAAATAGAGAGACCTCCTGCCCGAGCCGTACGGCGGGTAGACGAGGCAGATTCTCATGGATCACCCCTCCTTGGAGTCAGGCATGTATAAGAGGGCCGGACTCGGGGCGGCAACAGGCCGGCGGGAAGGCAATGCCTCACGCCAGGACGCCAAGCCCGCCAAGTTCGCAAAGTCGGCTCCAGGTGAGGCAGTGCCCTGTGTGCTGCGGATCAGCCCGGGAACCCTCCTGTTTCTGCCGGATGGCCTGTCTTAGCCGGACGGGCCCCCGCGTGTTTATGTTAGCTGCCGTATGGCCGCCGGGGGCGGCCCCAACACGAGACGAGGATAAGGCCGCCATGTGGAGATTGAAGCTATTCCAGTCGGGCAATTCCCCGAAGATGACCCTGCAGCCCCGCAAGTCCGTCCAGCTCATCGACCTCTCGCTGCGCGACGGGCAGCAGTCCCTCCTCGCCACCAGGATGTCCACCAGCCAGGTCATGTCGGCCATGCCGATGATCATGGACACGGGCGTGAAGATGATGGAGGTCTGGGGCGGCGCCACCCTGGACAGCGCGATGCGCTTCCTGAACGAGAGCCCGTTCGAGCGCCTAGTCGCAATGGCCGAGGTCGCGAAGCCCTATGACTGCAAGCTCAGGGCCCTCTCGAGGGGCCAGAACCTCTTCGGCTACGATCCCTATCCCGACGACATCGTGGAGGACTTCAACCGAGAAGCCGTGAAAGCCGGCGTGAGCGTGATGAGGATCTTCGACGCTCTGAATCACATCCCCAACTACGAGGCTGCGCTCAGAGGCGTGAAGGCTGCGGGGGGCACCTTCGACGGGGCTGTCTGCTACACCACGGGCCCTCTCTACAAGACGGAGTATTTCGTCCAGAAGGCCCTCGAGCTCGAGGCCATGGGCGCGCACATGCTTTCCGACAAGGACATGGCAGGCCTCAAGGACCCCGTCAGCGCCTGGGAGTACTACACCTCGCTCAAGGCGAAGGCGAAGGTCCCGATCGTCAGCCATACGCACTGCACGCCGGGCTACGGGCATATCAGCGCCGTCATCGCCCTTCTCGCAGGAGCCGACGCCATAGATGTCTGCTTCCACCCCTTTGCGGGCGGATCGTCCCACCCGTCGCTCGAGGTCGTCGCGCTGTTCGCGCGCATCCTGGGCATCGACACGGGGCTCGACCTCGCCCCGGGGAAGCTGGCTCCGCTCCACGAGAACCTCACGAAGACGATCGAGGAATGCGAGGCCAGGTTCTCATTGAAGGTCCACAGGTCGATCTGGCCCGGTACCGACGTACTCGAGCCGCTGGCGGAGAAGGTCATCGGCCAGCTCGGGTCCGGCAGGATAGACGAAGCACTCGAGACGATGCACAAGCTGGAGGCATCCTGCGGATTCCCCCCGCCCAACGAAGCGGTCCGCAAGGCGCAGACCCCCGGAGGCATGTACAGCAACTTCGTCAGCCAGCTCGCAAAGGACGGCAAGAGCGAGTATCTCGACAGGGCACTGGATGCCGTCCAGGAAGTGCGCGCGAAGGCCGGATGGGTGCCTCTCGTCACGCCCACTTCGCAGATCGTCGGAGTGAAGGCCTACTTCGTCGCCCTGGGCAAGGAAGCCGACCCCGTCCAGTACGTCAACCTCATCGCCGGGCAATACGGCCGGACGCCCTTCCCCATCGACCCCGACTACCGTGAGAGGGTCTGCGGGCACAGGGAGGAGAGGAGCTACGACTCCTCATCGTTCGACAGGAAGATCCCGATCCTTCCCGGGACCGACATCCCGATCGCGGAATCAATCCACGAGAAGCTGCTGTACTACCTCTTCCCGGACAGCTCCGGGAAGGCCTACCTCGAGAAGCTCAAGAAGGAGACCTATCGCGACAGGATCGCCGCCGAGGCCGCCGAGCGCGAGCGCGTGGCGCAGGAGAAGATCCGCCTCACGCAGGAGAAGGCGGTCATGAACCGCTTCGCGGGCAGCATGGGCGACCTCTCTGAGCACCTGTCGGAAGCCATGAGGCTCCTGAGCACCGAGGAGGATCCTGCAACCAACGCTCTCGTCAAGGAAGCGGCGGAGTACACGGACATCTAGCGCGGGTTGCGCGACAGGATCGCATCTCCAGCAGAGATTCAGGAATGCATAGATGGAAACCCGGCAACGGATCCGGGCAATGTCTCGCGCCGGGACACCTGGATCGCCAGGTCAGCAGAGCAGCTCCAGATAACGTACTGCCGGCCGGCACGCAGCAATACCTCACGCCAGGACGCCAAGACCGCCAAGTCCGCAGAGTCAGCTCCAGAAGAGGACTGCCGGCCGCTCCGCGGCCATCGGTCCGCCCCGACCCTGTTGACACAGTATTTCCATATCTTCCGCCAACGGCCGCAAAACGAAACAGGCGGCCCGACCCTGTTCTTCCTGCAGGAGGGGATCATGTACCGTTCAGTATTCGTGTTCATCGTCGCCGTCTTCGCCGTGTTGGCAGCAGGCTGCGGGCAGCAGCAGCCCCCGGCCGAGAATCCGCCTGCCGACAGCACCCAGGTCGTGGAGGCTCCCGATACGACCGTCGTCGTCGAAGAGGCCGCGTCGGCCATGATGAAGCTCCCCGAGCCCTGGCCTCAGGACTTCGAGGTCCTCTCCCTGTTCGTGCTCCTCACCAACGAGACTCTCGAGGACGGTTCCCAGCAGGCGGAGCTCTTCATACCCGACTCGGTGCGCGGCACCGCCAACCTGTTCACCGTGTACGACTCTCTGAGGGTCGGCAACGAAAACTGGCTGGTCCCGGAGGGCCAGGAGCTCGATTGCTGGTCCAGCACTGCCGAGCTGAACGTCCCTCTGACCAACGGCACCCAGTACATCCTCGCCACTGGTAACTGGGCCACCGAGGACAATACAATCCATCTCCACCTGAATCTCAGGAACCTCTAAGAGCGGCTCTGCATCGATGGAACAGGGGGCTCCGGCCCCCTGTTCCCGTCTCAACTCCCATTCGATCAGAAGACGGACGATCCTTTGTTTGGCTCCAACACTGAACTCCCGGGCTAGTCCGAGGCCTGGGTGATAGGTTCGGGCCGGAGCCTCATGAGTATCTGCGTGAAGTCCTGTGTCTCGAGTGTCAGGTACATCCTGGAAGAGTCGGCAACGAAGAAGTCCGTATTCCAGATTCCGCTCGTGTCGATGATAGCCTCCGCCTGCCCGATGCACCTGCCGTCAGGGGTCCCGAAAACATCGAAGAAAAAGCCGTCGAGATCCCCTCTCTGAACCCACAACTGACCACCATCTCCAGTGACCCACATATCAGCGACGGGTTCTTTCCATTCCCTTGGCTCGTATGAAAACTGGATGATATCGGATGAGCCCCCTGTGGATCTGAGAAAGTCGCATACCTCGGACGACTCATGGATGATCTCCTCATCGGTCTTCATCGTCATGTCGACATCCATCTCGATCGAGTACAGGTAACTGCCGGTCTGATCGAAGCAGCGGATCGAATACTCCGGGTCGGACCTGTCGAATAGGAATACTCTCCCTCCACCTGCAGCAATTCGGTATGCGAAGAGGGATGCATCCAGGGCGTCGGTGGGCCTGGCAGGATCGATCGATGTGGTATCCGACAGAAAGCAGGCAGTTCTTCGTCCTGAGAGATCGCACGAGAACACGCATGTCTCGATGCGCAATTCTGGACCTTCAAGCCACTCGACCTGGCATGCCGCCATGTGCTCTTCGTCGATCGGGCACAGATCGATCATCGGGTCACCAGTCCATTCCGCGACCCGTCCAATCCATGCTCCATTCACCGTAAACCTCTCCAGCGATCTGGATCCCAGATCACTGATGAGCAGGACACTGTCAGACAGGCAGCAGATGTACGTGGGCCTGCCAAGGCAGCCCGGGCCTGCGCCCCGCTCCCCGAATACGATAATGGGATCGGCGGCATCCGAATAGCAGGTTATGAGCGCTTGAGGACCGTCGAGGACGAAAACGCGGGATTCGGTGGTGGATATGTCTGTTATCGTTGCAGGATCGGAACGCCCATTCCCTGAGAGAATGGTATCGGAGGGAACGAATCTGCGCACGAAGCGGGGGTATTCCGCTTGTTCATCCTTCCCGCACGAGATTGCCATCTGGACGAGCAGGAGGCAGACGAAAACGCTGTAGGAAGTGGTTCTGATCACTCGGATGCTACCATTGCGCAGGCCTCCTCGAGGCAGATCTCGCGGAACGAGCCATCAGCCAGGGATAGCACCCGGTCCACGTTCTTCAGAGCCCGGGGATGATGCGATATGACAAAGCATGTCCGCCCTGAAAATGTCGCGGCCAGTTCCTCTTCGATTGCGTCTGCGGTCTCCTGGTCGATGGCCGAAGTGGCCTCGTCGAGAATGATAATCCTCGGATTTTTCAGGAAGATGCGGGCGAGTGAGAACCGCTGCCTCTCTCCGCCGGAGAGCTGACGGACCCCTTCTCCCAGGGCGGTTTCGTATCCATCGGGCAGGCTGAGGATATGGTCATGAACACGGGCTTTTTTCGCTGACTGTACTACCTCCTCGAGTGTTGCACCCATCCTCGCTACAGCGATGTTATCGAAAGCTGATGCGATGAAGATGTGAGGGTTCTGCGTCGCCACTCCCAGGTGCTGTCTCAGCGCTCTGGGGGACAGTTCGGAAAGCCGCAGATCACCCAACCTTATTTCGCCGGAATCAGGGTGCAGAAGTGCTGCCATGAGAGCCGCTGCAGTCGACTTCCCGCATCCGCTGGCGCCTACGATACCTATCCATTCGCCTTCCCGAACCTTGAAGGAGCTTCGAGCGAGGACGACGGTTGTGTATCATGAGAGAAATCGACAGATCTGAACTCGATCGAGCCTGCTGAACTGGGCAGCATCAGGCCCGCATCCGGGTTTTCGAAGCTCCCTTCGTCAACCAGCCTGAAGATCCGTTTTGCTCCGGCCATGCTGGACCGAACAGTGCTGCCTATGGTCAGAAAGTCGTTTATCGGTCCGAGAGCGATTCCCATGTAGCCCCAGAAGGCCACAAGATCCCCCATGGTCATCTGACCCGCGATCACACGGGCGCCTGCATACCAAACCATCCCCGCAGTTACGATCCAGATCGTGAATTCGTTCGTGGCGATAAGGTTCTGAACAAGATTGCGCCTGAATCGGGCCTTCCTGAGCCGCTCGAAAGAGTCGAGAAGCGATTTGCGCGAGAGGTCGTAGCAGTTGAGCAGCCTGACCTCAGGAATCGCCCTCCAGAATTCGCCGATGGCGACAGACGCAGATGCTGTGGACTCCTGAACAGCCAATGTCACCTTCTCCACGGGTCTGGTGAGGTTCCTGAAGCTCAAGGCCAGTATCGCCATGGCCCCAAGCGTCATGACTGCGAGCCAGATGTCGATGAAGGCCATAACAGTGATAACTGCCCCGAGAACGAGGAAATCCGTCAGGAATTCTATAAACAGCTCACCATATAGGGCTCCGACGACTTCGACGTCCTGGAGCAGAGTGCTGACGATGTCACCTGGATTCTTCGCGTTGACATCGGGCAGTGCGAGGTGTGCGAGTCTTTCTCCCATGCTGGTGCGCAAGTTCCTGGTGGCATGCTCTCTGATGTTCGTGAACAGGACCTTGGCCGCGAACGACAGAGTGATTCTCGCGGCCACCGCTCCGATGAGGAGCAGGATTATCCTCTCCAGCAGTTGAAGGGAACCGCCTACGACAACGCCGTCGATGAGCAGTTTCTGAAACCAAGGTTGTGCAACTGAAAGGGACGCTGCCGCTGCAGTGACAAGAAAGCCGAGGATCTCCAGGCGCCAGAAGGGCAGGAGGAAGGACATGCATCGCTTGAGCAGCATGGCTCCCCCTGACTGGATGGCGCTCATGTATCCGGGTCGGGCTGGAGTATGACTGGAGCTGCTTCCTGACGCCTGGAGATCCATCGTCATGTTCTGATCGAGCCTGCTCTCGTCACTCTTCCAGTTTGGCCACGAAGCACTTGCAGTTGCACTTCTCCCCGCAGACTCCACCCTTGCCTGGTGTTGCGATGGCCTGCATCTCCTCGTAGCTCGTCGCAGCCGACAGGATCGTCATCATGGACTCCTTCCGAAACGCGCCTGAGTGAAATGCACATTCTTCGCACCCGGGCTACCCTCTCTCGCTAGAACCTCCTTTCTGCCTGCGGGCGATCACATTGACCATGATGAAGTGCCTGTACTCCTCATCGGAGCCGAACAGGCAGCCTGGAGAGCCCGATTCGAGCCAGACACGGGGGCAGCCCCCTCCGCAGGTGGGCAGCCATAGACAGTCTCTGCATGGCTGGGTGCCATACGGATCCCAATCCATCCATTTCGCCCTGTGACTTAGCTTCGGGATGCCCGAATCGAGAATCGATCCGAATCCCGACCCAAGAATTCCG
>JGI20215J15232_1000231_pt1 | contig 12577 bp, 14 predicted proteins | sample WetSurMetagenome_2_FD_15232 | JGI IMG/M metagenome (IMG submission 15232) | reverse complement strand
CATTATTTTCCTTGGGGAGATTCTAATGATATGTAGGTAATTTGTGGTGCAGTTTCAGCTATCTCTTTTGGAGGGCGTGCTGGTATTCGTAGTCTGATTGGGCGCTTCTCGGTCCCAGGGATACTTCCCTCCATTATAATATGTGGACCTTTCAAGGCGCCGTATCTAACGAACCCCCCTTTCACAGTAATTTCTTTGCCTTCTTTTCCTATCTTAAGAATCCGTTTATTGAATTCAGTTCTCTGGTGATAACCCATTTGGCCTGCGCGAGGCACGGAGTACATTATGTGATGAGGATTCCACGGACCCAATGTTGCAATTCCTCTCTTTGTTTTTCGGCCTTTTGCTTGAAGTACTGTTACACCCCATCGTTTCACAGGTCCTTGAAAACCTTTGCCAGTAGTTATGGCGGCTACGTCAATATACTGACCGTCTTTAAAGACTTCTTCAGCAGTTACGGTCTTGCCAAGCAGTGATTTGGCGTATTCAAATTGTTGGAGAATAGTCCCGCCTCCGACCTCTATTTCGGACACATCCGGTTTCTTCTTGGAGACACTCACTTGCCTAGGCTGAGTAACCGCGATCACGCGAATCCTAGTTACGTCATCAATTAGGCCACTAATCTTCTGAAGCATCTCTTCAGTGTTAAAGCTCTCTGGTAAAACCAGCGTACGTTCAAGGTCTTCGGGAGGATTCTTCAGCCATGCCTCTGTTATGTTCTCAAGACCGTAAGGACTGCTGGTGTAAGCTCTCAAACCACACACAATTATCGGAGGAGTTTCAAGAATTGTACATGCCCGCATGACTTCTTTGCCAAAATTAGGCGAGCGCTTTCTATCCTCGATGGTAAAGACAAAGGTCATACCAGCTTTGTAACCTGAAAATCCCAAAAGCTTTGGTGAATCCAAAGATGTCTTTGGCCAGAATCTAATTCTAGCGACTTGGCTCCCAGCTCGTTTCCTAGGTAAATAGGAAAGTGAACCGTGTTTAGGAGCATGTGTTTTTCGATGGCCCATTGTCTTTCAGCTTCGCGTCTTTTAGGAATGAGAACTTAGAGTTATAAACATTCCCGTAGCCAAGCATTCACCTTCAAAATATTGTAACTTGCCGCTGCATTCATAATCTGCGTTGGCAACTGAAGGATAAACGTTAGCATTATTGCCAATGTCATCCAAGGAGGCGTTGACAAAGCACCGCCAATCGTGAAAGACATATCTCCAGTTTCAAGGTCTGTTTTTGCTGGCTTGCAGCAACAGCAGAGTTTCAAAGAAAGGCAAATTACGTTTTGCGACGACCTCGGCGGTCATATTTACATCGGCAAACTTTTCAATTGTCTTGTTGACATCAATTAGCGTCGATTGCATCAGCAGAATTTTTCCTTCATCCTTCAAATATTTACATGCAGATGAAATGAAATTATCTATTATTTCCCTGCCTGTAATTCCTCCGTCCCAAGCTCGACTAAGCCAAGTTTTAGACTCTCCGAGGGCTGTTGGTAGATAAGGAGCATTGAAAATTATTCGGTCAAATTGCTTCCGCTCAATTATTGCAGTGAACAAGTTGCCCTGAATAAATAGAATTTTTTCGTCTAATTTATGAAAACGTGCATTTTCGGCTGAACACCGTACAGCGGCAGGGTTTATGTCCACAGCCACAACTAGTTGCGCTTTTCTTGCGGCCAGAACGCCCAAAACACCGCAACCAGTGCCAACATCCAAAACAAGCATGCCTCTGTCCACATCGATGTTTTCGGAAAAGAGTACAGTGTCTTCAGCTGGTTCATAGACGCTCTCCCAAACTACAAAGGATAAGTCATTACACCAGATTCTCTTAGAGCCCAAGGGCATTTGCGAGTCCTCCGAAATTTTCGGGCGTTAAAGTTCTAACCCTTTCATCACGAAAAGGGAGGGAAGAGATTAGGTTTTTGGTCTTTCCAGAGGACAGGTGCAAATTAGATTTGAGAAACGGAGCTATCGCGTTTGATACCTTCCTGTTGCGATCGGTAAACAAAGAACGTAGCATCTGCTGGAAATTCTTTGTGTCGCGTATCCCAAATACAGGTTGAGATTTCTTCTCAAATCGAACAATCACTGAATCGACATTTGGCTGAGGAAAAAACATTGACCTTGGGACAGTATCAAGGACGTCGACAGTAGCGTTAAAGCTGGCATAAACGGTAAGCCAACTGTAGTCATCCGTGCCGACTTGAGCAGAGACTCTTTGGACAAATTCCTCTTGAAGAATGAATACAGCGGATTGGAAAGGGAAATCGAACAACCATAGAAGCAAACGCGATGAAATTTGGTAGGGAGGGATTGACACTACCTTATTGAAGCACGGAAGGGTAGCTTTTAACACGTCACCTTCGACAACTTGGGAGTTCTGGAATGGACTAAGTTGATCTCGTAAAGCTGAAGCGACCTTGCCATCTTTCTCAACAGCAATTACTAATCGGCAACGTTTACATAGGAATTGGGTCAAGAACCCAAATCCCGCTCCAACTTCCAGAACCACATCAGTAGATTTTAGAGAAGCATAGTTCGTTAACAGCGGAAAGATTGAGGATTCTATCATGAAATTTTGGCCTAATAACTTGTTGGGGATAATACCGTATTTGTGAATGAGGCGTTCGGCTTCCAGCAGGCTCATTTTATCCTTTGATCAACCCGATTCATTGAACTCGTGTAAACAGCCTGTATTTGCTGTCGCCTTCCAACTCTTCCATTACTCTTTTTGTTACGAGCTTCACAGGATTTGGAAGTTCAGTCCGCTTCTGAAGGTCCTCGTAGCTTACAAATGGTTTCTTTTCACGTTCATTGATTACTTGCCACATGTACTTCTTACCTATCCCTGGAACGAGTTCAAGCGCATGCATGCGAGGAGTGATAGCTCTTGCTGTATTGAAGAAGTTAGTAAACCAGGTTTCACGATTCAGGACAATCTTGTTAATTGCGACGGGAAGTTCAGATTTGGCCGCAGCTGTCAATTCATCATATCCAATTCGGCCTATGATATAGGTAACCTCGTCTCTGGCGTCTTTTCCGACATAAACTCGATCACCAGCTCTAATCGACAGACCTTCTTTAACCAAAGCTTCTAGAAGCGTGAAAAATTCTTCGCCTACACATTGGATCAGCGCTCCCGCTCTATATCCAGCTCGACCTGTTGGTCGAAAACCTGGGCGCCCGTGGGGTAAGAAATCTAGTACGTAGGCGTACTCCTCGTATCGCTTCTCCATAGTATTCCCTTTATGTTATGACCTTTCTGCTTAAAAGTCCTTGTCTGAGTTACCTATTTCGGAGAGCGACTTTCGTTCAATAAGCTAACGATTGATGCCAGTTTGGAAGTTTCAATGATTTTGCGACCGCCCGCCAAAAAAATTCGCAGTTCGTCAACTGTTTCCGGCATGCAATTTACTATCTGCACGGCCTCATCCTCGTCTATTTCAAATTCTTTGGTTAGTTTTTCCATCAGCTTTTCAGCGGCAGCAGAATCCTCCTTTGAAAACTTTGAAACGTAATCTAACGTGCGACGTTGAAATTGATCTAGGTTTTCCTCTCCGACAGAATCAAGGATCTTCTTGACCTGAGGCAAAACAAGTTTCTTTTCAGTTAGTTCCCTTTTGCTCATTCTAACTACCCGTGTATGGTTCTAAATGTGCTGATCGTACTATTATCTCTCGTATTGCATCGCCTTGACCTACACTTACTACGTAGCCTCGGCCTCGCTTGTCCAAGACTGTTCCAATTTTGCCATGATACCTTTTGTGTGGTAGACTTTTCTGGACGCTGGAGTCTATTTTAATAATGACATGAGAACCTGGCGTATACTCCTGAAGCAGTTTGCTGATTTTTGGTTTACCGCTTTCCCTCGGTTTCTTTTTGGAAAGTCTTCTAGTTCTTGCACGGAATCCCTTTGATTTTTTCATCAAGTTTCACCTATATGCTTGTCTTCCATAATTACGCTTAAAACATCAAGTCTCAGAGGCTTCGCTTTGTTTTCGAGCAATTCTGACACACTTGGAACCGTTCTACCCTCATCGCCAGACACCAGTTCTTTGACGTAAAGACCGCCTTGGCAACGTATTTGCAGTTCAGCCTTTTTAGGTGACAACCTTCTAACTTTAACCTTATATATGTACCTTTCTCGGACGAGATCTGCCCTTCTATGCATGACTCGCAACGGCGTTCTTTGCCTTACTTGTACGCTGCTGAGCTTTGATTCCAAGGAAAGCAAAGTTTTTTCAGGGACTTTATGTTCAAACTCTACCGTTACCCGATATTCTTTTTGCGCTGACTCTGCTTTCTTCAGCCTTCTAACTACATCTCTATTCGAGAACCTAAGAGTTGAGACTCGCGTCTTACCTTTTGCAGTTAGGTTTATTGATTCTCTAACAGCTCGAAGGTCAAGAAGTCTCTTCTTGGGTCGTGAGATCTCAGCAACGAACGGTCTACCAGTGCCTAACATCCGTGCATCAATGTCTTCGCGACCTGAAGCGTGAAAAGACGTCTTTTCACCGAGTGCAGCATCAAGCAAAGGTTTTGAGACCAGTTCTTCAACAGATTCAGAGTACAATTTGCCTGTTCCGCCGCATTTCTCGCAGCCTTTCCCCCTGCACGCGCCGCAATACCATTTGGATTGAGGAATGGTTCTGACAGTCTTCCTATAGCGCCCGGCGACGAAAAGAGGATTAACTTGAAGCTTAACTTCCTTAGTAAAGGGACTAATAAGGAAAGTAACATCGGGTCGACCATATTCGGCTTGCTTGCCTGTCAAATCTGCGATTCTTTTCCCCATAACTCGCCCGAATTCGTGCTTGATGCTTTCTCCCCATTTTACTTCAAACTCAGCCTTGAATTCGTCCTCGCGTTCTTCAACCTTGTTCGGCAGATCTACACCTACCAAAAATGTTGAGTACTCGTATTCGGCACTTTTGTTTACAGTTTCTTGTGCCAATTCATCAATTTTCTGAAAGGCACCACTGCAAAGATAGCACGCCACGGAGGTTTTAGGTACACGTTTATTGAGATGCCCAAGAGTCTTTTTTGCTTCACTAGAAAAGCCGTTCGTTGCAATTGTTTTTAGGTTTTTTATGCTGTTTTTAGAAGCTACGGGGATCAGGGAGTTCTCACGAAGAACCAAACTTGTTTTCAGTGCCTGGCCTCTCTTGGAATTCTCAATGCCGTAACCCAGAGCTGCAAACTGCCGTCCTAAACAATTGTCGCATAGAGGGTACCGGTCCATCATCCCTAATGCCTTGTCCAAAACATCCATCGGGAGACCCCTACTTTATGTCGGTTGGCAAGCCTTGACCCAAAAAGGGCATTTTGCCTTTCTTGCGCTTAAACATCTTCAGCATTCTGCGCATCATCACGTACTGCTTGAGGAGCTCCTTCACTTCTTTTTCGCTTGTTCCCGAACCTCGCGCAACGCGCTTTATTCTTGATGAACTGAAAAGCTTCGGGTTTTCCTTTTCTTCAGTCCGCATCGATTGTATTATTACCCGCCACTTTTCAAGTCGATCTTCAGCTGTGTTTAACATGTCTTCAGGCAATTTGTTCGACATACCCGGGAGCATTGTCAACACCTTTCTGAAAGGACCCATCTTCTTCATTGCTTCAAACTGATCATACATGTCTGTCAAAGAGAATTTTCCGCTAAGAATTGCTTTGGCTTTCTTCTGCGGAACTTGAACTTCTGCTTCTTTGACCTTGTCAAGAAGGGTTTCGAGATCACCCATTCCCAACAATCTACCCACAAATCGTGGCGGGATGAATAGTTCAATGTCTTCCGTCTTCTCTCCTGTGCCTATGAATTTTATCGGCGCCCCAGTTGCAGCTACCGCTGAAAGAGCTCCACCCCCCCTCGCTGAACCATCAAGTTTCGTAACAATGATTGCACCGATCGGTGTTGCCTCATGGAAAGCCCGAGCTTGCATGAGAGCTTGTTGTCCGATTGTGCCGTCGATAACCATAATCACTTCGTCAGGTTTGATCCGCTTTTCGAGTGTTTTCATTTCGTCAATCAGTTCTTTCTCTTCCTTATGTCTTCCAGAAGTGTCCACAATCACTACATCTTTGTCGACAAATTGCTTCAATCCTTCAGACACTACTTTCACTGGGTCCTTTGCTTTGCTGTCGCCAAATATTGGCACGTTCATTCTGGTTGCTAGTTGCTGCAATTGCGCAAAAGCGCCAGGTCTGAAAGTGTCAGCACAAATCAATGCAGGCTTGAATCCTTTCTTTTGGAAATACCGTGCAAGTTTTGCAGCAGCGGTCGTCTTTCCCGATCCTTGGATCCCTACGAGCATTATTATTCGTCTTTTACCGGGTTCAAGGTTTAGTGGAACCTGTTTTTCGCCGACAAAACGCGTCAGCTCCTCATAAACTACTTTGATCACATGCTCTCGTCGAGAAATTCCTGGGGGTACAGCCTCTTTTAACGCTCTTTCTTCAATTCTTTTTGATATCTGAAGAACTAGCTGAACATTTACATCTGCTTGAAGCAAGGCTCGTTGGATATCTCTTACAAGATCTTTGACGGCTGCTTCGTCTACAACCGAAGATCGGAAAACCTTCTTGATAGCGTCAGTTAGTGACGATCCCAATCGATCTAATGCCATGAATTTCTCCGAAAATTAGAACATTGCAGCTTTTAATATATATTGCACTCAGAATAGGAGTACATCACATTATAGTTCTAGAAATTCCTAGCAGTTGTTTGATTGGGATGTCGTTGCAATTAGTTGGCAAGAAGCCTCAGCCCCATAGTTTTATCTTCACAATTCAGACGGCTCTTCATGCATCATAGGCTCCAGATTTAAAGTGAAAACCCTCGAAATAAACATTCGCAACTAATTTGATAGGTGGTTGCACTTGTTTTGAAGCACGCGCTAAAAGAATCTCAAGATATTACCGATTACGTTTTGGTCCTTGGTCTCATGTTCGTTTGAATTATTTTACCCTTGTTATTTTCACTTTTCCGACAATTTTCCAGTATTCGATCTCAGCACCGGCCACAACTTTGGCTTTGAGATCTTCTTCATCGGGGTAAGGTGCATCCAAGTACTCATACGTTTCCAAGTCCATTATTTGCACGCCCGTGGGAGTAACAGCAAAGATTTGTCCTGTCCTCTTATCAATTATTGGAACTTCTGCGTTGCTATCAACGGGTTTTACAAAGGTTCGTTTGGTGCTGTCGAATACTCCAATAGCCACTATTCTTGCCTTCGCAGAACCATGTTTTCCAGGTTTGGATTTAGTTATGTCGACAATCTTGCATGGTTCATTTTCTATGAACATGTAGCCGCCTACTCGCAATGCTCCCACTTCAACTGGCTTACTCATACGTACACCTATTCACAAGTCCAACAAAGCAAATTTAGATAACAGTCATATAAAGATTTAATTCGCAGAAATGTGGCAAAAAGGACAAAACTGATGTTGTAGAAAGCACAGGTAACAATTTTAGTGAGTGCTACTGATTAGGGTATCGCTAGTTTGTCCACGGGTGATAATTTGTTCAGAAGTGTTGGAATAGTCGCTCGATACGATCGCAAAAAAGCTCTCAGACTAGCCGAGCAACTTTCAGAGTTTCTGAGAAAGAAAGGCCTTGAAGTGTTTCTGGAGGATACATTAGTCGGCAAGGTCACGCCTAAGGGAAATTTTGTCCCGCTTCAGGACATGAGAACAGATCTCATCGTAACAATTGGCGGAGATGGAACAATACTGAGAACATGTGTTTCAATTCCTAAACCGGAACCGCCACTATTGGCAATTAACATGGGAGTTCGTGGATTCCTTACTGAAGTGGACCCAAAAAACTCTTTTGCGGCTTTAGAAAAATGCTTAAGAGGAGAGCACAAAATCGAAAAATGTGCCAAACTTTCAGTAGATATTCCAGGGAATACAATCCCTGACGCTCTGAATGACGTTGTGGTAACAACTGGAGAGCCTTCGAAAATTCTGTACACCAAAATTCTCAAGAATGGCAAAGATATTCTTAATTGCGAGGCTGATGGCTTGATATTGTCGACGCAAACGGGGTCAACCGGGTATTCATTATCAGCTGGAGGTCCAGTTCTCGATCCAGGAATAGAAGCATTCGTCTTAACGCCCATCTGTTCTTTAACGGTTTTCCATTCCATAGTATTTCCTGCAGATTCAAGCGTAACGATCGAAGTGACTCGACCCAAGAAAATGCTGATTTTGGTGGACGGGAACTACCGCCTACCGATAGAGTCCCGAAGACCCACTGTTACTATAACAAAGTCTAAAAACACGACTTCGTTCATAAGGTACCAAGATGATTTTTATCACAGGTTGCAAAGTAGGCTACTCTTCAAAGGCACGGGATAAGAAATCGACAACGACAAAAACACAAAATGCGTTCTTGTTTTGGATACATCAGCATTCTTTTCTGGGTTCGATTCCTTCTCAGTTAACATTGAACAATTCTCTACCTCCGAAGTAGAGGAAGAGCTCAGAGCCAACTCTATGACTCTATTCAAGTTTAAGACAGCAGTTGAAAGCAAACGACTAACAATCAAGTCGCCATCCGAAAACGCTCTAGCAAAGGTTCAATCTTCATCCGTTGGACTGGGCGATTCTTTTCTTTTATCCGAAACGGATAAACACGTTCTGGCTCTTGCCTTAGAGCTTAAAGATTCAGGTTACGATCCACAGATAATATCTGACGATTATTCGATGCAAAACGTTGCGACTCAACTTGGAATCAAAGTTACCTCACTTGCAACTCAGGGTATCCGTCGGCTTCTTACATGGATTAGATACTGCCCGGCCTGCCACAAAGGATACCCAGCAAATCACAGGTCTGATGTGTGCGATATTTGTGGTACTGCCTTAAAGAGGAAACCAGCTAGAAAGAATACCCCCGTCACTAAAGCATAAGATTCTTGCAAATGAGCAAGCTACGTGATTTTCGACTTCTCCTTTTATAAGACCTACAGCAAGATTACCAGTAGTATTAGAAGCAAAGCCTCGATGCCAAAAAATGGAATCACCATCCTTTTTGCCCTGCGAAGAGCGCTGTCCACCAGAAGTGAAAGCGAGTTCAAGCGGGTTTCTCCTATAACTGTAATATCAGGAATTGATATGGATTGCCCGATAGACGTGCATTTTTCCAGATTTGCTTCGGCTGTTTTGGCAACGCCTACAATGTATCGTATCAATGTCGCATGGTCCATAGCTTCACCTACTGGATTATAACCTCGGCGTCCCAAAACAACAGCACTAACGGCGTGAGTATCGGTCGTAAACACTTCACTGTGATCAAATCCCTCCGAAGATAATGCAGACAGAATTTTCTCGCGCAATCCACTTATCATGTTGTTTCCATCGATCACTATGTACACCGTCTTTTGGCCAGCTACACTGAAGACAACCGCAGTAATTCCTCCGGTACCCATGCCGCTTTTTAAAGTGAAGTCCTTGGGGAAAACTGTGGAGGCACCAACTTCAAAAGGTGCGTAGGTTGCGGACAACGCTTTTTCGATGCCTTCTATTGCCAAATTCCGTAATTTCTCAAGCGAATTGCTTTGCAAATCTGCAACAGTATCGTCAATGCTATTGTGAGCGTTAATTACAACTGCGCATTTCAGTCCTCGTTTCAAAGCTTCCTCTCTAACAACATGACCAAGTTCCTGCGGAAGATCTTCCGTCGTTTTTGGAGCAAATGTAAAAGAAAGCAAGACCGTGCTTCCGAAGACCTGACAATATACTGTAGCATTGTCATCTGTAACCTTTACAGATGGAAGACACTTATCGCTATTTCCAACTTTGTTGGCTGAAGCAATTACGGCATCTATTATTCTCTTGTTTTGTGTCTGAGAAGCTAGATCAAGCTCGTGCCCAAGTATGCCCAAGGGAACACAAGCAACGCATTTGTGGAAGTTTTCGAATCTTTCTTTCAGAAGGGACGGCAACAGACTACTTCCAATATTCTTGAAGGGTCCAGGGTGCACGCTAGGAACAATTACGGCAGCTTTAACTGATTTTGACTGAGAAGAATCAAACCTCAGAAATGAGACTTCAATGTCTTCTTTTTCCCCGANTTTCTCCAAATACTCTTCAAAGGGACCATTTAGCCCTGCTACCCAATTAAGCATAAAAGCCCGGAAAAGAGGTAAGGCAGGCAAACCGTACAGTTTCCGCCCCAGACGGTCCAATTGAAACACAAAAGAGAAACCAAAAGCGTAACCTACCAGAATGGAGACCACCAGAAAAGGCAACAGGCTAACTGTAGGTACACCAAGGTAAGCCCAAAAAACAACAAAAGGCAAAACACAAGAAAGAGGTTGTATCAGCGAGGCAACGGCACTTCGAAACTGATTTGTTGATGAAGAAGCCCGAAGAACAATTACTCTCATTGTAAACACAGATGCAAACCCTAACATACAAAGATTAATCCATGAAGTCAAATTGTAGAAAAAGCCCAAAAGAGCCCCAGTAAGAACAAGCGGTAGCCAAAGAATCCAAGAAAAAAGGGAGAGAACCACCATGCGTCTGGGCACAAAAATCGGCTCCTTTAATATGCCTCGACTGACGACTTGATCAAAGAAAAGATTAAAGGCAAAGACAACGGCTCCGAGTAGTAGACCCGTTAGAAATCCTCCCCAACTGCGGAAATACAAACCAGCTGAGATACCGATACCTGCTATGCAGAGTCCACCTAACGCAACGATAGTCTTTCTTAACGTAGGTAAGAAAAACAGGGAAGAGTAATGTTTCGCTGCGTTACTTATAGAATGATCGAGAGAATCTTCGGCTGACAAATCTATCACTCGAAACGCTTTCCTATGAATTGCATGATTATTAAAATCTAGCGACTATGGCAAAGGAATTGTGTTAATCGAGAACCCTACTTCAAATATCAACCTCGAAAGCATTTTGTCGAAAACTTAATCGGAAAATCTCTGACAACAACATCCCAATATTGCGATTATCAGAGAACGAGCATAGCTGCGGTAGCAATTCCTTTATCTATGGAACACAATTAGATCTTTTTGCTGAGTCTATGCCTGAGCAAGATTTGCCCCTCTCCATTTTCCACATGCTCGAAAAGAACCTTAACAGAAAAATTAGAGTTATCCTGGATCCTGCTTATGGTTTTGAAGGCACATTAGTTGCAGTGACTCATGAACCTGCGGGCATTTGGTTAACAGACGCGGAAGCAATCGTGATGAGATCAACCATTGCTCAACCTATACCAATGGTTACAAGCCGAGAAGAAAGGAGTGAAATATTTCTTCATCTTAACTCTGTGCAGAGAATAGAAGTTCTGCATTCACCTAAACGTTAGGTGATGCTAGAAGAACACTTTCGCGATAACAGAAAGGACAATTAGGCTTACTGCAAAAACCATTAGGAGTTCCGGGCGTATCTTAATTCCTTCGGTCTCTTCCTCGAAAAACCGAAGTAATCCTGCGCTGGCTGCAGGCATAGGGCTCTTTTGCTCTTTTTTCTTTTTGCTCGCTTTCGTTCCCTTCTGAAAGACTATCTTATCAACTCTAATGCTTTCAGAATTATTAATGTTATGCAAGGTTGAGTCTTTATTTGTCTTGCTTTTTGGAAAGACATTCTTTGGTTGAAATCAAGCCCGTTTCGGTGGGAAATTACTATGGATTACGAGGAGGCGCTAAACTCTTACAGTGCTTAATACCACTGAGTTATGAGACGAATAATTCGAAGAAACCACACGAAGATCTTTCAATTAGTTTGCAAGGAAGGCCTTTTGTACTTCAGGTTTAAATATTATGGGTTTTAGGCTATTTTCGAGAGGATTCTGATGAATATTCGAGAATTTCAAGAAATGATGCAGACTCTCTATTTTACCAAAGATAACAAAAGAGGACTGAAAAGAACGTTCGAATGGTTAACTGATGAAGTCAAAGAATTGGGAGAAGCATTAGAGCAAGGAGATTTGGAGGCAGCTGGAAAAGAATTTGCCGATGTTCTAGCATGGCTTGCGTCTTTGGCGAATATTATCGGAATAGACCTTGAGAAAGCGGCTTTCAGTAAGTACCCTAATAAATGTCCTAAATGCAAAGAATCTCCATGTCAATGCCCATTCTCGTAATTCAACCGTTTCTGTCCGGTCCCTGTTGAAGTCCAAAGGAAGGGTTTCTTTCCCTTTGGGGTTACGACCTTGTCGACTTTCAAAAGTTGAAGATGATGCAAGGTGACCGCATAAGACAACTCTATTTCTTTTGAAATTGAAGAGACTGTAAGCGGGTTTCTTTCAAGGAGTTCAAGAATTTTTGTCCGCGATTTGAGACCTCTTCTAATGTTTCTGATACGTCGAAGGTATGCGTTCGGATGATAAGATTCTCTAATTGTTCCACCACAAGTAATTGCGTCTGTGCATTGAATAACTTTAGTCTATGCGAAATCAGCCAAAGACAACTGTTTTGGTTTCTTGTTGTCGAACATAGCCACGATCTCGCCTTTTATTAGTGTGATCCGTTGAGTGTAATATTTAGGCAAGCCATATTTGTCGACAAGAAGCTGCGCTGCAGCGACATACTTTTCAATTCCACCTCTATAGACAGTCAAGGTTA
>JGI20215J15232_1000227_pt1 | contig 12808 bp, 12 predicted proteins | sample WetSurMetagenome_2_FD_15232 | JGI IMG/M metagenome (IMG submission 15232) | reverse complement strand
TCGAAGAACCTGGGCTTGAGCAGCACGAGTGAACGCCCTGAGGGCAGGTTCCTCGAAGGGTTTTGTCCATCAACCAGAAGGCCCTTTGTGGAGCCTATTCCGGCGAATCCCAGGCAGAGCTTGTGCATCCAGGGCCCGGGCGGGCCCGAAAGTACCACCGGGAGCCCGGGATCAACGGAGATCGCAGGCATCCCGGAGGATGAGAGAACGCTCCGGCTGGATATCTCGATGGAAGCTGACATCGGCACTCTCCCGGGCGGTTGCTTATCGTGCATTAATACCGTGTGGATACACGCGTCGTCATCCTGACCGCCGCGCTGCTGTGCTCGTGCATGGGACCGACCGGCCTCCTGCAGGAGGATCTGACAGCGATCTCCCTTGCGCTGCGGCCGGGTCACCCGGCCGAAGTCAGCGGCGAGTGCGCGATGGGCTCGATCCTGTGGCTTTCGCGGAGGCTGTTGCAGGGCGTGGAGTGGCGATCCGTCTAGAGATGCCGATGGCTCAATACCGGACGATACTCACCGAACTGGGAGACACCTCACCCTCGGGCCTGGAGATAGACGAAGGCGAGTCAGGAGCCATCCTTGTGAGAAGCGACCAGAACGGCCTGACATGGAGGCCCGCCTACGCATGGAGAGTCGAGGGGGGAGTCTGCAGGATCGATGCGACAATCGAGATGATCAACCTCACGGAACAGGTCTGGAACGCCTCCGTCGAGCTGCTTTCAGGAGACGGTGCTGTTCTCGCCTCAAGCCCGGGCTCCTTCGCGCTGTCGCCCGGCGTCACCGAGCGGAACTGGTGGACCGCTACAGGTCCGGCGACCGTGGTCGATGTCCGCTGGGGATGGCCTTCTCCGTCGAGATGGGGAGCTTTCTTCCTGCTGGCCGATCCGGGCATGGGCTTCGAGCCTCCGCGTAATGGCTACCCTATGATGCTCGAAGACTCGCTGGCGTGCCTGCCGATGAAGTCCTGACTGTAACCCAGGCGATGATCCAGGCCGGCCGGGGCTATTCGGGGACGCTGGCCCTGACGAACATCACAGCGGGCAGGCTTATCGCACGGATCGAGCCCGGCGGAGAGCTTCCCAGCGGAGCCCGCCTCTCCCTCGAGGGAACCCGGCAGATCCTCCAGCTCGAGCCAGGGGAAAGGGTGGAAATAGCATTCCGCCTGTCCTACGACGGTTGAGGCTCCTTGACCAGAGCCCCCCTTCCGCATACCTTTGGGCTCCACGCGGTGCGCCCGTAGCTCAACTGGATAGAGCGACTGGCTACGGACCAGTAGGTTGCGGGTTCAACTCCTGCCGGGCGTACCAGCAACGCAAGGGGGCCTCGGCCCCCAGGTTCCCAGAGTCGCTCCCGGCTGCTCCAGAGCGTGCGATGTCCAGGAGCATGTCCATGGCAAACGACAGAGCCGGCGTACTGCACTCCGGGATCACCACGGATCTTTCCTGATGACGATGCCGCAGAGCGCCAGGCATCTTCTCTTTTCAGAGCCGTGCCACCCGCCTGGCGAACACTTTGCGAATCGTCTCGAAGCTGGGCGGGGGGCCTTTCTGCAGGTTCCTGCCGTCCACGAGGACGGCATCGGAGAAGCCCCACTCGGCGACGGCACCCCTCTTCGAGGTGTCGATCTCTCGGAAGACGACCTTGTCGCCGAACTCGGCCGCGGCACGCCTTGCTCTCTCGTAAACGAGGTTCTGCGCCATGCACCAGCCGCTGGAGAACGCCGTCACATTGACCTTCCCAGGGATGGGTTCCGGGAGCTTCGAGGCCCCTGGGAGCCAGCGCGGTGGAGTTGCGTCTGCGGAGAAGGGCTTCCACAGCAGGACCGAGATGCCCCGGCGATCCGCCCGGCGATAGCCATGCTTCCTGAACCAGGAGGCCCTCATCCAGAACGGTAGCCAGACCCCCCACGCAGCCATGCCCGTCGCCCCCAACTGCCGCGCATCCTCCTCGGCGGCAGCCAGCAGCGCCTTCCCCATGCCGTGCTTCCGGAAGTTGCCACGGCCCTGACTGTGACCATGGACATGGATGCAGTAGACCAAGTAGAGCCCCGAGCCCTCGACATGAGAGTGCTTCACAGGCCCGTACTGGATCATGCCCCCTTCGACGCCCTTGTCGTCGAGCGCCAGCTTTGCGCGGAGGCCGCAGTCCCTCTGGCATCTGTCCAGCCATTCGCGGCGCTTCGGCCCCGATTCCCTGGCATCCTCCGACCAGTCCTCAAGGCAGAGGCAGAACAGGTCCTTCTTCTCCTCTGGGAGGTCGATGACCTTCATCGATGGCACTCTCCTCATCCCGTACAACCGGGCTGCTTCGAGATCATATCATCCCTCTGTGCCCGTTCTGCTTCCGGGGATAGACCCGACGCCCCTGAAATCGTTATCGCGAAGCGGCACCTGTCGTCGCCATGCAGTATGGATTCCTCGACCGCGACTTGGACGGGGACGCCGAAGATCCCTTCGTATATACCCTTGTACCATCCTGCGCTGCAGTGGCAGTAATCGAGGGAAATCCTATCCCAGGCGGCCCTTATGAGCGGACAGAAGCAGGCGGCGATCTGCCTCTCCCTTCTATCCTTCGCCCTTGCGAACGCCCCTGGATCTCGGGGTTTCCTCACTTCGACGATGGTGTCGCCCTCGAGGACGGGCTCGCCGAATCGGTCGGGGTTCGCGCGCATCGCATCAAGGACTTTCCCTACGCTCCCGGTCTCCCGGTAGAGCTCCCTCAGCCTGTTGATGTCACGATCGCCGAACTCCTCGATGAAGCTGCAGGACCGCTCGGTCATGATCCTGCGCCTTGCAGCCTCGTCCGGAACCTCCGTCTCGAGTCTCCCCTGAGCTTCTTCAGACCACCGGGCGAGGACGGAAGGGTCGTTCGTGAGAGCCTGCCAGCCTTCCGTCACCCCGCAGCCCCGGCCGCATCCCGCCTGACGGTCGATAGCCTCTTCCCATCTGCTGATCTTCTCCGACAGCCAGCTCAACTCGTATTCCTCCTGTCTGCCCGCCAGAAGAATGCCCCTCAACCGGATCATGGAGTATGGAGTCGTCCACGGCATGCATCCAGGCAGAGCCCGGCCTCCATATCCCCGGCCTGCCACGGAGGCTCCGGAATGGACGGCGATTGCCTGGAGGTCTTATAAGACTCGGGGGGAGGAAATCATGGGATCCTTCTTCTTGGCTCTGGTCGCTCTCTGCGAATGCGTGGCCGGCACCCTTGTCGTGGGTTATCCGCAATCGTCGACGGTCATGCCCTGGTGTGCCTCCTGAAACCACTCCCTGCGCTATCAGGTGATGGCGCTGGAAAGGGAGCTGGGAGGGCCGATGACCATCACCGGCATCGGCTGGCAGCGCACCGGTGAAGGTCATGACTGGGGGACCTACCTCGATGTCCAGATGTACATGGGAATCTTCGACGACGACAACCTGACGGCCTTCTTCGACTCGAACTACGCCCCTGGAACCAGGACCCTCGTCTACTCGACCGACAGTCTCCACCTGGAGGGCGCCCCGGGGGAATGGGTGACCCTCGATCTGGAACAGCCGTACTCCTACAGCGGAACCGGTAACCTGGTCATCGAGATCCAGCGCGACGGAACCTGCGACAACACCTTTCTGATGACATGGAGATGGTATACCGTCGGATACAGGATGCTCACAGCAGGCAGCCATGACGCCGCGAGCGGGTATCGCGACAGGGTGGCCTCCATGCTGAGGATCGAGTACAGCCAGGGTCTAGAGCAGGGCTCCTGGGCGCATGTGAAAAGCCTGTTCGCGGGAGCGGGCAGGACCGTACACCCGCCCTTCCCCGAGCTCAACCCATGTCCTGCAGCCGGGGGCGAGGGTCGTCGGGAAGGATCTAGTCCTCTTCTTCCGTGAGGTGCATGGAGGCTACCATGGAGTCCAGTGCCCCGAGAGCGTACTCTGCCGAGGGCGCAGGCGCAGTGGCCATCACCAGCACGGCATATCCCCGCCGGAAGGAGGCGTAGGCCCTGCCCCGGCCGAGGATCGCACCGCTGTCCCTGATGATGTTGTAGCTGATGCAGGGCATGAGCCCCATCGAAGTGCCGCTCCTGCAGGATGTGGCCTGGCTGCCTTCGATCCATTGGACATTCCCCATGAGGAGATTGTTGCCGAGATCCGGCGGGAGGAGAGAGGAGAGCCGGGTCGAGATCCAGTCGGCTCTCGCTTCACCGACTGGTATGTCCTCCTGCCAGTAACGGATGGAGAACTCCACGCCATCGGATGTGGGGCCGCTTACGACAGTGCCGCCGGTTGCGGTCATCTCGCCTTCGACGGGCTCGGAGAGTTCCGCGGGAAGCCATTCGAACGTCACGCCCGGGCCATCGAGCGTGTATGGCGCATCCGCCGCTGCGACCAGAGGCAGGGCGAGCAGTATGGGGACAAGGGACATGCGGGACATTCGTTCCCCCGTTGTTGGAGATGCGGCCTGCCGCCGCGTGAGCGTAGAATAGGAATGTTGTCTTCCGTGTCAATCGGAAAGGAAACATGGACAAGGAAGCCATCCCCCGCATAGTGCTCGTGGAGGACGACCGGGAGCTTGCCGGCCTGACAGCGGAGTACCTCCAGGCCCACGGGCTGCGCGTGGACGTCATGAACAGGGCTTCGGGCGTAGTGGAGAGGGTGCTGACCGACCGGCCCGACATGGCGGTCCTCGACATCATGCTTCCGGACGGGAACGGGCTCGATCTCTGCCGCGAGCTGAGAAGGAGCTGGAGAGGTCCGATCCTGATGCTCACCGCCCTGGGGGACGAGACGGACACGGTCGTCGGACTCGAGCTCGGCGCTGACGACTACGTTGCCAAGCCGGCTTCCCCACGCGTCCTTCTCGCCCGGATAAGGGCGCTGCTTCGAAGGAACGCCGGCGATCCTGGAGCCGAGGCTCTCATCTGCGGACCCCTGAGGATCGACCTGGGCGCCAGGACGGCCTTCTGCGCAGGGAGCGAACTCTCCCTTACCACATGCGAGTTCGAGCTTCTGGAGCTGCTGGCGAGGCGGACCGGCAGGGTGCAGGAGCGCTCCGCACTGGTCGAGGAGCTTCGCGGCATCGACTTCAGGCACATGGACAGGACGGTCGACGTGACTGTTTCGAGGCTCAGGAGAAAGCTCGAGGCGGCTGGCGGAGAGGGTCTGATCAGGACTGTCCGCGGAGTGGGGTATGTGCTGTCGGCGAAGGCGGCAGGTAGATGAACAAGCTCTTCCTCCGGATCTATCTGCCCCTGGCCCTCAGCATCTTCTTCACCATTTGCCGTGTCGGCTCTCCTGGCCCTCTCCCTGGGACCGGCGAGGGTCAGGCAGTACGCGGACCGCACGATCCCGGAATTCCGGACCCGGCTCTCTGCGCTTGACGACTACAATCCGGACCAGGTCATGCAGATTGCCGACTCCATGGGTGTCGAGGCGGGCATCGTGAGGATGGGTCCTCAGGGTCCCGGGCAGCTTCCTCAGGCGCCGAGACCCGGGCACATGTTCCTGGACATGCCAGGAGACGACCCCGGATTTGCCGTCGAGGTCCCGCTCGTTCCCGGAGGCGACAGGCTCTTCGGAAGGAATGCGCCGCTGATCTTCCTCGCCATGCTCCTTCTGGCCGAGGCGGCGGTGCTGCTCTTCTCCCTCGCCCCGCTGCGAAAGAGGCTCCTGAGCCTCGAGACAGCCGCTGAGAAACTCGGTGACGGCGAGTTCGAGGTGCGCGTTCCGGCGGAGGAGGACGGCGACTTCCTCGACTCGCTCGGGGCGACTTTCAACTCCATGGCGGCGCGCATCTCGGTTCTCGTGCAGTCCCACAGGGAGCTTCTGGGCAGCGTTGCCCACGAGATCAGGACCCCGCTGGCCAGGATGAGGTTCGCCCTGGAGCTGCTCCGCGAGTCCGGGGCCAGGCCCGATTCCCGCATCGAAGGGATGGAGAAGGATCTCGACGCCCTCGAGATGCTCCTGTCCGAGCTGCTGACCTTCAACAGGCTCTCGAGGACCGACTCAACCCATGCGGAGCCGGTCGACCTGGCCTCGATCGCTGCCGATGCCGTGGCCGGAGAGTCCTGGGAGCGGCAGGACCTCGAGATCTGCGTCTCCGGCTCGGCGGTGGCCTCCGTCGACCTCAAGCTGATGACCCGCGCCGTGGCCAATCTCGTGCGCAATGCCTGCCGCTATGCCCGCTCGCGCGTCGACATCACCATGGGCGTCGAGGATTGCAGGGCCTGGCTCGAGGTGGGCGACGACGGTCCGGGCTTCGACGGCGCCATCCTGGAGAGGATCGGCAGGCCTTTTGCGAAGGGACCGGACAGCCATGGCTCCGGGCTCGGGCTGGCAACGGTCCAGCGCGTGGCTGCCATGCACTGCGGAATGGTCAGCTACGGCCGGTCGAACCTTGGAGGGGCTTCGGTCAGGATCGAGATACCAGCGGCCTGATGGCCCTGGGGCGGAAATGCGAAGGGGCGGGCCCGAAGGCCCGCCCCTTTTTCCTGCAGGGCTTTTCGTCAGACCTTGCTGCGCTTCGATCTCCAGTCCACGAGCGGCATGCTCGCGATGAAGATCGAGGAGTAGGTTCCTGTGACGACGCCGACGCACATGGTTAGGGCGAAATTGGTTATCTCGCCCTCGCCGAAGATGAACAGGGAGAGGGCGGCGAGGAACACCGTGGTGGAGGTGATGACCGTCCTGCTGAGCGTCTCGTTGACGCTGAGGTCCACCGTCTCCTCGAAGGTCTTGCCCTTCCTGAGTTTGCGGTTCTCGCGAATCCTGTCGAACACGACGATGGTGTCGTTGATCGAGAAGCCTATGATGGTGAGGATGGCGGCGATGATCGTGAGGCTCAGCTCGATGCGAAACAGAGCGATGAAGCCGAGCGTGATCATCGTGTCGTGCACCAGGGCGAGGACACCGGCCAGACCCCACTTGAACTGGAATCTGTACCAGACGTAGATGATGATCGCAAGCCAGGAAAGGATGACTGCATTCGCCGCCTTGGTGCGCAGCTCCTCGCCCACCCTCGGGCCTATCTGCTTGATGTACGAGAGGCCTTCGGCAGACGAGTCATCCATCGGCGAGCAGCCCGTNGCCAGCAGCGCAGTATTCACGCTGTCCGCCGACATGGTGCGGGTCCGCACCACATATGCGTTGCCCGCGCCNTCGTAGTCCTCGAGTTCCTGGGCCTGGACCCCCCGGAGCCCCTGNTCCGAGAGCGACGAGACGAGCTCGTCGACGGACGGGTGCGCGGTGGTGGTCACGTTCGTCTCGAGGCCGCCCGTGAAGTCGATGGCCATGTTGAAGCCGCCCCTGACGAAGTAGGCGACCACACCCAGCAGGATCAGGATCGTGGACACGATGTACCAGAGCTTCCTCCTGGCCACGAACGGGTACCGGGTGCCGAGGAAGAACCTGGTCCTGCCCAGGTTGATGTCCATCCTCTTCTTGTTGCGCAGCAGGAGGTCGAAGAGGGAGCGGCCGAACACCAGCGCGCTGAACATGCTGGCGATGATGCCGATGGAGAGCGTAACCGCGAAGCCGCGGATGGGACCCGTCCCGAAGCGGTAGAGCACCAGGGCCGTGATGAGAGTGGTCAGATTGGAGTCGAAGATAGTGGTGAAGGCCCTGGCGAAGCCTGCATCGATCGCAGGGCGAATGCCCTTGCCGCTCCTCTTCTCCTCCCTGATGCGCTCGTAGATCAGGACGTTGGCGTCGACCGCCATGCCTATCGTGAGGACGATGCCCGCTATGCCCGGCAGGGTGAGCGTGGCCCCCAGGCCCGAAACGCCCAGGGCCGCCAGGGGGCCGGGGAAGCAGAGGAAGGCGAACAGGATCAGCATGCCGAGAGTCAGGGAGGCGACGGAGATGAGGCCTCCGGTCCCGTAGTAGATGATCATGAACACTATGACGATGGCAAAACCGACCAGGCCCGCGAAGAGACCTCTGTTGAGGGCGCGGTGGCCCAGGCTCGGGCCTATCGTCTGCTCTTCGGCGATGACAAGCCTGGCCGGCAGCGACCCGGCCTTGAGAACGAGTCTGAGATCGCGGGCCTCCTCCAGTGTGAAGCCGCCGGACAGACGGGTNCCGCTTCCGGAGATCCTCTCGCGGATCGTGGCGACGGAATAGAGCGTGCCGTCGAGTATTATGCCGACCCTCTCCTCGACGTTCTCGCCGGTGATGCGCTCCCAGTTCGAGGCACCTTCCGAGTTGAAGTCGAGGATGAGGTACGGGGCGTTGGAGAGGTTCATGTCCCCTCCGCCCATGCGGACCGCAACGTCGGTCAGGTAGGAGCCCGTCAGGCGGTAGTACGGCCTGGCGACCGAGACGTTGCCGTCCCAGCCCCGGGTCATGTCGAGGGGCACGAGGAAGACGCCTGAGGCCATGCCCATGGTGGTTTCGGCCTCGCGCGTGAAGGCGAACTGCAGGTTGCGCGCGGCAAGGACCGAATCCACTTCGGGGCGTGCGATGATCTCGAGAAGCGCGTCGCGGTTATCGCCCGAGAGGATCACCCAGTCGCCGGGGGTTATGCTGAGTGCTCTGGCGACGTCTTCAGTGGCGGCGCCGAACAGGGCGGAGAAGCTCCCGGACACCGGTATGGAGGGCAGATTCGAGATGGGCATCGAGGAATCGGCCTGGGAGGCCTGCGCGGCGAAGACGTCGGCGGAGTCTGTGAGGAGCGTCTGCGCCGAGTCGGCGACGACCGCCGTGGCGGCCACGATCTCGTCGATGGCGGCAATGGCAGGCACGGCCGAAGGGGCAGCGATGTCGGCGTTGGGGTAGGCCACTATCTTGAACTCGAGCAGCGCCTGCCGCTCCACGATGTCCCTGGCGCGCCCCGGATCCCTGACACCCGGCAGCTGCACGACAATCCTGTCGTTCCCCTGCCTCGTGATCGATGGCTCGGACACGCCGAACTCGTCGATCCTGTTGCGGATGACCTCGAGGGCCTGGTCGATCGCGTCGGCCGGGTCCATCCCCGGGCCCGGATCGACGACATAGGAGAGGTACATCCCGCCCTGCAGGTCGAGGCCCAGCCGGATGGTGCCCTCGCTGGACTCGTAGAGGCTGCGGTAGCGCGCGATCTCGGTGTCGCCGCCTTCTGATTTCATCTGCTCGATGAGGTCCCTGAAGTACGGATTGGCTGTCTCGGGCTGGATGCTGGCCTCTGCCTTGTCCCTCTCGAGCCTGGGAAGGGAATACCAGCTGATGGTGGGCCAGATCAGGACGACCGAGACGACCAGCAGCGCCAGTGAACTCCAGAGACGCCAGTTGAACTGGGACGATCTCATCCGGATAACCTCCTTGGAAGCCCGGCCTGTGCAGCCGCGCCTCCAGGCTGATCTGCCGGCTCGTCCGGCTGGAAGGCCTTGGGGCTGTCTGCGTTGTTTTTAGGCGAGATGAATACCGTCAAAAGGCCCCCTGTGTCAACGAAAAGTGTCCAGGCTAGCTGGAACCCACCGGCTTCAGCTCGAGCCTGAGGGGGCTGCCGTCCGGGTGGAGGGCCAGGAANTCCAGGCCCCCGTCGGGGCGCGCGACAGTGCGGACCAGCGTGCAGCCGGCCCTGGCGAGNTCGCGCGTGAGNGCGAGGTTGGCCTGGGCCATGGAGTACCTGCCCGAGTCGAGGTCCATGACGAGCACCGTCGTATCGGAGGCTGCAGACAGTCTGGGCATGCCCCCCAGGGCCACCTCGCCGCAGAGGGTTTCGATCGCCGGCAGGTTCGCCTCGGGAATCTCGACCTCCACCTCCTGCGGGGCCTTCTCGACCACCAGCAGGACCACAAAGCCCGCCGCTGCGAGGAGCGCAAGTAGCAATGCGGCTGCGGCCGATGCGTTCAAGGGTCCACCCTCCTGCGATTCCCGTGTTGCCGGTGCTGGATACGCTTCAATTCTCAGGCTATCTTCCCCCCGGGTCAACATCCACCCGCCTGCGGAGGTTCGAATGCGCTTCGCCCTTGTCGTCTTCGCGGCCTTCGCAGCCTCCCCGGAGGCGGTCGGAATGCCTTTCGCCGTCCCTTCGACAGGCGCGGGGCTCACCGGAACCCCTTCTGCGATGACGACGGACTTCCTCCCCCGGGGGGCGTTCGCGGTCGGAGCTTCGCTTGGGGCCTGGTGGCCGGAGGGCCGTGAAGAACCCACGATCGTCACCACGGTTGCAGGCGCGGCGGGCATCTCGGACCGGTTCGAGCTGGGCGCGGCCGTACCCGTCTACCCATCCGACGGCGCCTGGGAGCGCGACCATCTTCCCGGCGACCTGTCGATCGCCGGAAGGTACCTTTACGAGGAGGCGAGGGGCGGCACGGGCCTGGCCTTCACCTGCGGGCTGAGGCTTCCGACGGGCTCGGTGCCGAGGGACAGAGGGTCGGCCCTCTCGGCAGGAATCTGCACGAGCACGACATACAGGCTGTTCCGGCTGAGCCTCTCCGCCGCCTACGGGCTCGCGGGGGGAGAGGAGCCGTTCGAGGACGGCGTGGATGACGAGGGGGCTTTCTCCTGCACAGGCACGAGCTTCTTGACACCCGATCTGCAGATCTGCGCCGGCGCGGCCGGGAACACATCCGGTCGCCTGGCTGCCGTGACCGATGCTCTCTACTCGCCGCTCGAAGGCTTCTTCACATGGTTTTCAGCCTCTGGCGCCCTCCAGGGCGATGAGGGATTCATCCTGTCGGCAGGGGTGTCAGCGCTCCTGTAGCAGGCTCGTTCAGGTGTACGGGGAGATCTTCCTCAGCCGTGCTATGACCTTCGGGAGCTCCTCCAGAACGTAGAGGATCTCGGCCTCCGTGTTGAACCTGCCCAGGCTGAAGCGGATGGCGCTGTTGGCGCAGACGCGGTCCACGTTCATGGCCATCAGGACATGGCTCGGGTCCTTGCTGCCCGTGCTGCACGCGGAACCCGAGGACACGCTGATGCCTTGAAGGTCGATCAGGGTGAGGATGGCTTCGCTCTCGACCCCTCTGAACAGCATCGTCACCGTGTTCGGAAGCCTCGGCGCCCCCGCGGCTACGATCTCTGCGCCGGGGCAGGTCTCCAGGATGCCCTTCTCGAGCATGACCCTGAGGGCGATGAGCCTGCGGCTCTCCCCGGACATCCCTTCCAGCGCGAGCTCGGCAGCCCTTCCCAATCCGGCGATTCCCGGGACGTTGTAGGTGCCGGACCTGCGGCCCTTTTCCTGGTGCCCGCCGACGATGAGAGGAGGGAGCGCTAGTCCAGAGCGTATGAACATGGCTCCGACCCCCTTGGGGCCGTGGAGCTTGTGGGCCGAGAGGCTCAGGAGGTCGATGCCGTCGCGATCGACCGCAATCTCGACCTTTCCGACGGCCTGCACGGCGTCGGTGTGAAAGACTGCTCCGCATGCCTTCGCAGCGGCGGACAGCTCGGGCAGGGGCATCAGGACCCCGGTTTCGTTGTTGGCGGCCATGACGGACAGGACCGCGACGCTCGAGTCGAGCAGGCTGGACACCGAGTCCATCCTTATCACCCCGTCGCCGTCCACTTCAGCAATCCTGAGGGGATGCCCCTCCCTCTCCATGACGCGTGCGGTCTCGAGGACTGCCGGGTGCTCCACGGCGGAGGTCACGACGGTCTTCCTGGAGGGATCGAGGAGGACCGAACCCCGGAGAGCCCAGTTGTCGCTCTCGGTGCCTCCGCTCGTGAAGAACACGGTCGATGGGTCGGACGCCCCGATGAGCCTGGCCACGCTTTCCCTGGCCTTCTCCACCGCGGGCATGACCGAGCTGCCGAATGTATGGAAGCTGGAGGGGTTCCCGTAGCTCTCCTCGAGGAACGGCAGCATCGCCTCGAGCACCTCGGGCGCCACGGGCGTCGTTGCGTTGTTGTCCAGATAGGCCTTCATCGGCGCTCCAGGGTGATGTCCACGGCGCGGCCGAGGGTCGTGGACATGGCCAGGGATATCCTCTCCTTCAGGCCCGGGTCCTCCAGTTCGGTGGAAAAGGTCGCGGAGCCCGGCTTCGCCGAGACCAGACGAAGAGAAGAGTCCCCTGTCGCGGCGGAAACGGACGCGGCGGCTTCTCGGACTTCGCCGGTCCGCCTGCGATAATCTCCGATGGCTGCATGAAGGGCTTCATGACCCATCACCGAGCAGTGGTACTTCTCTTCCGGCATGCCGCCGAGGAAATCGGCTATCTGCTTGTTCTTGATGGCCAGAGCCTCGTCGAGCGTGAGCCCCTTCGCCATCTCGGTCAGGGCGGAGGCAGAGGCGATGGCGCCGGCGCAGCCGAACGTCCTGAACTTGATTTCTCCTATCCTGTCCGAGTCATCCACTGTGATGTCGAGGGTCATGGCGTCTCCGCAGACAGGGGAGCCCACGTCGGCATGCCCGTCGGGATTCTCAATCACGCCCACGTTGCGGGGATTCATGAAGTGATCCATCAGCTGTTCCGAGTACTTCCACATGGTCAGACCTCCCGGAGCCTGTCGGCGGCAAGATCGGCAAGGGTGTTGGCCCTCAGTATCCCGTAGCACGAATCTCTCATGGCTGCCCAGAGCTTCCTCGTCACGCACCTGTCCACCCTGGCACAGGCCTTCGGCGCCTTCGTGCGCCTGGTGCATGAGCTGTCGATGTCGAGGCAGTTCGTGGAGAGGAATCCCTTCTCGAGGCAGTTGATGACTTCCAGCAGCGTTATGGTGTCAGGGCTGCGCGAGAGGACGTAGCCTCCTCCGGGACCCCTACGGCCCTTCACGAGCCCCGAGGCCCGGAGCTTCCCGAAGATCTGCTCCAGATACCTGGTCGACACGTCTTCGGCTTCCGAGAGCTCGGACAGGGCTACGGGGGCGTTCCGCCCCCTCCTGGCCATTTCGGCGAGAGTCCTCAGA
>JGI20215J15232_1000224_pt1 | contig 13008 bp, 15 predicted proteins | sample WetSurMetagenome_2_FD_15232 | JGI IMG/M metagenome (IMG submission 15232) | reverse complement strand
AATTGTCTGGACTCGCCGCAGCGAACTGTTCTCCGAGTATCCTGTTGACACGATTCACAAACTCCTTTTCCGCTGTTTTGGGGATATATGCCCCCGCTGCGATCCTGTGCCCGCCTCCTCCTCCCCCATATTCTGCAGATGCGTCACTGAGTGCCTGCTGGAGATCGATACCCTTCTCTACTACCCTTTCATTTGTCCTCATCGAAACTTTCGTCAGATTAGTATCCTCGGGTACTTCACACATAACCAGAATAGGTTTTGTGCTGTTGAGTTTCGAGAGCGCCATACCGGCACCTATGCCCACAATCGTATCGGGATACCGCCCGCCAACGTGGATCCATTGCAGGTTTTCCATCTCTATAACTCCGGTATCAATAATATATTGAAGCAGGTTGCGGATAATTGCCCGATGGTTGTTGAGCATATGTTCGGCATCACGGTACGCTACACCACGATCCCCACGGAGAATTGCGCCACCAACGTGAGGTTTTGACCATCGTCCACAGGCATTGAGCATTGTTGCATATTCCTGTGCATTCCGCAGCGGAGTCCTGGGGATTTCATCAGGGAACCCATATGTTTCTGCAAGGAGCCGTTCGACGGACTCCCCATTGGCGATTAATTGTTCGGCAAGTGCGGAGATGATGGTCCTTTTATCCTCCACCGGGATCTCTTCCCATACAAACCACCGTCCGTTTTCATGCTGTTGCCGGATCCCCAGTCGTTTTAGGAACTGCCGTGCACCTTCAACATTGTTGCTGATCCCTTTTATGAAAGGATCATCATTATACGCAAGCGAGAGGTGCATCGGGCGTGTTGCGGTTCCATAGCAGTTGAGATCCTTTTTCCGTACTTCAACCGATTGGTGCCGCATACCATCTTCAACGATAACGTCACGTGCCGGACCAACCAGCCCGCATTTTTCCCGTGCCATCATATCCCCGACATTGCCAATGATAGCGAGCTTGGCAAGGTCAATATTTATGGTATCCAGCTGTTTTGCCACAAAATAGGACACACCGGCAGCACTCATTCGCGAATGACCGTAAGGCAGGCAATTCACCTGAGTGTATTGCCGTTCACAGGGCTGACTTACATGGTGGTCGATGATCACGACTTCTTTTTCCCGTAACCCACGATCAAAAAGAAGATTTTGCTGTCCGGCACCAAGATCGGTGAAAACTTTGAGTGATGAGTCAGACGGCACCTGAGGCATGGTTAATGGTTCAAGCTGCCGGACAAAAACGGACCTGACACATATCCCTTGTCGGGAGATTGCCTGCGAAAGGATCGCCTCACAGGCGATCCCATCTGCATCGATATGGGAGATGATGGTTACTTCCGGAGATGTCGCGATCTGTTCTGCAGCTGCCTTGACATCATCACTAAAACCCATTGCCTAATATTTAGGGAGTTCATACACATGAAGTGTGCTCTAGAATGCAACCGGAACTGATTGAAGGGTTTCTGGAGACGGGGATCATCAGTCCTGCCAGAATGCGTGCAGTAGATGTAAACGCGATAGCACTGGGTGTTACTGAGCTCCAGTTGATGGAGAGTGCGGGTTGTGCACTCGCTGATATGGCACGTACCCTCAGCCCCAACCGGGTTCTCATCCTTTGCGGTAAAGGTAACAATGGTGGTGATGGGATGGTGGCGGCCCGTCATCTCCAGCGTGGAGTCACGACAGATGTCTGCTACCTCGACTCCAGGGAAGAGAAGTTGGGCCTGTGAGCACCAGTTCGCAGTGTTAAAACGCTGCCATGTTAACCTTCACCCGTTCCAATGCCGTGACGATCTTGTGGCATTGTGTTCCCTGTTCGAACATGCTGATGTGATTATCGATGCACTGATCGGTATTGGCGCTACCGGGTCTCTAAAAGAGCCACTCTCTACCTGCGTTGAAATGGCGAATATTTCCACAGCGAAGATCATCTCCGCGGACGTTCCTACTCCAGGAATGCGGGCAGACCGGATTTGCGCATTCCACCGGGCTAAGGTTCAAGGATCCACGGTCGTTGATATTGGCATACCCTTTGAAGCGGAGTGCCTTGTTGGTCCCGGTGAACTCACCCTTCTTCCTGCCAAGGGACACAAGGCACACAAAGGTGCCGGAGGGGAAGTTCTGGTAATAGGTGGTGGACCCTATCAGGGAGCACCCTATCTGGCCGGGCTTGGTGCGCTGCGGGCAGGTGCAGATATCGTACGGATTGCATCACCTGTTTTTGAGCCTGTTCCCGATTTGATCTATGAACGACTGGATGGAGAGCGGATAGGTGAGAACCACATTCAACAGCTGATTGGCCTTGCCAAACGTGCTGATGCAGTCATCTGCGGGAATGGGCTGGGCACCTCGAGTCATGACGTGATTCGGGTCATCGCACCCTATTGTAATAAGGCAGTAATTGATGCCGATGCTCTGCAGCTCCCATTGCCGGTTGCAAAGAATGAGACGCTTTATACTCCCCATGCCGGGGAGTTCACTCGAATTACGGGGATTAAACTCACTGATGATACGAAAGAACGTGCATTGGCTGCAAAGAACGCAGGGATAAAAGGTACTGTACTTCTCAAGGGATGCATTGACATAATAACTGACGGAAAGCGGGTGCGGTTCAACCGAACCGGGGATCCGGCAATGACTGTCGGAGGCACCGGCGATGTGCTTGCGGGCATAGCCGGTGCACTTCTTTGTCATCTGCCCGCTTTTGATGCGGGGTGTATTGCTGCCTATGTTAATGGAAGGGTTGGAGAGATTGTTGCTGCAGAGCGGGGCGGGGGTATGCTTGCCTCTGATCTTGTAGACCGGATTCCTGCGGAATTGTTCAGGAATGGTGTGTGAATGGTTGAGTTTACCCATATCCAGAATGAACGGGCACAAATGGTAGATATCAGTTCAAAAAATGACGTTATCCGTGAAGCAGCAGCGGTAGGAAAAATTTTCTTAAAACCAGAGACAATGGATGCTATCCGGCAAGGAACTGTCGTCAAGGGTAATGTTCTTTCTACTGCACGTGTTGCAGCAACCCTTTCGGTTAAAAACACGCCTGCTCTTATCCCCATGTGCCATTCAATCCCCATTAGTTCGATTGTTGTTGAATTTGAGGAAGGTAAAGGGTTCATCGAAGTAATGGTGCGAGTGAAATCCGCCGGAAAGACTGGAGTTGAAATGGAGGCGCTTGTGGGGGTGTCAATTGCATTGCTTACGGTCTGGGATATGGTGAAGTCGGCAGAAAAAGATGCTGACGGTCAATATCCTGTTACGTGCATTCAGGATATCCGGGTCATTGAGAAGCGTAAGGGCACCTAATTATCAAATCCTCTGGAGTTGCAGGAGCCGGAGTACTTTAATAGCCCTCCGGTTAAAGTATGTGGGAATACGGGATCCGTCCCGTTGAAAGGAATGTAGCTCCGCGTGAGCCGAACCTTAGGTGAGTATCATGGTAAAATCGATGTACGCCTTCGTCAGGGAGGCATGGAAAGTACCTGAAAAAAGTGGAGTGAAAGCACTCCTCTGGAACCGTATGCAGGAATGGCGCCGTGAAGGCAGCGTCGTCAGGCTCGAACACCCAACGCGTATTGACCGCGCGCGTTCCCTTGGCTATAAGGCAAAACAGGGCATAGCTGTTGCGCGTGTGCAGGTACGCCGCGGTGGTCGCAGGGTATCCCGGTACGTACGTGCACGCCGTTCTGCACGTATGGGAAAGAACCGCTCTACTGCAGGAAAGAGTATCCAGCGGATTGCCGAGGAGCGCGCTTCAAAGAGATTCCCAAATATGGAAGTACTTAACTCATACTGGGTCGGGCAGGATGGCAAGCTGAAATATTACGAGGTAATTCTGGTTGACGGCCACCACCCCTCAATCCAGGCTGACAAAAACTTGGCATGGCTGGCAAACTCCACCCACCGTGGCCGGGCTGAGCGTGGCAAGACCTCTGCCGGACGCAAGGGGCGGGGTATGAGCACACGGGGCAAGGGTACTGAAAAGACACGCCCGAGCATCCGATTCCCATGCAAACCAAGGGAAATAACCTTATCCTCTTTTTACTCAAAGTTTACTTTCATGAAGATCACCGATGCCTGTGTCTATCCGTACCCCTGCGGGGACTCATCGGTGCGCAGGATGGCGCTGGAAGCGAAAGCTCTGGGATTTGATCGTCTTGTTGCCGCTGACACACCCTCTGGCGAGAGTTATGGGGTTGAAATATATTCAGGAATCCTTATCCGGGAGACTGCGGTAAAAGATCTTGCTAGCCGTATAAAACGTGAGAGAAATAATGCAGCAGTTGTATCAGTTCAGGCAGGGGATAACGGGTTCAACCGGTCAGTGCTCAATCATAAGGGAGTTCATATTCTCAGAGGCCTTCATTCATCAGATAAAAATGCATTTGATCACGTGACCGCAAAGATCGCAGCTGATAACCGTGTTGCTATTGATCTGGACCTCTCACCCCTCATATCGGGGCGGGGCTATTCACGCCAGCGTGTCATGCACCGGTACCGCGATATCCTGGTACTTGAGCGACGGTATGAGTTCCCAATAACCATTTCCTCCCACGCCCGCTCAATTCTTGATATGCGTGCTGTCCGCGAGATTGCAGGACTTAGTTCCCTTATTGGTATGGACACACATGATGTTGAAATGGCTTTTTTTGGTGTAGATATCATCACTACTCCACCTGATCCAGCAGTTAAGGTGATTTTATGAGTACCCGCCCCCCCACATTGAGGGAGAAACGCCGGTATCTTTTAGTCCATATCGACCCCCCGGGAACAATCATTGATCAAAAGGATCTGCATTACACCATATCTGACGCCACAACTTTTCTCTGGGGCGATGTGGTGGCTGCAGTCATCACTTCAGCGGTTGTTGCTACGGAGGGCCAGTATTTTATCATCAGGTGCCGGCGGGGAACAGAGCAGGATCTTTCAGTTGCCCTCTCGACGATTACAACATGCTGTGGTATTCCTATTGCCCTTCGCATGGTTGCTGCTTCTGGTACAATCAATACTTTGCGTGAGAAGATACGAAGCCTGAAAACTCCCGATCTAAGATCTAATCCTCCGCGCGAATGTACGTTTGATAAAAAATTGTTCCAAATAAACCAGTGCAACGGTCAGAAGATTGATGTAATTGAAAAGGGATTTAAAAATACAAACCGATTGTTCTTGACAAGAGAAGATCTGGAGGAATTATAATGCAACCACAATATCAGATGGGATACGACAGGGCGATTACGGTCTTTTCTCCCGATGGCAGGCTTTACCAGGTGGAGTATGCCCGCGAGGCTGTAAAGCGAGGAACGACTGCAGTCGGTATCAAGGCAAAAGACGGGGTCGTCCTGATAGTTGATAAACGCGTGAGCTCAAAGCTCCTCGAAGCATCATCTATTGAGAAAATTTTTAAAATTGATGAACATATCGGGGTCGCATCATCCGGCCTTGTAGGAGATGCGCGGTCGCTTGTTGACCGGGCACGGATAGAATGCCAGATAAACCGCGTCTCTTATGATGAGCCGATAGAAGTTGAAGCTCTCGCAAAAAAACTCTGTGATCATATGCAGACACTCACCCAGTACGGCGGCATACGACCATATGGGACAGCGCTGCTCATTGCAGGTGTGAGTGATGGCGAGTGTCGTCTTTTCGAAACTGATCCCTCCGGAACCCTCTTGGAATACAAAGCAACGGGTATAGGCATCGGTCGCCCTGCGGCAATGAAGGTTTTCGAAGAGGAGTACAACCCTGAATCAGAGATCAAGGATGTAATCCTTCTTGGACTCAAGGCACTTCATTCCGCCACTGAGGGTAAATTCGATGTTGATACCGTCGAGATCGGTGTGATCGGGCGCGATAACCCTGTGTTCCGTAAGATGAGCAAAGAAGAAGTTGCGACATTTGTGGGACAATTCAAGCAGTGAACATTCATGATACCGCTCGATAAGGCAGTGGTAGCACGCCTCGAGAGTTTCGGAGAACGCTTTGAAATTCTCGTTGATCCGAACCAGGCTGCACTTGTGAGACAAGGTCAGGATATCGATATCGAAAACGTAGTTGCAGCACTGAATGTCTTTGGCAATGCTTCTCGGGGAACCCGGGCATCGGATGAATCGCTTGAAAAGGTATTTCATACCACTGACTTTGACACTATTGCCCGGCGGATCATCGAAAAGGGTGAAATCCATCTTACTTCCGAACAACGCAAACATATGATCGAGGAAAAACGCAGGCAGGTGATCACCTTTATTGCAAGGAATGCCATAAATCCCCAGACTGGTCACCCTCATCCCCCGCACCGGATAGAGATGGCAATGGAAGAGGCGAGAGTTAACATCGATCCCTTCAAACATCTTGATGAACAGGTAAAAGAAACGGTCAAGGCATTGCGACCGCTTCTTCCAATCCGCTTCGAAGAGCTCCGTCTTGCAATTAGAATCCCGGCGGATTTTGCAGCAAAAGCCTATGGGGACATCGCTGCTGGTTCCACGATGGAGAAGGATGAATGGCAGAAAGATGGCTCGTGGGTCTGTGTGGTTCGCATTCCCGCAGGTATCCAGGGAGAATTTTACGATCTCATTAACAAACTTTCAAAAGGAGAAGGTCAGGTAAAAATCCTCAATCAAGTATATTAATTGCGAGGACAAATAAAAGAAGACAGATCGGTGGGTATCCATAATGGCAAGTTCGACTCATAAAGCAAAAGGAAAAGTAACAGGTAGTGCCGGACGTTTTGGCTGCCGGTACGGAAGATTTGTACGCAAGAGAGTAGCAGATATTGAAGCAATTTCCGGATCCCTCCACCGCTGCCCGAAGTGCGACATGGAGTCGGTTCAGCGCAGAGGTACCGGCATCTGGGAGTGCCGCAAGTGCAATTATAAGTTTGCCGGTGGGGCATACCAACCACAAACTCCGGCTATGAAGATCGCCCAGCGCGCAATCGATCGGACTCTCGAACAGATCAAAGGATAAATTTGGACAGAGTATGGCTAGTACGTACAAATGCGCACGGTGTAAGCAGAAAGTAGAGATAGACGTTAACGTCCGTTGCCCCTACTGTGGGCATCGTATTCTTTTCAAAGAGCGTGGCGCAGCGATTAAAGAGATGAAAGCCCGTTAACTGTTTTATCTGGCAAAAAAGCCAGAATAAAAAAAATATTTTTATCATCTTTTTTATGCATATCCAGTACGAGGAAATCCAGTGACGCTTCACGAGGCAATCTTCCGATTTTCTACAATCCATGCACAAATGATCTGCCAGGCGCTGACTCCGGAACTTTCCGATGAGGTGAATCCTCGCTCAACTACCCGGTGCTGGTTTGAAGGGGATAACATGCTTATCCTCAAAGTTGAAGCTCAGGATATTGCAGCACTCAGGGCAGCGCTCAATATGGTTCTTCGGCTTGTAAACGTAGCAGATGAAATGCAGGATTTTAAGTAACTACATTTACGAGAAGTTCATTTTTTTTATCGATACCCAGAAAAAAATTTCTGTGATTTTCAGACACTTTGGAATAATCCTTTTTATCAATTGGAACCGATACAATAAGAAGAGTAACAACCATGAACAATCTTTCACCCAAAGTGCAGAACCAGCTGGCCATGCTCCAGCAGATACAGCAGCAACTGCAGACTATCCTTTCGCAGAAAGCCCAGTACGAGATGGCAGTACGTGAGGCAAAGCGCGCTCAGGAAGAGATCAGCGATTCACCGGATGATGCGGTCATGTACATGAGCGTCGGTACCGTAATGATGCAGAAAAAAAAAGAGGTCGTGAATGCAAAACTTTCCGAGAAAGTTGAGACGCTTGAGCTGCGCATCAAGTCGCTTGAAAAGCAGGAGAAGATGATGCAGGGCAAATTTGAGCAGTTACAGGCACAGATCAAAGCGGCAATTGAGGGCAAAGGTGCCCCTGCGGCTGCATAATTAATTATTTTTTATCGTCGGTTCCAAAAAAAAAAAATTCAGGTTCCCGTCAGTATTTTTTTGTAAGGAGAGAGCTATGGATCCCGCAAACACGGACCAAGGTCAACGTTTACTGGCGATCAAGAATGCTGCTGATCATGCCGCACGTGCCCATAAGGGACAGTTCCGCAAGGACCGGAGAACCCCTTATATTATCCATCCGGCACGGGTCGCCGCGCTGGTTGGGATGTTTGGCGGTACCCACGTAGCCATTATTGCTGCGTGGCTGCATGACATCTATGAGGATTGCACTCCTGAATGGATTGCGCAGACAGAGGAATTTATTGCACACCTTCCTTTTTCCGAGGATGAAAAAAACGACATTATCGTCATGGTTGATGCGCTCACCAAAAAAAATACGATCCCGGGCAAGGCAGCCCGTCTCTCCGACAGCATAGGTCGTATCCTTGACGCACCCCCCGAGGCAACGCTGATAAAGCTCTGTGACCGGATTGATAACTTTCTGGACTCCAGTCCCCGATGCGGACAGTTCAGGAAACGGTATCTTGCTTCAACAGACGAGATCATCGACAGACTCTCCACACGCGCCCAACTGTATGGCTATAACACGGCGCTTACAACTCTCAGGGAGATTCGCGCATCTTCGGAAAAAAAGGGGTAGTGTTATTTCCGGTTGATCAGGTTGATCGCGTTCACCAGCGCCTCGACTGATGAAAGTACGATGTCATCACCGCTGCCGCTTGCATCAAATATTTTTCCGTGCTCGTCCTCGACTGCGATAGTTACGTGGCACATGGCATCTGATCCACCGGAGATGGCCTCGATGTTGAATTCCTTGAGCTGGAGGCGCGAAGGAGTGATTCCCATGATAGCATGGAGTGCTGCGTCAACCGGGCCATTGCCAACACTGGAGAACACATGCTCTTTCCCATTGACTTTTGCTTTCACGCTCGCCGTGGGAATCATGTGGTTCCCTGTCATAATTGCAATATCCTCAAGTTCAAACATTTTGTAGTTCAGTTCTACCCCCATCACACTATCAGCTATCTCATAAAGATCAGCGTCAGTCACCCGTTTTCCTTTGTTTGCAATCGCTTTGACCTTTTCGACGATTATATCCAGCTGCATATCTGATGGTTCGATATGGACCTCAGAAAGCATCTGGTAGACTGCATGCCTTCCCACATGTTTCCCCAGAGTTAGTCTCCTGCGGTGTCCGACCATTTCCGGTGTCATTATGCCAGGTTCAAATGTTGCAGCATTTTTGATAACCCCGTGTGAGTGGATGCCACTCTCGTGTGAAAAGACATTCTCACCTACAACCGGCTGGGTAGGAGGGATGCTTATACCGCTGAAACGGGAGATTAGATGCGAAGTCTCGACCAGTCGCTCCTTTTGTATCCCGGTTTTTATCCGGTATATAGCTTCAAGAATCATTACCGTCTGAGCCAGGTCGGCATTACCCGCCCGCTCACCAAGACCGTTCACAGTGACCTGTACCTGTGATGCACCAGCTTCGACAGCAGCGATTGTGTTTGCGACCGCCAGCCCGAAGTCATTGTGGCAATGCACGTCAATAGGACAATTAACCTCCCGGGCGATCCGGGTGACAAGTGTCTTCATACCGGAAGGTGATATAACTCCCACGGTATCCGGTACGTTAATAATGGTAGCGCCGGCATTTGCTGCAGTCCGGAAGACTTCTATAAGATAATCCGCTGTAGTCCTCGTTGCATCCATCGCAGAGAACATGCAAAGGTCCGTGTGGTCGCGAATATAATGAATAATATCAGCAGTAATCCCGAGCACTTCCTCTCTGCTCTTGTTGATAGTGTTCTCCCGCTGGATATCTGATGTAGGAATAAAGACGTGCACCATGTCGACATCGCAATCAAGGCATGCGTCGACATCGGCTTTTACTGAACGGGCGAGCCCGCAAATCTTGGCCTCAAGACCGATCTTTTTAATAGCGGTCACCGTCTCTTTCTCGGCTTTCGATGATGCAGGGAATCCTGCTTCGATTACATGGACGCCGATGTCAGAGAGCTGACGTGCGATCTGGAGTTTCTGTTCAAAGGTGAATGCAATCCCCGGGGTTTGTTCTCCATCCCGGAGCGTAGTGTCAAAAACAGTCACTTCTTCATGAGCATGGCTATCGGTGAAGAAGGCGATCCCCCGCAACATCCTTGCGAGCAGTCATACATTTCTATGAGCATGCGGATTATTTAAACAATACCCAGAAATTATTGAAATCCGGGTAATTATTGCCATTTTTCCCTTATCTTTAACGATATGTTTAATACCAAACTATTCCAACATTTAGAGCACAGTGCCCCGCCTTAACTCAGCTCGGTAGAGTGCGCGGCTGTAGTATGGTTTACCGGTATCGGTAACTGCGCGGCTACCGCGATGTCCCCGGTTCGAATCCGGGAGGCGGGACATTTGTTCAATAGAGAGCCCAGGTAGTGTAGTGGCCCATCATGTTTGCCTGTCACGCAAACGACTCGGATTCGAATTCCGACCTGGGCGTAGTTTTTAAAGATCTTTGATACTACAATCAGGTTTTTTAAAGAAAAAATGCTGAATTTTTATCGAGAATGGTATTTCGTTTTTAACTTTAGGGCATTGTCGCAATCTAGCGACTTACTTTTCTGTACGATTTATCGCCTAATTAATTCTAACTCTCATGGGGGGTTTGGCTTTTGCCTCTGCCCCCTTCGATGTGGTGACCCCAAGAAGCGATAGGAACTGATAATCGTAATAAGATCTGAAAATCCATTTGTCAGAAAATGGAGCACGTTTTATTTCTTGAATCAGTAGCGAATATTTTTGTCGTAAATCTAATTTTATTTTCATGGTTCAATTGAGACAATATTCTCATATATATTTTAAAGTCCGATTCATTCAACACGGAACCCATTTTCTTCCAGATACTTCTGCAACCATATTTCCGCTTCACCAGAAATCTGCGAAATTCTCCGCTCCTCTGCCTCCCACAAACCTCTCAACACCGCATCGTTCGAATGGAGTGACAGATTCCCCGTCACGGTTCCTGTCAGGTTCCCGTGTGAATCGAAAATTCGCATGACAATACAACGATAGTATTTACACTGACCGGGACTTGAATCATGGATCACACATCGTATAAGATCCCCTTCGGGACGGAGAAACCGGCATGCTGTCGGATGCTGATCCGGAAATGTGTGGTCCAGAAAGATCTGATGCTTATCATCATCGATACGGGCGATAAACGGTGTGCCGGTCGAAACAGATTCGCAGGCAAATTCAAATGGACCTATCTGGCGTTCGATTACAATGTAATCGCCCATATACATACAGCAGGTTCCGCATTGCCGGCAGCTAAACACCATCAGAATTCACTTACAGAGTAGATTTTTTTCGTGAACTAAAATAGATAGGGATCGATTGGAATGGACAGAGTTTTGTCAACGTAAAGTGGATGGCACAACGGGAGCAAGAAACTAAAAAAAAGAGTATCAGGATTAGAGACCAATACCATTTTTTTACCAATCGGCAACCCCTTCATAATGAATATACATTGTTACAACGGTGGGAACCTGTTTTTGATTCCGACACAAGCACTATTATTCTAGGGGTAAAACATCATGCAAAGGTGAAACGACATGCCAAAAAACAGCATTGCAATGCTTGACAAGGATCATCACATCCACCTGATCCCGGCCGAACGCGTGCTCATGATGAGCCTTGAACACTCGACAATAAAAAAAGTCGAGAATGAACGTTATGAGGTAGAATGTTACCTTAAACTCTCTGTGGAAGGGTTCCCCCATCCGCTTGAAGACGTGATAAGGTTCGCATTTGCAGCACCTAAGGTTCCCGGACAGCAGATGATGACAGAACTTACTTTTGTGCAGAATCATATTATCAAGTATATCTTTGATAAGGGGCTTTCCGGCGAGCTATGCAGTTGTGCACCGGATGATCCGATTTCCAGGGAATGCGGGATCACGATTTCGTCTGAGATCAAGACTCACATGCTTGCATCAAGGGAACTCAAAGACGTTCTCGCACGTCATGGGGCGCTACCGGATACCATCGCTTTTATGAAGTAAGGAGATCATTTTTTTTCGTATATGAATCCAGTTCTTTTAATGTTGAATCAAAAAAATCGCATTTTTACTGATCATTTTAGTGCCATTTAGTGCCCCGTTTCACCTTATGAGTACCAGAAAGTTGGTTTGCATTGACCATGGCGTTCAGTCTTTACACCGGTCGGATCGAAAAACAGTCACGATATAACCTGCTGTGATAACAATCGAGGTAAAATACCCTCAGGGATCCAAAAAGCCATGTAATTGCATGAAAGTAATCATGAACCCTCCCTTCAATATCCGGTAAAATTGAGTAGTTGGATATTTCCCAATATTGTGAGTCGGGCAAAATCTCAATTAACTATCTTTTTCTTTTCGAGACCTACACTTTTTATGGTAGAATGGGGTAATGTGTGGTATAATGGGTGATCCGGAACTNCGTAGTGATGAGTCTGTTCTCCTTCGGACTCAGGGAATCTTTGTCAAGTCGATCCCGTTTGAAGGTATTCTTACCAACAAACGTATCATCCTTATCGACAGGGNGACAAACCTCCTTCCGCAAAAAGAGATACCGCTTGTCACGCTAAAAGATTTCCAGGCGGGCGAGAATGCGATCCGNGACCAGATAATAACATTGTATGTATTGGCCAAGACTGGTGAGACCCGGCAGATGATCCTCACCTTCTCACGTCAAACAGGAGGTACCCGGATCAAGGAACGGGATGACTGGATGAGGGTACTAAAAGAGAATACCTCGTCATCTTTTGAACAGGTTATTCGTAAAGTAATCCCGGGCGTTGGGAAGTCTCCTAAAAAAACTACCCCCCCTGCGTCTCCACGGATAGAGATAATCAGTTCTCCCGTTTCGCACAATGTAGCGTCTGCAGAGAAAACTGCCGTGAAGAAAGAAGGAGAGGATATCGCGCCGGTCAAAAAAATTATTAAGACAAGTACAGCTTCTGCTCTTCCATCGTCAGCAGCAAAAGAATCTGACGCTTCCCTACAAGGCTA
>JGI20215J15232_1000222_pt1 | contig 13101 bp, 3 predicted proteins | sample WetSurMetagenome_2_FD_15232 | JGI IMG/M metagenome (IMG submission 15232) | reverse complement strand
ATGGTTCCGTCATTTGCCCCGTTGCAGGTAATATTAGTGCTGGCAACCGCTGCTGAGAGCAGTGACGGCTCTGTGATCCTGAGCGATGGATTCAGTACTTTAACGCACAGCGGCTGGGCAGCATCCCTTATTCTTACGTTATAGAATCCCGGGGCGAGAGCGGTGAAGCTCCCTGACGTCTGCCAGGTGCCTCCGCCGTTGACAGTGTATTCGTAAGCCCCATAGCCTCCGGCAGGATTTGTAATGCTGATTGTTCCATCCGATGCACCGTTGCATGTTACGTTTGTTGCAGAAACGGTTGCCGACAGAACAGCAGGTTCCGTGATGACAAGTGCTGGATTCAGGATCACGCTACACGATGTATTCAGCGCATCGCGAATCCTTACGTTATATGTTCCGGGCGCCAGGTTTGTGAATATCCCTGATCCCTGCCACGAGCCTCCGCCGTTGATGGAGTACGAGTAAGTACCATATCCTCCAGTAGGCGATGAGATAGTTATTGTACCATCGTTTGCGCTCTTGCAGGAGACATTCGCTGATGTAACCGTCGCATTCAGTGCTGCAGGTGCTGTGATCTGAACAGCCGGATCGAGGATGACCACACACAGGTTATGAGCCCTGTCCCTCATCCTTACATTATAGCTCCCTGGTGTGAGCGGGGAGAAGATGGGTGAATTCTGCCAGGTCGTTCCTCCATTGACCGAATACTGGTAAGTGCCATAGCCGCCCGCAGAGTTTGTGACCGAAATAACGCCGTCGTTTGCACCAAAACAGGTAATATCTGTCTTGACTACCATGGCATCAAGCTTATCAGGTTCAGTTATCTGAAGTCCGGCGTTAAGGATGATGAAACAACCTGTATTTGCACCGTCCCTGATCCTTACGTCATATGTACCAGGGGCCAGTCCGGTGAATGACCCTGACGGGAACCAGTCGGTGCCGCCATTTATCGAGAATTCGTAATTCCCGTGGCCTCCCGACGGCGCAGTTATGCTGATGGTCCCGTCGTCTGCACCGTTGCAGCTGATATTTGACGATGATACTGTGGCGGCCAGGACCGCGGGCTGTGTCAGCACAAGTGCACTGTTAAGCACAATATAGCAGGTTGGCAGAGAAGCATCCCGGATCTGCACATTATAGCTTCCGGGAGTCAGCCCGGTGTATGTTCCGTTGTTCTGCCACGATCCGCCGCCGTTGATGCTGTACTGGTAAGTGCCGTGTCCGCCGGCCGGTGAACTGACGGTGATGGTACCATCGGTTGATCCGAAGCAGGTGATATTGGTGCCCGCCACAGAAGCGGAGAGGAGAGGCGGTTCTGAAATAACTACTGCAGGATCGAGGATGACAGAGCATGTTGTGTTTGCCGCATCACGCATCCTTACGTTATATGTGCCCGCAGTGAGATTGGTGAAGCTGCCTGTTCCGACCCAGTTGGTTCCGCCGTTGATCGAATACTGGTAGGTGCCGTACCCGCCTGTCGGCGTGGATATCGTTATTGAACCATTCCCAGCCCCGAAGCATGTGATATCGGTCTTTGCAACTGTTCCGCTGAGAATAGCAGGACCCGTAAGGACAAGCGAATTATTAAGGGTGAGTATGCAGGTTGGATTCACGGCATCCCTCATTCTCACATTATAGGTCCCGGGAGCAAGGTTGGTGAAAATGCCTGAGCCAAACCATGATGTGCCTCCGTTTACGGTATATTCATAATTCCCCGTTCCGCCGCTGGCTCCGGATATAGTGATTGTACCATCGTTCGCGCCAAAACAGGTAACATTTGTGCTTGCCAGGGATGAATTCAGCGCCGGCGGCTGGGTAAGCGTAATGTTGGCCGAAGCGCCGCAGCCCTTTGAATCAGTTACCATCACCGAATAATACCCGGCTTTAAGGCCCGAGATATCTTCGACGGGTGCCGTAAATCCGTCCGGACCAGTCCAGGTTATTCCGAATGGAGGTGTTCCCCCTGAAATTGAAAGATCAATTGCCCCTGTATTGACATTATAGCAAATAAGATTTGTACCTGTGAGTGAAAGGACAGGCGGCTGGTTTACCGTGATGACGGCAGTTCCTGAAAGGAGTCCGGAACAGCTGTTATTGTCCGTGACTGATGTAAGGGTATAGGTTGTTGTCGCGACTGGAGAGACTGAGGCGGTATAGATATTGAATGGATGTGCATTCACAGTGACTGGCGTGGTACCGTCGGTATAGGTGAATGTGAAGGGTGGTGTTCCAGTAAAGGTCATTGTAAGGGTGGCTGAGCTGCCCCTGCAGATCTGGGTCGTTCCGCTTATAGTACCTGTCGGCTTCGGGAAGAAAGATACAACAGCAGTTCCGGAACCTGTATTGGTACATCCGGTGTTGTCGGTGACATTTACGATTGTATATGTTCCCTGAAGGGTTGCGTTAAGGGTATACGGGTTACTGCTTGTTGAAACCGGTGTCTGGGGAACTCCGTTGATGGCATAGGCGAAGCTGTACGGAGGGGTGCCGAAGAACACGACATTCAAAGGTCTCGTCCCGCCGTCACAAATGGTCCCGCCGTTGCTGATCACGGCCGTCGGCAATGGATTGACGGTAACCGATAACGGAGTGTGGTTGGTAACACATCCTGCGATGTTTGTCTCACGGACAAGGATTGTTCCCCCAGTGTTCCCGAAAAGAACTGTCACACTGTTCGATGACGGATCGCCGATGATTGCAGCACCTCCCGGAATTGTCCAGCTGTAAATTGATCCTGCCCGGTTGGTTATGCTGTAGACATGAGTGCTCAGGGAACAGACTACCGCATCTCCGTTTATGGTCTCGGCAGGTGGCTGGGTATATACGTTTACGGTCTTGGATGAAGGATCACCAGAACATCCCAGGGAATTGGTCTCATAAACTGAAATATTACCCGACCCCGTCGATGAAGCGGCATCTATTAATATTGCATTTGTATTGTAATCAAAGGTCTTTGTCCCGACTGCAGGATCGACTGTCCAGTGGAAAGATGAACCGCCTACAGGGCTTACGTTATAAACGACATTCTTCTCGTTGGCGCAAAGGTTGATCCTTCCCGAAATCGGCTGAGGTACAGGTTCCTGATTGATCGTGATCACCACTGTTGCAGGAGTGCCTGCACAACCCTGCTGGCTGGCAGGAGTGACAGTATAGGTTGCGGTGATAGGCGCGGCTGTATAGTTATGGATCACATCGTTGATGTGTACTTTCCCTGCGGGGTCCGCAGCCACATTGACACCTGCGGTTCCCTGACCCGAAGCATCGGACATCAACGGAACTCCCCAGTTAAATACTGTACCTGCAGGCGTATTTGCAGGAACAAGAACGATCTCTTTTCCTATCGGGATCCTGCTGCACACTGTCTTTACCTGGCCCGGAAGGATAACAGGCTGGGGACGGACTGTCACAACAACATCCACGGGATCCCCGAAGCAATCCGGCGCCAGCACCGGCTGAATCCGGTAAGTTACATTCTTATTGACCCCTGTGTAGTTTGTGAAGATATCACCCGAAAGATAATTTGCGGGTGCAGTTGCATTGGGTACTACATTTCCGGGAGTGGAATTCAGACCTGGATCCCTGGTAATGCTTATAATATTATAATGAGTCGGCACAACGCTTCCGGGAGCCTCATGAAGTATGAGGCCGGTGGCAACGCTGCTGCAAACAGTCAGATTGAGTCCGGGATCCAGCACAGGCTGTGACCCTACGGTGACAATTATGTCTTTTGGAGCTCCCTGGCAGCCATTGTAATAAGGTGTAATGTGATAGGTTGCTGTTCCGAGGGATCCTGATATATTCGTATAGGTATCAGTTATGTTGTCTGAGGATGCTGATCCTCTCGCAGTTCCGCCGGCAATCCCTGGGCTCAGGGACGGAACTGGCCAGGTGAAGGTAACCCCGTCATCAGGGTTGGTAAAATTGTCGAGAAGTATCCGGTAGTTCATCTGAATGTTTGAACAAACCGTTGTCGACTGGTTTGATATTGCCGGTTCAGGTTTAACAGAGACAACCACGTTCTGGGTATTGCTGCATCCGTTTGCCTGCAGGGTATATGCATATGTTACTGCAACCGGTGCAGAGGTTAAGTTTCTTAGGGTCTCATTCGCGTTATTGGTCCCTGACGTGGGTCCGGCAGGTGTTATGCCCGCAACTGCCGCCCTTGTCCAGTTGAAAGTAGTCCCGGTGGTAGCGCTTGTCGGGGTATAACTGAAAAGAGTATTGCTGCAGACCGCTGTGGGGGTCAGGGTGCTTGTCAGAACAGGTGTGGGATTGACTGTGATTGTGAATGTCTTCGTCGGACCAGTACAACTGACGGTTGCGTTCAGAAATGACGGCGTTACAATTATTGTGGCGGTAACAGGAGCTGTGCCGGCATTCAAAGCTGTGAATGAAGGTATGGTTGGTCCTGATCCGCTTGCAGCAAGACCAATTGAAGGTGTATTGTTAGTCCATGAATAGGTCATGGTTCCTCCGCTGTTCAGAGTGCCGAATGTCACTGTTGTTGTTGCGGTATTGTTGCAGAGAGTCTGGTTTCCTGGCTGATTTACCTGGGCCGTAGGATTGACCGTTATTGTAAATGTCTTTGTCGGTCCGGTACAGCTGACCGTGGCGTTTGTAAAGGTCGGGGTGACAATAATTGTTGCGGTGACCGGACTGGTGCCATTATTGATCGCATTAAATGAGGGAATTGTGTTTCCCGAGCCGCTCGCTGCCAGTCCGATTGAAATGGTATTGTTGGTCCAGGAATATGTCGTTGTTCCACCGGAGTTTGCTGTCCCGAAGTTAACAGCATCAGTGGCGGATCCGTTGCATAACACCTGATTGCCTGGCTGATTGACCTGACCTGTCGGGTTGACGGTTATCGTAAAGTTCTTTGATGGTCCTGTGCAGGATACAGTTGCGTTTGTGTATGTCGGGGTCACTGTAATGGTAGCGACCACCGGCGATGACCCGCCATTTGTTGCTGTAAAGGCCGGGATGCTTCCTCCCGTTCCGTTTGCAGCAAGGCCGATTGTCGGTTCAGAGTTTGTCCAGGCATAGGTAGTTGTGCCGCCTGTATTGATGGTCCCAAACGTTACTGCACTGGTCGTACCGCCGTTGCAAAGAACCTGGCTGCCTGGCTGGTTAACCTGTGCCGACGGGTTTACGGTGATGGTAAATGATTTGGATGTGCCCACGCAGTTCACAGTGCCGTCGGAATAGGTCGGGGTGACGGTTATGGTGGCAGTCACCGGCGATGAGCCGATATTGACTGCGGCGAATGATGCAATATCCCCGTTACCGGTTGCAGGCAGCCCGATCGATGGCGTGTTGTTAGTCCAGGAATATGTTGTGGTTCCGCCGGGGTTGGTCGTGGTAAAGCTGACCGCGGTCGTATTGCTTCCGTTGCAAACCACCTGGCTGGAGGGCTGGTCGACCTGGCCAGCAGGATTGTAGGTTATGGATACATTCTGTTCGGTGCTGCAAAAGGCCCCGTTGGCAATTGTCCATTTGAAGATATATGTTCCGAGTGCAGTTACCGTTGCCGTTGCAGCCGGGGTGTTGACATTCGGGGTAAAAGCAACGCTGCCGGGACCGCTTACAAACGACCAGGTGCCTGTCCCCAGCGCAGGCGTATTTCCGGCAAGGGTGGCAGCCAGGGTATTGCACAGATGCTGTGCCGGGCCGGCGTTTGCTGCTTTTTCAAAAGTGAAGGTAACGGATGCATTGGTGCTGCAGAAAACTCCGTTTGCTATAGTCCATTTCAAAACGTATGGCCCCGGGAGCGATACTGTTACTGTGGCATTTGGGGTATTTGCATTAGGGGTAAATGTCGCGGTTCCCGGGCCGCTTACTTTAGTCCATGTACCTGTACCGACAGCAGGTGCATTGCCTGCAAGAGTGCCTGTAAGGGTGCCGCAGAAATTCTGATCAGGACCGACAGTGGCTGCTCTTTCAAATAGTACGGTTTTGTCGGAGGAAGAAGAACAGATCCCATTTACTTCCGTCCACCTTAGCACATAGCTCCCGTAGCTGCTGACACTGATTGCTGCATTGGAAGTATTTGCATCGGGATTGAACGTTACAGTTCCCGGTCCGTTGATCAATGTCCATGTGCCAGTGCCCACGCTAGGGATTGCTGAGAGAGTGGCGTTCAGTGTGGCGCAAAGGGCCTGGTCGCCTCCTGCGTTTGCCACCGGCACCTGGTAAATGATTATGGTTACGGGACCAGGAAGCCCTCCCACTGGGAGTAAGTTGTTACAACCATCCTTTATTTGGGTTACCTGGTAAGTATATGTTCCAACGGGAAGGTTGCCCAGGCTGGAATTCGATCCGCTAATATAGTTGTTAATATTCAGGACAGGACCGCCGTTGACCCTGTATGAAATAGTGTAAGGGGGAGCACCTCCCGTAATCGTCGAACTGATCCAGCTCGCGCCGGAACCGAAACATGCATTCCCGCTCGATGTAAGTGTGGCGGAGGTCGGCATGGTTCCGATAGCGATGGTCATATTATCGCTTACAGCAGGGCAGTTTCCGGCAGGGTCGTTTGTTGTAAGAGTAAGTGTAACTGTTTGTGCAATTCTCTCGGCGCCGCTCGGTGTATAGATTGCATTAAGGGTTGTATTATTGGGATTGAAGGTCCCTGTACCTCCTGTCCAGGTTGCTGTCGTTGCCCCGCCTCCTATCGTTCCGGCGAGGGTAGCGGTCGCTGTGGCGCAGATCGATTGGTCGGGACCGGCACTGACTGTTGCAGAGTAGCTCCAGTCGACTACCCGGGTATCGGTCGAATTAGATCCCAGGCAGGCGCCCGCTCCGGTGATCGTCAGTGTAGCTGTGAAGTTTCCGAAGTTGGCATTTGGCTTGAATGTTGCGAGTGCCGGGTCGGTGTTTTGGGTCCATGTACCGAGGCCTGCACCACCCGACCAGGTGGCATTGATGTAGGTCCCCACCGCCGTTGCCCCGGTCATGGTTATGTTTGCCTGCGGTGATCCGTCGCAGCGGTAAATATCCGGCCCAGCATCGGCGACGGGTGTCCTGCCCCATGTTATGGTCCTTGTATCGGTCGGGTTATACCCCGAGCAGCCATCCTTTCCCGACACGGTGAGAGTGGCGGTGAAGGAGCCGCTTGATGCGGTAGGGGTGAATCTTGAAAGGGCGGGGTTTGCATTCTGCGTCCATGACCCTAGACCCACGCCACCCGACCAGTTGGCAGTGCTGTAACTTCCCCCGGCAGAGGCCCCGGTCATCGCTATATATGCCGTGGGATTGGCATCGCATCTCGAAATATCATTGCCTGCCTCGGCGGTAGGCGTTTTGCTCCAGGCAACCGTTCTCGTGCTTGTTGCAACCACCCCTGAGCAGGCTGCAGTTCCGGTGACCCTCAAAGTCGCTGTGAAGCTGCCGCTGTTGCCCGTGGGTGTGAAAGTAGCCAGCGCAGGATCTGAATTTTGTGTCCATGCTCCCAGTGCGCCGCCTCCGGTCCAGACTGCTGATGTATATGTTCCTCCTGCAAGGGCCCCGGTCATCGGGATAGGATCGGTCGGCGAGCTGCTGCAGATCTTGATGGCAGGGCCTGCGCTTGCAGTCGGCAGGGCATTCACGGTAAGCATTGCTGCTCCCGATTTGAACGGGCATCCTCCCTGTCCGGGCGGGGTCTTGATCTCAACCCGGTAGTAGTATCCGTCGAATGAAGGAGGCGGAGTCGTTATGGTGAGGGTGTTGGAAGTGAATCCGGAATATGGAGGCCCGTTGCCAACGGTGGTAAAAGATGTTCCACCATCGGTGCTAACTTCCCACTGCCAGTTCTGCACCTGGTCGGTCGTGCTTGCCGTGAACACGGCACTCTGGTTCTGGCAGATGGTCACCGGGACCGGGTTGGTGAGGTTCGAGAGGGTGTGAACCGTAACGTACCATGGATCGGACTGGGGTCCCATGCAATTAGATGGTGCTATGCCCACTGAGGCGACTGTGTATGAGCCGGTCTGGTTGGGCTGGCTGATAACAATCGATGCATTTGTCTCTCCTGCCACCGCAACACCATCCTTGAACCACTGGTAAGATGAAACTGCCGGCGGGGTTACCGGGACGGCAGTCATAGTGTATGTCGTTATCCCGCCGTCGTAACAGATGTCATTTTTAAGGGGATGGTTAATTGTGGGTTTCTGGGGGATCGGGTTAATGGTAAGGGTTACCAATGTACCCGGGCTCTGGCACTGAAGGCCGGTGGTCGACCGGTCGGCTACCCAGAAGTTGTATGACCCGGCTGCCGTTTGTGCCGGGGTATAGCTTACACCGGTTCCAAGAACGTTTGTCAGTGCTGCATTGGAATACCAGGTAATGGTACCGACGGGCGGGCTCGAGACTGAGAGTGTCCTGTTCGCTCCAAAGCATACGGTTCGAGAGAGTGCTGTGGGGGCCGGAGGAGCGGCAACAACGTTTATGTCGACATAAGTTGAAACATACTCGGGATCGGTCCAGTTGCACTTGTTCCAGTTCTTCAGGTAGACCCTGAAGTATTCCCCGGCTTTGCAGCTTGCCGGGATTGTGATTGCCTGGCTGAGCGATGAAGGACCGTAGGGTGTCGGTGAGATCCTGCCGCTTGCCTGGGGAGATCCTCCCATGCCGGCGATAGTAACTCCGCCGGTGATCGTGTTTGTTGCTGCCCCGCCGGGGTCGCGGCCATAGAGCCATTCGATGTTCCTCGCGTCGAGGTTGGGCACCGCGGTAAGGGTTCCGGGAAGGACGGGGTTCTGGCAGTTCCAGGTGCTGTTATCCTGGAGGGTTATGACCGACTGGATGCCTTCGCATATGTTTATCACAGCGCTTCCGGTGGCCTGGTTAACTATCCTCAGCTGCCCGTCACCGTCGCTCGGGATATCGCGGCCATGGACGACGGCAACATATTGCACCGAGCGTGTCTCGCCGCATGGGTTCCTGACAGTATTGGTGAATACATAGTTGCAATTAGTAACGGCAGTGTATGTATGGGTCCTCAGTGCAAGCGGCGGGTAATCATTATCAGCCGTTGAGGTATAGGTTAAGGTGGTTCCGTCACCCCAGTCGATGAACCAGGTTGTATTTTTTAGAATTCCCGATGTGAGGGGGGCGAGTATAACTGTCTGGAAAACNGCTGTATTGCCTTTGTTTACACAAACGACAGGCTGTGTAAATCCTGTTAGTATGTCAATTTTGGGGCAGGGAAGGGTGGTGGCAAGTAGTTTTATTGGAACAGCTTGTAGAACCCCCGATGAATTTTCCGCTACTAAAAAAATCGAATATAATCTGTTTGCCTGCGTAACATAAAAAGTTGTCTGAATCACCGTATTGGCAGTTCCTGCAGTAACTGGGAAAACCCCTCCTGCAACCCGGCTTCCGGCTGGTGGCAAAGGTGCACTTGCTTTTACAGTTGCTGAAGTGTAGGGACCTGCGTCATAATTCATGACCATAATGTAAACATTGCCGGTCATATTAATTCCGAAGTTTACAGTTATGGATGTTGGCCCCACTGATACAACCGAGGGTGTTCCTGCGAGCCAGGTTGGAGCCTGAGAATATAATGAATAGAATGGGAGAATCAAAAGTAATAATGAAACAAATAACCTTATTACTTTTTTGTTAAGATTATAAGTTCTATATTGATTTCCAGATTCTTCCATTTAAATGTTTTTGGGTCCTTTTATATCTTGTGCTGACTTGTTGACTTCGGGTCTAAAAGGTATTCCAAACAATCTTAATCAATCATTTAAGTTATCATCAGTTCAGGTTAAGTTATTAACGGCTTTAAGCCTCAATTATTTTCATATATCGCGTAGTATTCAAGGTTCAACTAACGGCTTTTTGGAAAAAGTGGTTTTGGTCCGGTATGATCCATCCCGACATGAACTCGTTAAAGAAGATAAACTTTTGCTCTTTCACTTCATTGGATTGTTTGCACGGGTTTATACGACACCGGTCCGGGAAAGGTTTCGCGGACCGGGGAATGTTTGACGAACGGAAAGAGGTAGAAACGGAGAAGGGGAGAAGAGGAGAATCAATGCATCAACATATCAACTTTTCAACGTTTCAACGCATCAACGAAGGACACACGACTAACGGCGCACGACGCAAGGAAGGGAGCAGGGGAGAAGGGGAGAAGGGGAGAATCAACGCATCAACGCATCAACGTTTCAACGCATCAACGAACGACACACGACTCACGGCCTACGACGCAAGGAAGGAAGAAGGGGAGAAGAGGAGAAGAGGAGATGGGGAGATGGGGGGAACCAGGGAATCAACGCTTCAACACATCAACGTTTAAACGTATCAACGCATCAACGTATCAACTGATCAAAGTATCAACGCATCAGCTCCCAGTTAACCAGCAAACCAGTCAACCAGTCAACCAGTTAACCCCTGAACGTCAGGATCGCTTCGAGGCAGCGCCCTGCCGTATGGCCATCCCAGAGAGGGGGCCGTGAGGGGATATGCGGGAGATCAAGGCAGTCATTAAAACCCTTCAGGATATTTTCGGTGCTGTTGCCCACCAGCATGCAGGTGCCGCCATGCTCCCTGAGAGTCACGGGCCGTTCGGTGTTCCAGCGCATTGTGAGGCAGGGGATTCCGAGCACGGTGCACTCCTCCTGGAGCCCGCCGCTGTCGGTAAGTGCAATTCGTGCTCCCATATTGAGCCTGAGCATGTCGGAATAGCCTACCGGCTCGAGGATTGAAATGGATGGATTGTCCGCTATTTTTTCCAACAGGCCCGAAACCGCTAGCTGCTTCCTTGCACGCGGATGGATCGGCCATATGAATGGAAGCCTATTCGAAAGCTGCTCATTGATCAGGCTGACAATAGGCCCGAGCAATTTGATATCATCCACATTAGACGGCCTGTGCAAAGTCAGCAGCGCGTACCGGCCGTCCGCAGGGACCGGTTTTTCCATGGCTTCCCCGTCACGGGTGTTGCCCCTGACGATCGCAGCAACCGAACGGCCGGCGGCATCGCTCCGGCATGCATCGAGGGTATCGATCATTATGTTCCCGACAAAGCTTACCCTGTTGTCAGGGCATCCCTCCTTCCGGAGGTTCTCCGTGGAGATTTCATCAGCCGTTAGCAGGAGGTCCGAGATACTGTCGGTGACGAGCCTGTTGACCTCCTCGGGCATTGTCATGTCGCCCGACCTGAGGCCGGCCTCGATATGACAGCACCGGGTCCATTCCTTTTTTGCTGTGACCGAACATGCCATTGTGGCATTCACATCCCCCACCACAACCACCCAGTCGGGCTTCACTTTCCTCAGCACTTTTTCGAACTCGATCATGGTCTGGCCAACCTGTTCGGCATGAGTCCCCGAACCGATGCCAAGGTTGATATCAGGTTCAGGCAGGTCGAGGTCGGAGAAGAATGCTTTCGACATCCTTTCATCATAATGCTGCCCGGTGTGGACCAGAAGATGGTCTATTGGATTTTCCGGGACTGAGGCGTTATGTTTGCGGATTGCCCTTAGGAACGGGGCGGCTTTCATGAAGTTCGGCCGCGCCCCAACAACTGTAATGATTTTCAATTTAGGGTCAGGTTTGGATTTATTATTGCGTGGTAAAGGAGGTGCTGAGACTACGATAAATTCTGCAATCTTGACAATGTTAGAATCAGTTTTTCGTGTACCGGCTTATTAATGAGATCCTTTTTCCGGAAATGAAGCGGTTAAAGAGGAGCAAAGGTATTAACCTGCCGAAGACAAAGATCAGCATTTTCAGCCTGTCGGCAAGAAGCCTCCGGGGTTCCTGGATGACCCTGTATAAAGAAGCCAGGCCAATTTGTTTCAGCCATTTGGGAGTTTGCCTTTTTGCACCTGCAAGGATATCTATCACACCGCCGCAGGGTATGATAACCCTTGCATTGATTTTATCCCTGTTATAGAATACAAATCTTTCTTTTTTTGGAGACGAAATCCCGACGAGCAGTACATCCGGTGAGTGCCTGTTTATGTCCTTAATTATTCTGTCCGACGAATCTTCCTCAAAGTATCCGTCAATGCCGGGGAGAACATTAAGGCTTTTAAATCTTTCCTTCAGTCGTGCGGAAGCCTTATTATTAACTTCCCTTGTTGCACCGAGAAGCATCAGGCTGAATTTGTTATCATTGGCGATCTTCACTGCAAGACTTACGCTTTCGGGTATTGAAACAGCATCGGGAATTTTTAGCCCATGGAACCTGCATAGCCAATAGAAAGGGCGGCCATCTGTTAAAATTATGTCAGCTTCTTTTCCAAGCACGATTATTTCAGGATTCTTGCCGAGAGAGTAGATCGAGTGCAGTGAAAAGCCATAAATAACGATCTTTTCATTATTTCTAACCGCCTTTATTACCAAATTGCTAAGGATCGGGACAGAAGTCAGCGATACCGGAATATCGTAAAAATAACCTTTCTCTATGGTTTGATCAGCAGCCAATCTTTTTGCTGTTTATCATTCTGCCAACACATCCTTAAATACCCGGTCAAGATTCCCGATCATTATTTCCTCCGTAAATTTCTTCTGATAAATACGGCGGCTTTCAGAACCCATTCTCTTCCTCAGATCTTCTTCCCTGACCAGGACGGAAAGCTTTTCGCCAATTTGTTCCGGATTCCCGGGTTCTACAACAAATCCGTTAATACCGTCCATTACGCTTTCGGTAATTGCACCCTGATCGGTTGTAATGATGGGAAGTCCTGCTGCCATTGCTTCAATAATTACAAACGGGTGGCCTTCGGGGGCCCTCGGAGGAAAAATGAAAATATCCGAATTTGATATCAGCCTCAATTTGGTTTCGCCGGTCAGGGCTCCTAAAAAATGAATATCCTGATCCTGCCCTTCAAGGAGGTTGCGGCATTGTTCCCTTGTATTATTGTCGGCCCAGTCCCCTGCTATATTCAAAACGATTTTGGATTTGAGCTTCTCCAGGCAGCTGATTGATTTGATCACATCAATTATGCCTTTGGAAGGCAGGAGGTTAGCCAGGTAAAGGAGCCTGATCTTTGAACTCTCTTCACGGGGCGGGAAGGCATAATTTCCTCCGTTTGGGACACAATAGATCCTTTCTTCGGGATAAAACCCCCTGAAAAGGTACCTGAGCTTTTTCCCCAGAACAATTAT
>JGI20215J15232_1000215_pt1 | contig 13364 bp, 11 predicted proteins | sample WetSurMetagenome_2_FD_15232 | JGI IMG/M metagenome (IMG submission 15232) | reverse complement strand
GAGAATACTGCCATCAGCAAGGTCAGAAACAGGAATGATTTTTTCATAAAGAGTAAATTATGGATTTAATGTGATCTCGTATTGAGGACCGAAAATAGTAAAAATATTCCGGGATAGGGCAGGAAGGGGAAATTGATTTTAAGGGTGTGCAGGGTTTCATCATAATAAAAATCTGCAATTCTGGCAGACTTCTTGCGATCGCACGATTACACGATTGCATGGTCGCCCGATTTCACAGCCGGAAAACAAACAAGTTCCGCGTGCCCCTATTGCCAATTAAAAAAAATGCTTATTTTTGCCGCTGATTACGCGGGAGTAGCTCAGTTGGTAGAGCATAACCTTGCCAAGGTTAGGGTCGCGGGTTCGAGTCCCGTCTCCCGCTCAAAAAAATGCCACTTTCGTGGCTTTTTTCTTGAAATCTTGAGATCGTACAACTCGGAACCAGTAAACCAGTAAACCAGTAAACCAGTAAACCAGTTAACCAGTTAACCAGTTAACCAGTAAACCAGTTAACCAGTTAACCAGTTAACCTATTTCATCGGTCCCCAACCGATCAGTACCCCGTTATGGAAAGAGAGCCAGTAGTGGGTATACACCCATTCTTCCTTGGTTTCATCGCTGTTGCTTATCATCCGGTTGATCTTCCTCGGGTTTCCCCAGGCATCCTCGACCATCCCGGCCGACATCCCCTTCCAGATCTTCCCGCCATTAAGCTTTGAAGCAATCGGCTGACCATATTTATTGACAAGATATGTATACCGGTCTGGTGCATGGCGTCCGGAGTTGGGCTCGATCCTTTTCATCTCCAGCTTTGCCTGCGGCTGTGGTTGCCCAAGGGGTGCCGGTTTGGTAACCTTTTCAGGTCTTATCACTTCGGCCTGGCTGGCATAGATGAAGCCTTCATTCCCTTCATAGCCGACCTTCAGAAAAGCGGAGTCGGCGGCAAGCACGTCAACGATCGAATCGGCAGGTATGACCATTATCACAGAAGTGAGATCATCCTTGTCCTTGAAAAGCCTGCTGGCATTCCTTAGCCTGGCAGTGATCCCCTGCACCTGTCCGCTTACTGCGGAGCTTTCAAGGTTCTGAAGCGTTTCAGCCCTGTCGACCTGGGCGGCTACAGAAAAACAGGTGAAAATCAGTGCGGCTGGAAGAAGTATCTTTTTCATGTTCCGGGTTTTTATTGAATAAATCAAAAATTGTACCAGTTAAAAGCCAAACCGCAAAGATCGCAGAGTTTAAGCAATGGACGCTAAGTTTTATTGCCTTTTCCTTTGCGTACTCTGAAAAAGCTTTGCGCGCTTTGCGGTTAAAAAAGTTCTATAGCTTCCTTATGACCATCAATCCATCCCTCAGGGGAAGGATGATTTTTTCAATATCCTCCAGATCCCTTATCATCTCATTGAATTCAATAATTCCCTTAGTCTGTTGATCCCTGGTATTCTTGTCAAAAACCTTTTCGCCCCAGAGAACATTATCAGCCAGGATGAATCCGCCAACCTTGACCTTCTTAACCACATGTCGATAGTATTCACAATACTCCCTTTTGTCGCCGTCAATAAAAACAAGGTCGAATGTGCCTTCAAGGCAGGGAATAATAGCCCGGGCATCGCCTGTGAGGCTTATTATGCTGTCGCCGAGGCCCGCCTTCCTGAACCAGGAACTGCTGAATCCGGCAAGTTCGTCATTGATCTCAATTGTGACCAGCTTTCCTCCGGGTTTAAGGCCCCTGGCCAGGCATATGGCTGAATAACCTGTATAAGTTCCGATTTCCAGAATAGAGGCAGGGCTGATCATCCGCGACATGAATTCAAGGAATTTGCCCTGGAGCTGGCCAGAAGCCATGTTTGGGTTCACAAACCTGAGGTGGGTCTGGCGGTAAAGTTCCGCGAGCAAGGGATCCTCGGGAGTGGAGTGGGAGAGAAGATATTCTTCTAATCTGTCGTCCATTTTTTTTGTTTCACAAAGTCCCGGTAATTATTGAAACACAGAGGAGCTCAGAGTTCACAGGAGCTGGAAATGATTATTTATAGATCAGCATCGAGAGCTTTGAAGGTTCAAAGATCTCATTTGCGGTTTCCATAAGTTCCGATGATGTGACAGCATCTATCTTTTTGCAGGTTTCCTCAAGGGATTCGATCTTCCCGAACACCAGCAGGCTTTTGCCCAGGCTCAGCATAAGACTTTCGTGATTTTCGTAGCCTCTTGCAAGGTACCCTTTTATCTGGTTCTTGGCCTTGCTGAGCTGTATCCCGCCCAGCTTCACGCTTCTCAGCTTTTCAAGCTCCGCAACTGCGATGGAGATGCTTCTTTTCAGGTTTTGCTTATCCGTGCCGAAGTAAATGGTAAAGGCGCCGGTATCAAGGTAGGCATTGTAGTTCGATTCCACATTGTAAGCGAGGCCGTTCTTTTCCCTCAGCGACAGGTTCAGCCTCGAATTAAGCCCCTGGCCGCCGAGTATGTTGTTGAGAAGGTACATTCCAAGCCGTTTGTCATGCTTCAGGTTGTAAGCTACATTGCCGATAATGCAGTGTGACTGGTAAGTGTCTTTTTCCCTGGTAACGGACGATGGAACATATTGCCAGTCAGCGGCCCGGACGGTATCCCTGGAATCAGGCCAGACTGATCCGAAATGCTTCGTGAATAACCTTAGCATCTTGTTCCTGTCGATGTTCCCNACAGAGCAGAAAACGATCTGGTTCGTGCTGTAGTTCCTTCTGATAAAATCTGAAAGCTGATTTTGAGTGAATGATTTAACCGTTTCAACAGTCCCCAGGATATTGTGTGCTATCGGCTGTCCGGCAAAGATGATCTCGTCGAAGTCATCGAAGATCATTTCAGAAGGAGAGTCAAGGTATGAATTGATCTCTTCTATCACGACATCCTTCTCCTTTTCAATTTCCTTTTCAGGGAAGACAGAATTGAATGTGATATCGTATATGATCTCGACAGCCCTTTCATAGTCATCCTTCATGAACGATGCATAGACGGCAGTCTCTTCCTTGGTTGTGTAGGCATTCAGTTCCCCTCCTACATCCTCGAGCCTGCTCAGCACATGGTATGCTTTCCTCTTCCTGGTGCCTTTGAAAAGCATATGCTCCAGGAAATGTGCAATGCCGTATTCGGGTGGGTTCTCATCACGGGAGCCGGTATTAATAATCAACCCGCAATGTGCAACCATACCGGTGACAGGCAGGTGAACCAGCCTGATGCCGTTGGGGAGTGTGTGGTAAAGCAGATCCATTCAGTTAAAAATGATAAGGACGCAAAGGTATCTGATCTGCAGAATGTTTCCAAATTGAAATTCGGCGGGGAGGATTATTCTTGCAGTGGCATTGCGGTTTGCACAGGGGAGAGGAGAGCTGCACTCAATATAAAGGGGCCATCACGCTTTGGTCTCCGCAACTTTAATATTGATAATTATTTGATCTATAATTGACTTTCGGATTTCAGGTTCATAACTTTGGTATTAACCTGATTGTATCAATATCATCAAAGGAAAATACCTGAAAATCCTCTCAAAAGAGTAAGGAGTGTAAGCTGAAAAACTAAAAGAGTAAGCATTTCAAAAACTTTTATCAGTAATGAAGAAATTTAGCCTGGTGCTTCTCTCGTGTATGCTGATGGTTTGTGCACCATCATTGGCACAAGTGGAAAAGGGCAAGATCATGTTGAGCGTCGGATCGACCCTGAACCTGCCGACTGGTTCCGGCTCAAATCTTTTAAGCCTGGGATATTCCACATCAAAATTTTCTGGGGAGACTGCCTATAACACATTTAATTTCAATCTGATTCCAAGGGTCGGCTATTTTTTGACGAGTAACCTGGCGGCTGGTTTAAGTTTACAGCTGAGTACTACAAGCGAAAAAGACCCGAGTGATAACAGTAAATCGTCCAGCACGACGCTTGGTATCGGGCCCTTCATCAGGTACTATCTCCCGCATAAGGCAATTTATCCCTTTGTGGAAATAAATGCAGGATTTGGTTCGACCAAATTTAAATATACATATGGAACAACCTCATCCGATGAAACTTACAATATCTCCATTTTCGGAGCCTGCGCCGGTATTGCTGTCCCTGTTGGTGAAAAAGCTTCAATGGATATTATGGCAGGATACAACCATGTCACTCAAAAGGAAAAATCAAATGGCGAGAATTACTCTTATAAGATCGGCAACGTTGGGCTGAATATTTCATTTGTATTTATCCTTGGAGGTAAAAAGGAGTAAGCCCGTTGGAAAAAAGTGTGAGTTTGAGTGCGGGTATTGAGAAAAAGAGTGAGTGTTTCGCTAGTACTCTCGCACTCACACTGACGCTTCGGTCAGTATTTGCAACTCTCACACTCACTCTTTTTAATGTGGTGCCACCGGGGTTAGAAAAAAAGTTCCAATAAAGACGAGAGATCGATATAGAACTCTATTGTCGTTTGGTACTCCGGACGGAAAAAATCTGCAACCAGATTGGTGAAATAATATTTCTAAACAAACAAATAAAAAATCAATCTTTTTTGCTACCTGCCATCCATGGACAATCTTCTCTAATCTCACAATTTTTGCATCCAACCTGTTTAGAAATAACCGGTATAATAACAAAACCGATCAGACCGAATGAGATTGTCAATAGTAAAATCACAGTCGAATATTTAGTTATAAGCAGATATAAAGCAATCGCACTGGGAATAAACCAATTTGGAAATTGGATACCAATATTCCTTCTGAAGACTTTTTTGAATAATTTGCTGTCCCTTCTTTTAAAAATCTTCGCCGAGATTACACCATATCCGCATGGACAGGCCAACGTATCATAATGATGACAGTAAGGACATATTTTTGCCCAGAACCAGACTACGCTGAACAATGCATATGTCCCGAAAACAATTGCACCAGTCAGGGAAACATGTTGAATAATAAGAAAACCCAGCAGAAACAGAAAAAATGTCGGGATATTATCCAGCAAGACTAACCATAATGGGATTTGCCGGGAATGACAGGGAACAATATTGTTTTCAGTTATCTTTTTCTCATATCCATCCCCACTGTTACGATAATTCATCAAATCAAAGATAATTTATTGGTTGTGAGACAGAGTAATTAATTTACGGGCAAGTTATTTTGCTTTTATATTATAAGCCATTAAAGCATTTGTGTGTCGCAGGTAAAGTACTCCGTTATGAATAACAGGGTGTGCCCAAAACGGGCCTGCATTTCCCTGCGTAACTTTAAAACTGCTCACTAGATCGAACTTATCAGGACCAGCTTTTACTAGTCCGATATTTCCGAGCCTTTCCTCATAGATGTAAAGCATACCTTCAGCAGCAATAATAGATCCCTTGCCGTTCCAGTGTTCTTCCCACATTTTTTTCCCGGTTTTCCATTCGATGCAGCACCAGTTCCCATTGCTGTTGTTCAGCCAGTTTGAACCGTAGATATAACCGTTAACAAGTACAACCCCGCCATGGTGATCATCCAGAACAGGATCAGTCCATGCTATATCTGCGCTCTTCCCATCATTGCCTATCTTAACCATTATCCCGCCGAAATCATAGCCTCCGGTCATATAAACCATGCCATCTTTAAACAGGGGTGTGGTACAAAGGATATGGTCCCCCCACTGAGATACTGTTGGGTATGCAACCGACCAAAGGATTTCACCATTTGATACATCAACACCAAACATGTGCCCTAACGAAACATTTATGATCATTTTTTTGCCGGCATAATTTACCAGGATAGGTGAAACATAAGCAGGTTTGTCATTAAGGGTTTTTGACTTCCATATGACAGTACCAGTATTTTTATTCAATGCTAATGTCATTGTCTCCGGTCCTCCTGGTGAAAAAAAGACCTTATCACCATCTATCAGAAGGGATTCTGCTATACCCCATCTGCCAAAAGTGCCTTTATTCAGCTCACTTGCTTTATATGACCAGAGTACTTTACCGTTTGTGGCATCAATGCAGGCAAGGTCTCCGTTCCCGCTACAGGTATATACTTTATTACCTTCAACAGTTGGAGTGGCCCTGCTTTCAGGATTGTTTGACCCTTTCCAGGCACGGCCCATTGCAGTCTGCCACAAAATTTTCCCGTCCATGCTCAATGCGTAAAGGATGTCCAAAGTGTCTTTGGTCCCTGTTATGTATATAACCTTTGTTCCGAACGATGGCGACGAGTAACCGCTTCCGAGATCGAGGTTAGCCCAAAGCAGGGTCGGTCCGGCTTCAGGCCATGTCTTCATCAGGCCAGTTTCTGCCGATACTCCAGTACGGTTTTCCGGGCGCCAGCCACTGATATTTTGTGACTTGATCAAACCCGAAAAGGTTACTGCGAGAATAAATGATAAGATTGTACTTTTCATAATAATATGAGTTTTTACTAAAAATAAAATCTATTAATATCCATTTTAATGATTCTTTATCAGGATCATTTGGCGACCCTGACACACATTAACCGTGTTTGATCCCTGAGCAGTAGTTTTCCGTCAGCAAGTGCCATAGGTCCCCAGTTTTGAGTTGAACCTCCTACTCTTGAGGCTAAAGGATCATTTTCTGAGCCTGTTCCGCCTTCTTTAAGCAGTTCATAGGATGCAAGCGGCTTGAATCCTGAAGGATCAGGTTCTATCAGATACAGAGTTTTCCTCCCGTCGGTGGCTATAATAAGACCCTCGGCAAGTATCATGCTGCCTTTGTCAAATAAAGGATTGCGCATAGTTTTCCACATTACCTTGCCATCCATGTTCATACAAACCAAGCCGTCACGTTTACTGTTTGTTGAGAACTGGGCGTAGAAATAACCCTTATACAAAATAGGCGGTTTGGTGTGATCACCGAAATCATTATGCCTGAACAACTCCTTCACACTAAAGGTACCATCTGATTTTTTTTCGACTTTTATCATGGCAGTACCCAGTTCATATCCTCCCACAGCGAGCACTCTGCCCTCACCGGCATCCAATGCACTGGCAACCTGAATATGGTTCTGCCAGTTATCATATTCCCACAGGATTTCCCCGGTGAGCGGACGGATTCCGACAATTTTGCCCATAGTTTGCTGCAATTCCTTGTGCCCGATAGGATTAGTGGACGAAATAACGATGGCAATATGGTCTTCTCCTGCTATTTTTACTATTGCCGGACTGGCATATGTTTCATTACCCAGATTGGGCGTTTTCCAGACAACATCACCAGTGAGTTTATTATAAGCGACCACACCGGCATCAGGAGCCTGCGATAAAATAAGAAGCATATTTTTATAGATCAACGGGCACTGAGTAATTGCCCATATCGGAAGTTTATCGCCACCGAAATCCTTCCAGACGTTTTTATTCCAGACGGGCTTGTGTGTGTTGATGTCAATGCAATACAGGTCGCCGTTGTGACCGCATGAATAAACATATTTACCGTCAACAGCAGGTACGCTTCTGGAGCCGGGAAACATGGCGGTCCCTGTTGCAGGATAACTAAATCTCCAGAGTTCCTTGCCATTAGAAAAATCCAGACACCTCATAATGTCCTCGACCTCGTCCTTCCTGTCAAGTAAATAAACCTTTCCGTCTTTGATAACAGGTCCGCCAAAACCAATACCCAAATCAGTCGTCCACAGGATTTCGGGTCCTTTTTCCGGCCAGGAGCGCAAAATACCTTTCTGGGGTGAAGTGCTGTTTCTGTTTGGTCCCAGGTACTGGGGCCAGTCTTGTGCTAATGAATCCGAAATACATGCGACCAGAACTACGGTGGTGAGGAGTAAATTAATTTTTTTCATAACAGGCTTACTTAAGTTCAGATAAATATAAATTAAAAGAATACGAGGTTTGAACATTAGTCCTTTAAAAGGAATAAACATGGAACTAAAGGGAATTTTTACATGTCGTTCCAGATATTGAACCGGTGGGCATAAAACACATTCCCATTATGTTCATGAATGGTCGTTAGTTAAATGCCATTTGGCTGTAGTTTATCCCCCATATTCATTGCCTTTTCAATCACGTCCAGTCTCGCTTTCCTTGGATCAGGTTTACCTGCTGCCTTACCATCGGGCTGTATATCGAGGATCTCGTTCTTTTTGGGACCGTAAACAGGCCATTTAGGGAGATCTGCACCGTTGGGATTGCCAGTCTTTGCGAAATTCACCCAATAGCTATTCATCATTTTGGCTACTTCCTTGTCTATGGCCGTCGGAGGGGGTGGCTGCGGCCCGAAGCCTCCTCTTCCAAGGTTGTCGAATGCAAATGAAATATCAGTTCCATGCCCTGGCCCATACTTCATCCGCTCCTTCATTGCAGAAGGTACATAAGAGAACAGAAAAATATAAGACGGATCACCATTTTTAGCAAAAATACTTGCAGTAAACCGGGCAGGCTCAGCCCAAACCTTATCGGTATTAAATCTTGTCTGCACTTCAGCGAATTCTTTTATTCCATCAGGATCGTATGCAGCCTTGGCTTCATTTTCCAGTTTTCCAAATAGTGAAAACAGTTCTTCCTTTGACTTACTTGCATTTACAAAGGGACCGCCAATTTCAGCACTATTATTCCCTATCATAAGCGGAACATGTGAATATCTGCCCGCTTTATAAGCACTCTCCGCTGTTTCCACAACGAATTTACCGTCGAGAATAGGGCCTGAATAGGTACGGGGACCTCCCTGTCCATCAGTTTCCTGTCCCCCGTCCACAATCTCTTCAACTTTCAAGGCCCGAAGAGAGTCCAGAGAGGCTTTATCCGTGCCCCTGATCCCATGTTTACGTGCAAAGTTTATTCCTATCGTTTCTGCCGAAACAGGGTAATATGGATCAGCATTTTCCTTACTGATCGGTCTGCCGGTCAAAACGCCATCCCTGCCACCGCCTGAATGACTTATTGCCTTCTGGAAAAGACCTTTCGCGGCTGGGATTGTAAGAAGTGAATGTACAGAAACGCCTCCTGCAGAGAAACCAAAAATGGTGACATTTTCAGGGTCGCCTCCGAATTCGGCGATGTTTTGCTGTACCCATTTGAGAGCCGCTATCTGGTCCATGAAGGCATAACTGCCTTTTGGTTCTTCCGGATGTTCTTCGCTCAACGCAGGGAATGCAAAATGGCCGAGCCGTCCCAGACGATAGTTGAATGTCAGCAGTATGACACCTTTATTTGCAAACTGATTTCCTGCATTAGGATCATCGGAGCCGCTACCCCCAACGAAGGCGCCGCCATGGATCCACACCATAACCGGTAGCTTTGCACCCGCTTTAGCACTGGCAGGTCGCCATACATTGAGAAACAGGCAATCTTCCGATGAACCATCTGCAATTTTTCCCGAACCGCGTGACCATCCAGCCTGCGCACAATTTGCACCAAACCTGGTAGCATCACGTTCTCCCTGCCAGGCGGCGACAGGCTGAGGAGGACGCCAACGATATTCACCGACTGGTGCAGCAGCATACGGAATTCCTTTGAAACTATCGATATCCCCTTCAGTCATTCCACGCACTACTCCTGAAGCCGTCTTAACTGTCGGCCCACCTGCCTGTTGTGCAGACAGGGGAAGTGCAATAGTAAATACAATTAATCCTAATGATAGTTTTTTCATATTTTTATTTTTAGTTCATTGATTATTAACTTTTTATATTGTTGTATTCTTCATTGTTGACAGGTTGCAGCAGTACCATGCTCCCCTGAACTAGTGAGAATCCGGAGCTGGATCTGTCCCGGGGGCTGGTGGTGCCATCAGATGCGAGAATGATAATGATCCCAACGTCCATCTGCCATTAAGCTTAATATAAACTTCAGTAACCATAAAAGGATTGGTAACTTCATTTTTGCCTAATGCAGCTATTAAGGTAATTCTGTTAAAGAGAATGGCAGTTGTGCCAATAATATTGACGGTAACGTCATGTATATCCGCCTTCTTGTACCAGATTCCGCCACTTTTTATGATATCGAGTTCCTGCTCTTTCCCCCACGTTCCTCCCATATGGACGAACATGCATTTATCGTGGAAAAGGGTTTTCAGAGAATCAGTATTCTTATCGGCCATCCATTGCCACTTATCTTTTGAGAGTTTAATAACTTCCTGTTCCTCAGTGGTAAATATTCTGCCGGCAGGATTTAAGCCACCTCCTTCTTGTCCAAAAGACATTTGAGCACTTATGACTAATAATAAGAGACCGATAAATTTTGTTTTCATAACGATAAACTATTAAAGTTTAAAATCCATTCAACCAGCCAGCCTTAATCCAGCCCTTTTTCCTTTAACCAGCTCGACATTAAGTCTGCTATCTGAACATTATTTAAATCAGAAAAAGGGAAGTGTGTGTTGCCTTTAATGCCAATTTCAGGCAGATGAACCACTGTTACATCACCGCCATGCCTGTTTACACAATCCCTCCATAGCCGGGCCATTTCAAGCCGGGCCCGCCATCCGTCCTGACCGGGATTGGGTACAGGTTTATCTGGTATATTATCCCCATAATAAATAACAATGGGGATTTTGGTAAGCTTCATAAAATCTGACAGGGGCACTTTAAAAGCAGCCATTGTACCACCGGCCATAAGTATAGGTTCAGGCACTTCTCCCTCGGGAAACAAAAAACCACTTCCAGGTTCATAAGAAACGATTGCTTTAATATTTTGATTTTTGATAGCGGTTGCCCAGCCCATACCACCTGCATGTGAGTGCGTAACAAGGATCCCGGGGCCAATTTTATTAAACAGGGCTGAAATAGCATCGATATTAATGTTTATGTCAATTGGTCCGATATTGGATGTCATCTGGCGGAAATACTGGTTAAGCGCAGCTGAATCATGAGAAAACTGTACTCCTTCAAAATAATTTGGCCATATACCTATCCGAAAGGTACCAAACCAGCCCTGTTCATCGGGTGTTGGAGTTATGGTTCCGGCTTCTGTACTGCGACCGGCATTTCCTCTTCTTGGCTGATCGATGAGATAGACTCCAAACCCTCTGCGCAGGAATATTGTTTGATATCCTTCCCTGCCATCGGGTGTTGTCTCCCATGTTTTTGAGAACTGTCCTATGCCATGCCACATAACAAGTGGATATTTACGGGCATCAACCGGGATCTGATAAAAAATATAGGCATGATCACCATGAAAGGTCTGTCCTGCCGGAGTCGGGTTTAATGGGTCAAACGCACCCCGATTAGTTATTACCGTACCACCGACAGCAAAGCTGCCCTGTTCCTGAATCTCAATTGGCTTTTGCTTTTTTGAAATCTGTCCGGTAGCTGGAAAAGCGAATGAAATGATAAAGAATAAGGATAGAAGATTCCTGATTACCAGTTTGTTTTGTGTAACATTATTCATGTTCTTAAGATAAGTTCACTAAAAAATAAATTAATAAATGCCCCTGCTTTGGGTGACTTTCCCAATAAAGAAGAAACTTGTTTTAAATGCTAAATACTCTTCCATAAACTGGAGTTGTCTTCTTTGTCATTGAACAGAATCGATATTGAGTTTTGATGCGATTAATTTCTAAAAATGAAGCTTATTTACGTGTAGAATTATATTCTTCATCTGTAACTTTTTCCAGCCAGACAACCTTCCCTTTGTCTGTATTTGGGCTGATAGTAATATGCGTAAATGAATCAGTCGGGCTTGCTCCATGCCAATGGATGACATTTGGCGGGATTTTTATTACATCACCTTCCTGTATGATTTCTATTTGCTTGCCTTTTTCCTGATAAAAGCCTTTTCCGCGAGTGACCAGAAGGATTTGACCGCCTGGATGATAATGCCATTTAGTTCTTGCCCCGGGTTCAAAAGTTACATTACCGATTTGTGTGTTGTAGCTGGAATCATTTTCTACCAGCATACTGAGCCAGGCATTGCCTGAAAAGTTATCATTTGTGATTTTGTTTCCAAGCGGAAATAACTGATGGCTGTTTTTCATCTGGTCAGCAGTTTGTTCATTCTTATCCTGCGTGATTGTCGTGGGACTGTTTTTATCCTGAGAGTTGAAAATCTTATCTATACTTTTTGCTGCAACACTGCCCTCTTGCCAGCCTACTTTTGCGGATAGAATTGACGCAACACTTCTTAATTGTTCTTCCGTAAGGCCGATGTTTTTACCAACCTTAAGATGAGACATCAATTGGGCCTCGGTTCCTCCCAGGCTTGCTAAAGCTGAAATAGTGGCTATTTCACGGCTTTGGTAATCCAAATTATTCCTGCCGAAAATATCGGCAAACAGGTGTTCTTTTAAGAATGTATCAATGACAGGCACAAATTTTTGCGCTGAACCTGTAGCCGTTGAACCCGTGAGCTCCGTTTGAACATCTTTACCAAAATCAAACCTGCCTTTCTTAAAAGTTTGCTTATCGGGTGTTTTTCCCTCTTCATCTTTAATGGATTTCTTTCTCCGGTCATCAACTACTGTTTCAAAAGTAGTGATAGCATTCAGGCTGCGTGGGAAACCTGCATAGGCATATAATTGCACCAAAATTTCTTTTATTTCATTGATACTTAATCCCGCACTTAATCCATCATTCAAAGACTGTTTTAATTTTTCCTGATTCCCATTTGCCGTGAAGGCTGAAATAGGAATTATACTCTGCTGTTTGCTATCCAAAACTTGACTTTTATTCATCGGCTGTTGTGCATTGGTGGTAGTGGTCAAAGAGTACAGGAGACATACCGGTACAATCAAAATGCTTAGTTGCTTCATCCTAATGCTTTTTTCATTGTCAGTTATCAAAGATTCTTACCAAAGAAATCAGCCAGTTTTGTTACTGCTTTATTCACATATTCAGGCTTATAGTAGGTTTGTATATGAGTCGCTCCATTTATTATAAAAAGTTCCTTGCTTTTTGAATTGGTTGCTTTGCTGAATGCTTCATCTGTCAAGTATTTTGTATCGGCTCTGCTTCCAACAATCATCAACAGGGGTTGGTCGATCAAATCCATATTAGTGGTGGCATCCCATGTCATTAAGTCAAGCAGGCTGCTCATGGTGTAGAGAAATGTTGAATTCGGATGTGCATGGGTCCTGTAATAATACTCGTACCCTTCACGATACAGATCTGTAGGAGATTTAGCGATTTCTTCATCCGAAATGCTTGCCACACCTGCATAGATGATTTTACCTCCTGAGGCTTCCTGGGCACGGGCATCTGAAGCTTTCTTTAAACGTTCCTGTATAGTAGCTGTCTGGGAATTCTGAAAGCCATTGCGTCTCACTTCACCTGTATTAAACATACTTAAGGTTGCAACGGCCTTAAATCTTTTGTCGGACTGAGCTGCCTTTAGAGTATAACCACCGCCGCCACAAATACCTAAAACACCTAAACGGGTTGCATCGACCCCTGAGTAGTTTGTAATAAAATCTGCCATGCCATGAATATCTTCAATACGGTTAGCAGGCTTATCCGTAT
>JGI20215J15232_1000213_pt1 | contig 13416 bp, 9 predicted proteins | sample WetSurMetagenome_2_FD_15232 | JGI IMG/M metagenome (IMG submission 15232) | reverse complement strand
AGGCCGGAGCCGAGGGCTCGGTGCATTTCGACTGCGGATCGGTCTCGGCGGGCGGGATGGATTTCTCCGTGTCGGGCGACGCCGAGCTCGCGGGGATGGACTGCGCCTTCAGCGACCTCTCGGTGCAGTCGTCCGGCGGGCTGCTGATAACAGGCTCGGGGGCGGTCTCGTACGGGGACACCGTATCCGTCTCCCTCTCGGATCTCAAGGCCTCGCTGTCCAAACTCAGGCTCGTCACCGGAGGAGAGGCCATCGCCAGGATAGCCCCCGGAGTCCTGCTGCTCGACACGGCGGTCATCCAGACGCCCCACGGATCCCTGGTGCTGCAGGGGACCAGCGGACCCGGCGGCGCCATGACCGTCCGGGTGAGGGCCGGAAGTGTCGACTTCTCCACTCTGGCCTCCACGATGGACATGCCCGGCGGCATCTCGGGCGTTGGAGACTTCCTCTTCTGGGCATCCACCGGACCCGGCGGACTCGATGCGGACCTGACCGGCAGGATCTCCATGCCCACCTGCGGGGCATACGCGGCGGACAGCATCACGGTCTCGGTCGCGGTGAGGAGATCCAGGCTGGAGATCGAAGGGATCTACTCGTGGAGCGACGGCCACAGATCCGGCCTCCAGGGCACGATCGACTCCTGCTGGTCGGGCGGGAGGCCCTCCATCTCCTTCGCGAACCCGGCCGATCTCGACCTGGAGGTGAACCGCCTGGGCGACTGGGTGTTCTACGCGCTGCCCGTGCCCCTTCGCACAAGGGGCGCGGACATCTCCGCGCACGCCTCGTACTCCAGGATCCCGGGCGGCGAGCCGCAGCTGGACCTGGACGCCGTGGCCATGGCCGACAGGCTGACCGTGACGAGCATCGGGATGCCGTTCTCAGATGTGGTCCTGTACATCACGCACCATTCCGCGGACAGCTCCGGGTTCAACACCAGCCTGAGGCTCGCCTCCGTCGGAAGGGCCAGAGGAGTCCTGTCGGCCGAGCTCCTCGCCCAGGCGGACAACCTCCTGACCCGGCCCGGGATCAGGGCCTACCGGTTCACCTCGACCTTCGACAGGGTGCAGACCTCGGTCTCCGACTTCGCGGCGCTGGTGCTCTCGGGATCGGTCTTCGCAGCCGGGGAGGACCCGCGGGATGCGAGGCCTGAGCTCTCGGGCAAGATCGACATCCTGGAAGGCCTCGTGGGCATGCCGTCGATGCGCGCTCCATCGGGGGGGGGCGCTCAGGAGCTGCCCTTCGACCTCGATATCGCGATACGGAGCAACAGGGGGGTCTGGTTCAGGAACAGCCTGGCGGACATCGAGCTGGGAGTCGATCTCAACGTCGTGACTGTGGATGGCCTGCCGACGATCAACGGGTCCCTGTCATCCCTCCGGGGGAAGGTCCACCTGCTGGACCGGGATTTCGAGATCACGCAGGGCAGCATCGACTTCATACCGGGCAACCCTCCCCAGGCCACGCTCTCCATCAACGCGGAGACGACGATCCGTGCGGGGCTCCAGAAGGACGAGTACCTGATCTCGGTCCTCATCCAGGGGGCTCTGACGAGCCCCGTTATCACGCTGTCGGGCGAGGGTCCCTCCGGCGAGCTGACCCAGGAGGACATCCTGGCCCTCCTGGCCGTCGGCCTCACATACGGCGAGCTGCAGCAGATAGACACCGGAGCCGTCAGGGAGCAGCTCGAGGAAGCGGCCCAGGGCTATCTCGGACGCCTGCTGGCGAGAAGCCTGCGGGAGGGCATAGGCCTCGACGAGCTGCAGCTGACCCCCGAACTCCTGGCGGACTCCACGAGCCTGGCCCTCGACGTGGGCAAGTACCTCCTGCCCGAACTCTTCCTCTCGTACACCGGGGACGTGTTCTCGACGGAGCCGGGAACCATCAGTGCGCAGTATTTCTTCTCGAGGGACCTCTACGTGATGGGCACCACCAAGTCCACCCTGCACGGAGAACAGGAGCCCTCTCTGGAGCTGCACTACACTCTGAGGTACTGAACGGGCGGGGCGCACCCCGTCCTCAGTTCTCCCGCTCCTCCTCGTCCAGCATTCCGGAGAGCCTTCTCTCGGGGATCACGCCCCGCACGCCGCCCCTGGGGTCGGGGACATCCCTGTCGAAGCGGGGGATGATGTGGATGTGCGCATGGGGCACCAGCTGCCCTGCCGCGCGGCCCTCGTTGATACCGATGTTGTAGGCGTTGACCGTCAGCGTCAGGGCGAGCTGCTCCTTCCTCGCGACGATCGCCTTCGCCAGGGAGCGCAGCTCGTCCGGCGTGGCCTCGAAGATGCTCTCGAAATGGCGCCTGGGTATCACCAGGGAATGCGAAGGGGAGACCGGCCACGCGTCCCTGATGACGATGACCAGCTCGTCGCTCCAGATGATCTGCGGTGGCTCGATAGAGCAAAAGGGGCAGTCCGTCATCCCGAACCTCCTTCCCGTGCATGCACCGTTTCTGCGGTCGGGGTGGTCTCCCGGCATGAAGCGGAGGCTCTCCTGAGCCGCCTCAACCCTGCCGTCAGCGCCGGCACCCCGGCCGCCGCGGGTATCCCCCCGACTATCAACCAGCCTACCACCCCCCAGATCCCGTCGACGCCATCATCCCCGCGCGTCGAGAGGACCGCCGCGGCCGTGACCAGCGCCCAGGCGACGAGGAGCCCTCCGACCACCACGAGGAGGCTCCCCGCAAGCCGGTCGACCGCAGCGCCACGATGGCCGCGGCGACCGGGCCCATCGGCACCGGCCTCCTCCTGAGAGGCGGCCGGCGCGACCGGGGTGGCGCCCGCGCACCGGGGACGGAGCCCTGCAATCTGCTCGGACCTCAGGGTGTGGCACATGCGCATCACCCAGAACCAGGCCGCAGCGGAGACTCCGAGGAGCAGGAGGAGCAGTGCCAGGGCGGACGCAGCCCCGATGTCCCTGCCCGAGCCCGCCATCATCACCGGGAAGTCGTACAGACCGTGGAGGACGACTGCAGCCAGGAGTCCTCTGGTGCAGCCTGCGAGGCTCCTGCCCTCGAGCTTTCCGGATGCGGCATGGAATCCGAGTATCGCTCCCCACAGAGCGTGCCCCGGTACGGAGAGGAAGGCCCTGAGGGCTCCCACTCCGAGTCCGCCGTCGGGCGACAGCACGTAGAGCAGGTTCTCGAGGGTGGCGAATCCGAGTCCGGAGGCCGCGCCGTAGACGATGCCGTCCATGGGCTCGTCGAAGTGGCGGCTCCTGAACGAGTAGAGCAGGAGGACCGAGAGTTTGAGGGATTCCTCCACGAGGGCTGCCACGACGAACGACATGTACGCAGCCCTGGCGGATCCGAAGAGCTCTCCGGCGACCGCCCCCTCCAGCACTGTCTCCAGCAGGACTGCGGGGATTATCGTCAGCACGCCGAGCCCGAACGTGGTCCAGATGGCGAGCGGGGGCTCGGGGAACCTGTCCCTGCTCGAGAAGAACCAGAGCAGGAGCAGGGAGGGCACTACGGCAGCAAGTGCAGGCAGAAGCACTACCGTCATCACCCCCGTCCGGGGGAAACATAGCTGCTGGAGGGAGGAGCGTGAGATGCGGAGACTGCAGGTCCTTGCCCTGGTCCTCGCTGCGGCGGCATGCGGTGGAGGCCGCGGGGCGGCTCCCGGACGGGAGAACCCGCCAGGGGCGGGCCCGGACTACGATGTCCGATTCCTGGACGCCATGATCGAGCACCACAGGGGAGCCCTCGCGATGGCGTCACAGGCGCTCGATTCGGCTTCTCATGCAGAGCTGGACACGCTTGCAGCGGCCATCATCGCCTCGCAGACCGCCCAGATCGACTCGATGTCCGCCTGGAGGACCGCCCTCGGCCCTGACGGGGACACCACAGCCGATCCAGGCATGGACATGGGAGCCATGTCGGTGCTCCCGGGCTCCGATCCCTGGGACGTACGATTCCTCGATGCCATGATCTCCCACCATCTGGCGGCGGTCGGGATGGCGGAGACCGCTCTCGACTCGTCGGACGACGCCCGGGTCCGCCTCCTGGCAGGCGAGATCATCGAGCAGCAGAATGCAGAGGTTTCGCGCATGGAGGGATGGAGGACGGCCTGGCTCCGGCAGCCCTGAGCGGAACGGGGGAAGGCCCCTGGAGATGCCCGGGCCGCAGTTTCTTCGCGGCGGGCGCTCCGGAGCTGGCGCGCTCCCTGCTCGGATGCCTCCTGGAGGTCGAGGGGGATCCGCGCAGATCCGGGGTGATCGTGGAGACGGAGGCCTACACTGAGGAGGATCCCGCCAGCCACTCCGCCAGGGGCATGACCGCGAGGAACCGTTCCATGTTCGATGCCGGCGGGAGCGCCTATGTCTACTTCGTCTACGGAATGCACTGCTGCTTCAACGTGACGGCCGGCCCCGCCGGGAGTGGCGAGGCAGTGCTGATCAGGGCCCTCGAACCCGGAGAAGGGATCGGCCCTCCCGGGCAGGAGACCGGGGGAGGGCTCTCGCTTGCGGCGAGCGGACCCGGGAAATTATGCCGCGCCATGGGGATAGGCCTGGAGCAGAACGGAGCCGACCTGCTGGCAGGACCGGTCAGGATACTGCTGCCCCGGAAGAGCCCCCGGAGGCCTGTGGGCATCTCTTCGCGCATCGGCATCTCCAGGGGCGGGGAGAGGATGTGGCGGTTCTTCTTCGAGGATTCTCCGTGTGTCTCGGACGGGAGGGGCGGAGCGGTCAGCCGCGCTCGGCGTAGATCCTGAGGTACTTCCTCAATGTCTTGGGGTCGCACCGGAGGATGGCTGCAGCCTGTGAGCGGTTGCCTCCGCACGCTTCGAGCACGCCGTGCACATGCCTCGCCATGGCCGTCTCCAGATCGTTCGCCGGGGAGGCCGGGCCTCCGGGTCTTCCTTCCGCGAAGACTATGTCCTCCTCCCGCACCGTGCCCCCGTCGCCGAGGAGGACGGCCCTCTGCACCACGTTCCTCAGCTCCCTGACGTTGCCGGGCCAGGAATGCGCCTGCAGCTTCCGCATGGCGCCCCTGGAGAAGGCGGGTGATCTGCCTCCGGAGGCCCGACCGGCGAATTCACCCGCGAGCAGGGGGATGTCCTCCCGCCTGTCCCGCAGGGGGGGGACCTCGATGATCATCACGGCGATGCGATAGTAGAGGTCGGCCCGGAAGCGGCCGGCCGCCGTGTCCGCCAGGGGGTCGGAATTGGTCGCCGCGATGAGCCGCAGGTCGACGGGCGTCTCGGCGGTGTCGCCCACCCTCCTCACACGTCCCGTTTCCAGAGCTCTGAGAAGCTTGGCCTGCAGGGACATGGGCAGGTTCCCGATCTCGTCGAGGAAAAGCGTCCCCCCGGACGAGGCCTCCAGGAGGCCCTGTCTGTCCGTGCGGCTGTCCGTATAAGCGCCCTTCCTGGCCCCGAAAAGCTCGGATTCCAGCAGGCCTTCCGGTATGGCTCCGCAGTCCACCGGGACGAAAGGCATGTCGCGCCTCGGCCCAGCCATGTGTATGCCTCGTGCGGCAAGCTCCTTGCCCGTGCCCGTCTCCCCGACGATCAGCACGGGCGCCTCCATGACGGAGACCTTCTCCATTGAGCGCTTCAGCCCGGCGATCGCTGCCGAGGCCCCGATGATCTCGGGGAAGCTCGAGCCCCGGCCCTGCTCCGGCGGGGATTCCGGCGAGATCGCCGAGCGCAGCAGCTCCGCCAGGACCGGGGCCAGGGCGGATATCGCCGGAGAGTCTCCCCCGGAGGCATAGAGCGGTCCGCCGGGGCAGTCGAATCGCTCGCACGATCCTCCGGGAGGTTCCTCGAGAGAGAGCTGGTCGAGGCCCATCGCCTGCCTCAGAGACGAAGGGTCGGGAGCCGCGCCGGCCGATTCCGAGAACCACCCGGCCAGGCGCAGCACAGCCTCCTCGAAGGAGGCCGGCGCAGCCATCCCCGAGGGGGAGGAGAGTCCCGCGGTCAGTCTGCAGAAGGACTCCGCGTCGTCGCCGTCGAGCATTGCGACGATAGCGCTCCGCGCCTCCAGGAGCTGCCTGCGGAGCGCCTGGTCGATCTTCCCGGGTCTCGATGAGGCCAGCTCGCAGGCCCTGAGCGGGGACGGGAGAGCGAGCAGCCGGCCGATCGCATCCCTGAACTCCCTGACCGGGCCGGCCGTCAGGACGCGAGCCTCGTCGCTCTCGATTGGAAGGCCCAGCTCGACAGCCCTGCCGACCGATCCGGGCGACACCTCCTCGAGGCCTGCCTGGAGGGATGCGAGATCGACGAGCAGGGCGAGGTGCCTGTCACCCAGCAGCCCCGCGATAGCCCTCGCATTCCTGAGCGATCCCGCTGCATCGGCCTTCTCCCCCTCCTGGAGCAGGAGCTGCCCCCGGTACAGCAGGCACAGACCCTGCCGGAGGGGCATGCCCAGCCTCGCTGCAGCCGATGCCCCGCGCTCGGCGAACTCGAGCGAGCGCGCGCCTCTTCCGAGATAGACCCCTTCGACCGCGTGAAGTGAGTCCATCAGCTGTGCCGAAGTGGTCCCCGGCGCCGAGGGCAGTTCCCGCGAGAGCTTGTCGAGCGTCTCGAAGGCGTCGGTGATCAGACCCATCCTCAGCTCGAGCACGAAGAGGTCCACCGATGGGGGCCGCGCCTGCTTCTCGCCTCCCTCGGCCGCGTAGAGGACGGCCAGCCGGTAGTCCTGCAGGGCCTCCCGCCAGAGGCCTGTCACCTCCCTCACCCTGCCCCGCTCCAGGAGGCTGCGCCGGAGCGAGGGGAAGTGCGCGCCGCTGCGTGAGAGGAGGACAGCCTGATCGGCCGATCCGGCGGCATCTTCGTAGAATCCGAGTCTCATGAGGATGTTCACCCGGGAGCAGAGGAGCTCCACCTTCCCGGCCCCGTCCCTTCCCTGCAGAGCCCCTGACAGGAGCGAAAGAGCTTCAGCCGGCCTTCCCTGCATGTCCAGCACCCGGGAGAGAAGCGGTGCCGAATCGACCTGGTCGAGAGACGAGAGGAGGGTCTCGGCCTCCGCGAGCCTGCCCGAGTCGGCCATCATCCCGGCGAGCAGGAGAACGGCCTCCGATCCTCCATGCCCTCCGGCCGCCGCCATCCTCAGATTCTCCTCGGCCTCCGCTCCTCTCCCGAGGCCCGCAAGGCACCTTGCTCTGAGCATGGGATCGGCATCAGGCTCGACCTCGAGCGCGGCCTCGTACCTCCCGAGGGCCAGGAGGCTCTTCGCAGCCAGTATGGAAGCGGAGGGCGGGACCTCCATCCTCTCCATGGCGGAGGCGATCTCCCTGTAGCCGCCTTCCTCGAAAAGGACACCCATGTCGGGCGCCTCGTCCGACCCGGCGGGTGCGGAGGCATCGGTCCTGATCCTGAGACCGTACCAGCAGGGTTCGGGCCAGGAGCCTGGGGCAGGACCTCCGGGCACCTCGTCCATGGCGGCTTCGCCGCCGCCGGGCAGCTCCACCACCGCCGAGCCCTCCCTTCTCACCTCCGGGAAGCGCTCCGCCGACGAGATGACCAGCGACAGGTTCGGAGGCGACAGCTCCGAGAACTCGCGGAGCATCGCGGCGAGGTCCGGCGAGGCGTACTCGGCGTCGTTGATGACGAGGAGGCGCCCTATCCCGCTCACTCCGGGGAAGCACGCGCCTATCAGGTCGGCCGCGGAGCTGACGGGAGGGCCGCCGGGACGCCTTCCCGGCAGGGGTCTCCGGCGCTCCGGGGGCCTGCATCTCACAACCCTGGCAGGCCAGCCCCGGGCGGCTGCCTGGCAGACCCAGCTGTTGACGAGGGCATCTCGCTCGCGCCAGTCGCCTCCCTCCAGGAGCATGACTCCCGATCTCGGGAGTCTGCCTGAATGCCTCGAAGGGAGCCTCACCGCCGAGGCCTCCTCGAGACCGGCCGAGAGGGCGGCCGATATCCTCTTCGAGAGGAGGGGCGATGACAGCCCCTCGGGCAGGGGATCCCCTGCCAGGGGCTCCCAGAGGTGGCCCCGTGTGGCCTGGAGCATGCGCCCGAGCTGCCAGTAGTCGGATGCGGGTGTGCAGAATCCGCCTGCGGCGAGCTCCGGCGGCAGGTCGCCCGATCCCCCCGAGAGCAGGACGTCGGCCCAGAGGACCAGCCTCGGCCCCGAGGCTCCGGGGATGAAAGGCGCGGAAGCCAGGTCGAGACAGCATAGGCCGGCGGCGTGCAGCGCCCTCACGGGCGCCAGGAGATCCGCGGCCGGAAAGGGAGTGCGGATGGTGCTCCCGGAGTCTTCGACCTCCAGGGAGACCAGCAGAGCATCTTCGTTCCAGGGCTCCACCCTGTCGGGGACGAGCACCTGCCCCTCAGGGGCCAGGTCGCGCAGCAGCTCGAGCGATCGTGCGGCTTCCTCCAGCACGAGAGGCGTCCTGAATATCCGCCCGAGGCGGATCGCCCCGTCGATCTCCAGGCGGACCTCCTCGCGGCCGCCCTGGAGGAACTTCCTGGAAAGCAGCTTCATGCGCCCTCCCCTGCCGAGATGACAGGGATATCATCCCGCGGAGCCCGGCTGGTGTCAATGCATCTTCAAAGACTTGTGCTGCAATCCTGAAGACTGGTGCGTGCAGGGGCCTAATCCAGACTACCGGGAATAATTCCCGATCACCGTCCAGTCCGGGAGAAGAGGGGCTACCTGCCTCCGGGACCGCCGCCCGCAGAGCCGGCAGAAAGAGTCAGGTCGCCGTTGACGGTGCTCATCTCGAGCAGGGGACCGCCGCCGTTCATGGTGGCCCGGCCTCCATCGGGATCCAAGTCCCCGGTCAGCTCGAGCCCGGTCGTCTCGATCTCGCCATTGACCGTGTCCATCTCCACCGCCATCGAGGCCGAGGAGGGAACCTCCGCTGTGATGTCCCCGTTGGTGCTGGACAGAGAAGTGCCTTCCCCGGATGGTGCTGTGATTGTGACCGTGATGTCTCCGTTGGTGGTCCCGGCCTCGGAGAGGATGATGGAGCCCGACGTCACGATGATATCGCCGTTGACACTGGCGATCGACGCGCTGCCTGTGCAGCCCGACAGCGAGATGTCGCCGTTGACGGTTTCCAGCGCCCCGTCGTGGACCAGGCCGGAAGAGCTGATGCTGCCGTTGGCGACGGTCACGCCGGCCACTGCGAGACCGGCCGGTACGGAGATCGTGAGATCGGCAGTGACGCCGAATATGAGCCCCGATGGAGCGTCTATCTCGAGAGATGCCACGGCTCCGGGGGTGAAGACCAGGCGGGTGTCCTCCAGGACAGACTTCCCGCCGAAGGTGGTGAGCTCGGCAACCACCTCGATGCTGTCACTGCGGGAGCGCCCCAGCGTCACGTCCCCGTTCTGGACATCTATCTCCAGCGCCCTCGCCCCTCCCGGGGCGAAGCTCTCATCCCTGATCTCCTGCACCTGTGCGCAGCCGCAGGAAACCAGCAGCCATGTCGCTGCCGCGATCCAGAGAACTCCTTGCCGCATGCCTGCACCTCCTGTTGCCTTTCCTGACTGGAGACGCGGGGAGGGGAGGGGGATGTTACACTACCAGGTCCAGGAAGCCGCCACCGAGGCAGCGTCCTCGTCCCCGGAGACGCCAGGGACGTGGCCCACGTTGCGGAGCCACGAATGCTCCGCCGAGAGTGTCAGCTCGACGGAAGCCGAGGGCATCCACCTCGCGACCGCGCGGAGAGCCGTGCAGTGCTCTACGGTTCCCGAGGGGAACGGACCGCCGGCCGACACGCTGTCGGGCCAGCCCTCGGAGACGGTTCCCTCGCCCGATCTCCGATGCGAGGCCTGCATCTCGAGATCGACAGGCCAGAGCGCTGGGCTCGCCACTGAAAATGACAGCCTGTCGCAGTCCGGACCCAGCTCCGAGCCAATGATCCGGCCATCGTGCAGGTAGTAGTTGAAGGGCAGTTTCTGGCTGTAGACGTACCTGTCTATCCTCGTGTACTCCATCGCAGTGGATATAGGCAGCCTCGAGCCGGCCCAGCCCGCTCCGACCGTGCAGCCCAGCTTGTTAGGCCTGTCATACTCGTGCTGGTACTGGAGATCGTCCACCAGCAGCTCGCCCCACAGAGCCGTGCCAGGAACCGGGAATGCCGTGAAATCGGCGCAGAGGAAGGCGTTGTCGTCCTCCCGCTCGTTCCACTGGACGGGGTACCAGGGGATGAACGGATTCATGTAGGCGAGGTCGAGCCCGTCGCTTCGGAACAGCACGGCCTCGCTGAGCCCCAGGCGGAGCCAGTCCGCAGGCCGGAGATCCATCCTGTGAGCCGTCAGGTACTTTGCCGAGTCGCCCTCGACGCTGGAGACGAAACCCGTGAAGGTGAGGGACTGCGAAGGCATCCACCTGACCCTGATCATGTCGAGCGCCGGGCTGTTGTCGGACAGGAGGAGGTTGGTGAACCTCCCCGGTCCCCATCTCTGGGGTATCCTGCCGAAAGCCGCCTCGAAACTCCCGGCCTCCAGCGCAACGAAGCCCCTGTCGACATAGAGGTGCCTTCCCTTGTCCATCCCCATGTGCTCCGCGGGGAAGGCATCCGGGGCCTGCTCGTCGGAGCCGGACCAGACGGAGAGGCGCTCCTCGAATCTGACGCCGCCTCCGAGGGAGCCCCTCGCCAGCAGGAAGGTGCCGATCCTGCCTTCCCGGCCGCTCCCGGCATCCAGGGCCTCCCCCGTGATGCCTCCGCCCAGCTGCAGGACCGCCCCGCCCTCCCGGAATACGGTCGTCGCGGGTCCGGCGCTGCGGAGCAGGAGAGCGGACAGCGGGCCGCGCCAGGCTGAAGCCGTCACGCCGGCATGGAATGCCAGGGCGTCATCGGGGAGGATTCCCCCCGGTCTGAGCAGGCCGGCGGTCTCCAGGTCGAATGCCCAGCGGGGGAGGGGATCATCGAGGGAAGGGCAGCTCCATGCCTGCACGGAGCCCGCCAGCAGGAGCAAAACCGCAGAGAACCTCAAGTCACAGACCTCCGATCGATGCGTTCGAGGAGCACGACCGTCTCCGTCGAGTCCGTCTGGGGAAAGAGGTCGAGGGAGACTGCCTCGAGAACATCATAAGACCCGGCGAAAGCGAGCAGGTCCCTCCCGAGCGTCTGGGGGTCGCAACTGACCAGGATCAGCCGGCCGGGGGCCAGGTCGAGCAGGGCGGCCCTCGAGGGAGCGTCCATCCCTGCCCTCGGAGGATCGCTGATCACCAGATCCCACGCGGCGCCTTCCCGGCGGGCCCTGTCGAGGAACCTGCCGCAGTCGGAGGTCACGAATTCAACGCCGAGACCCGCTCCGCAGGCGGCGAGCCTGCCTGCCTCCGAGGCTGCCGAGGAGATCTCCACCGAGCACACTTCGGCGCCCGCCGAGGCGAGAGGGAGCGCGAAGACACCCACGCCTCCGTACAGGTCGAGCACCTTGTGCGCGCCCGCTGCCATCCGAGTCACCATTTCGGCCATCCTCCCCGCAGCCGTGGTGTTCACCTGGAAGAACCCTCCCGGGGGCAGAGGGAATCCGAATCCGCCGAGCTCCTCCCGGAAGCTCCATCCGCAGGAGGCCTCCAGGATTCCCCTTGTTCCGCTCCACGCCTGGGAGACACCCGCCGGGAGAAGGCCGGACGGCGGGGCGGAGGCGCATCCCGCGAATTCGACGGCACGGCTGTCCACGCCTGCGCTCGAGCGGATGCACATCCTGGTGCAGAACGAGAGGTCGGATGCAGCGAGGGTGCGCAGCAGGTCGCGACCGCCCTGGTCGAGAAGGGGACAGTCGTCGACTCGGAAGGGATCCCCCCTGAACCTGTGCAGGCCGGGCCGCCCCCCCAGGATCTCGAACGCCACCCTGTTCCGGTACCCCGTCTGCGAGGGCGATGGGATGACGGTCCCGAGCCCCGCTTCGCCGAGCCCCGTCCTGCGGGTGGCGTCCTGCACCCACTTCCGCTTCCATTCGAGCTGCGAACCGTATGCGAGGTTCTGCATCGAGCATCCCCCGCATTCCGGAAAGGCGGGGCAGGCCGGCTCGATCCTGTCACTGCAGGGATCGAGCACTTCGACGAGGGAGGCGACGCGGAAGCTGGACCGGGTCTCTGAGATCTCGCAGGCGACCCTCTCGCCCGGGAGGGCGCCCCTGACGAAGGTCACCGGCCGCCCTGCGGGTTTCGCGATGCCGCCGACACGGGGTCCCAGGGCGACGATCTCGAGGGTTTCCAGGGCCATCCCTAGTAGCGCCCCGGCTCGAACGTCGATCTCTCCCGGTGCCAGGCGGCCCTCCAGGAGGAGAACCGCCCATCCTCCACGGAAGTCCTGAGTTCGGCCATCAGGGCGGAGAAGTAATAGAGATTGTGGAGTGTGGCCAGGATGGGCGCGAGCCACTCCTTCGCGAGGAAGAGGTGCCTGAGATAGGCCCGCGTGTGGTTGCGGCAGGTGAAGCAGCCGCAGCCGGGCTGGACGGGCAGGAAGTCGTCGCGGAAGCGGGAGTTTCGGATGTTGATGTGGCCGCCCGGGACGAAGAACCCGGCGCCTCTTGCGTTTCTCGTGGGCACGACGCAGTCGAACATGTCCACGCCCATCCCGGCAAAATCCACGATGTCCTCGGGCTTTCCGACACCCATGAGGTATCTCGGGCGGTCAGCCGGGAGGATGTCCACGCAGGAGAGCACGGCCTTCTCCATCATCTCGCGCGGCTCGCCCACGGAAACCCCTCCGATGGCGTATCCGTCGAAGCCCATGGAGACGAGCTCCTCCGCGGCGCGGGCGCGGAGATCGGGGAAGGATCCGCCCTGGACGATGCCGTACATGCCCGAGTTCCCGCCGGGATGCATGCTCCTCGCCCTGGCTGCCCACCTGAGCGTCAAACCCAGGGATTCCTCGGTGCGGGCGCGGTCGGACGGCTGCTCCAGGCATTCGTCCAGGACCATCATCACGTCGCTTCCGAAGGCCGTCTGAAGCTCGATGACCTTCTCCGGGGAAAGGAGATGGCGGGAGCCGTCGACATGGCTGGCGAATTCGTAGCCATCCTCGGAGCGCCTTCTGAGAGTGGAGAGGCTGAAGATCTGGAACCCGCCGCTGTCCGTGAGGATGTTGCCTGTCCAGCCCATGAATCCGTGGAGCCCTCCGGCCTTCTCTATCACCCCGCAGCCGGGTCGCAGATAGAGGTGGTAGGTATTCGCGAGGATGAGCCCGTAGTCCGACTCTTCGAGGTCGCTGATGCGCGCCGTCTTGACGGTCGCCTGCGTTCCCACCGGCATGAATGCAGGGGTCTGGACATCCCCGTGGGCCAGGTGGAGCACGCCGCGCCTGGCGCCTCCGTCCGTCGAGAGCAGGGAGAATCCGGGGATGTCCCGGCCGCCGGCCCTCCTCATTCGGGCGCAGGCTCCGGCACGGGGAGGGAGGCGGGCGCCTCCTCCGGGGCTGCTTCCGAAGGAGTGGCGCCGGCCTCGGGCGCCGCACCTGCCGGGACCGGGCCGGGCTGGGAGGAATCGGCGGCCGCACCCTGCGTCGCGAGGCTG
>JGI20215J15232_1000211_pt1 | contig 13501 bp, 10 predicted proteins | sample WetSurMetagenome_2_FD_15232 | JGI IMG/M metagenome (IMG submission 15232) | reverse complement strand
ATGGAAAACGAGATCGCGATGCTGAAAGAAAAGTTTGCCCGTGACGAAGACGAGATCCGTCTCCTGATCGAGCAGGATCTCTCCCGTGAGAAAGCCGTCGAAGAGGGTATGAAAAAGCTGGCGGTCCTGCGAAAAGCGGAGAAATGAGAAAACTGTCGAGGTGAATGTATGCCAGCAAAGAAAAGCATAGCCGAAGTATCCTGCGAACCCGGGTCGGAACCACCGGGCGAGATATGGGAATTACGGTTGTATGTTGCAGGTCAGACGCCTAACTCACTGACCGCTTTTGAGAACTTAAAAAATATCTGCCAGGAACATCTTGAAGGGCGATACAGGATCGAGGTTATCGATCTCGTTGCTAACCCTCAGCTTGCAAAAGGGGATCAGATTATCGCTGTGCCGACTCTCATCCGGAAACTCCCGACGCCGGTAAAAAAGATCATCGGCAACCTTTCGAACACAGAGAAAGTACTGGTCGGGCTTGACCTCCGGAAGGTGAATTAAGTTGAGGGTCTCAAAGGGCACGAAAGGGAAGAAAATTACTGGTGACGTGACCGAGGAATATGAACAGGCTCTTGAGAAGAGAAAAACTGAATATTATGTCTTGCGCCTCTATATTGCAGGAAACAATCTCCGATCCCGGACGGCAGTAGAGAATGTAAAGAAGATCTGCGAGGAGTACCTTGCCGGAAGGTACGACCTCGAAGTGATTGATATCTACCAGGACCAGACAAAGAACCCGGCAGATCTCGTACTTGCAGCCCCGACTCTGATCAAGAAGCTCCCCCTTCCCTTACGAAAGGTCATCGGTGATATGAACCGGATGGACAAGGTGCTCGTCGGACTTGACCTTGTTCCCCGTCAATAAGGGATTCCCATGACAAAAATTACCTCCGGAACAAACCCTCTAAAAGGCAAACTTCCTGACGCCGCCAAAGAAATTGAAGAGTTGCGGGAAAAGGTCCGCGAGCTCGAAGCAACACTGGAAGCCATCCATTCCGGGGAGGTAGATGCTATCATCGTCGCAAAAGGTGATGCACAACAGATTTACACGCTCGATGGGGCCGATCACCCCTACCAGATCCTTGTGGACAATATCCAGGAAGGAGTACTCACCCTCTCCCGGGGAGGCATGATCCTCTACAACAACGAGAGATTTGCCGAAATGGTGAAAGTCCCCATGACCAAACTACCCGGCACCTCTCTTTTTGACTATATATGCCCCGAGCATTGCCTTGAAATCGAAGATGCAATGAGAGAAATACTCAGCAGGGCGTACAGCAGCCGGATCCGCATCCGCCAGGCCCCCTCGTCTATCCCGGTTCAAATCTCTTTAATTGCTCTTTCCCCAGATGAGAATACGACGATCAGCGTCCTGATAACTGACCGGAGTTTTGATGAGGAGCGGATCCTTTTCCAGNCAAAGATGCTTGATGCAGTTGGTGACGCTGTGGTTGCGCTCGATGCAGACCAGAAAATCATCTACTGGAATAATGCAGCCTGGAATAATGCAGCCACAAAGACCTACGGCTGGAAACAGAATGAGGTATTGGGACGTAACTTTGAGGAGTTGACTGATTCGAAGGTCTCAGAAGAAGAAATACAGGTAATTACAAAACTCCTGAAAAAAGGGGAAATCTGGTCCGGAGAGTTCATTGTGCGGCACCGGGACGGTCACAGGTTCCCCGTTTTTGCCAATTCCTCCCCGTTACTCGATGATAACATGAACCTCATTGCGGTCATTAAAATAAGTCATGATATCACCGAAAGAAAGCGGGTGGAAGGTTCACTAGTTGAGAGCGAGGCCCGATACAGGCATCTTGTGATGAATGCACCAGCCGCTATTTATGAAATCAGCGTCGATGGCCTCCGGTTTTTCCAGGTCAATGAAACCATGTGCCGTATTCTGGGTTACACACGGGAAGAACTGCTGGAGATGAAACCCTTTGATATCCTTGACAAGGAAAGTCAAGCCCGGTTCCGGGAGCGGGTCAGGAAGCGGTTATCCGGTGAAGATATCGATGAGACGGTAGCTTACAAGATTCTAGGCCGCGACGGTCGCGTGATATGGGTTACGCTCAATATCCGATTGAATAATGAAGGGGATGGAGGATATCTTGTCATTGCCCACGATATAACGGAACGTAAGGTAGCAGAAGAAAAATTACAATCAGCATACAAGCTCACCTCTTCGATTCTCGATTCTATCAACGGCAGTTTCATCGCTCTGGATAAAAACTGGAGATTTACCTACGTAAATCAGGGAGCGTCAATTCCTGATATTTCTCCAGAAGATCTGATCGGGAAATCTATTTGGGAAACATTCCCGGAAATTATCGGGACCCCTGTTGAAACGTTATACCGCGAAGTGATGGCAAGCCGGAAACCAAAGGTGTACGAGAACAAGAGTAGTGTTGTACGTGGAAGGTACTTCGAATTACACGTGTATCCGGTTGGAGATAGTGGTTTAGCCATCTTCGGACAGGACATCACCGAGCGCAAGGAAACGGAGATGGCTCTGCATCTGGCACAGGAAAGAACTGCTACCATTCTGGAGGGAATAGCAGATACCTTTTATTCGCTTGATAACCAGTGGCGTTTCACCACCGTGAACCCGGCGGCCGAGAAAGCCCCCTTTGGCCGGCCGGCTTCTGAACTGCTCGGAAAAGTGATCTGGGAATTGTATCCTGCACTCGTAGGTACCAGGATCCACCAGCATTACCTCGACGCTGCAAAGAATCAAAGCATGGAGCACTATGTTGCAGTATCTCCCTTGAACGGTCGATGGTACGAGGTGTTCATGCAGGGGCGGGAGGCAGGTGTCGATGTCTACATGCGGGATGTCACCGACCGTAAACAGGCTGAGGAAGTCCTGCGGGAGAGCGAAGAGAAATACCGGGGTCTTTTTGAGAATGTTCAGGAATCCGTGGCAATCTACCGGATGGTATATAACGAAAACGGGGAGGCTGTTGACAGGATATTTGTCGACGCCAACCCGAAAGCATTATACGAGATGGGAGATTTAAAACGGGAAGACGTGATCGGAAAGTCCTATTCTGAAATCGTGTCCCGGGAGTTCCCAAAAGACCGGGCCAGTATCGATAACCATCTCCANAACCTTGCAGNAGTAGTCCAGTCAGGAATCCCGGTATCGTATGAAACTCATTTTGGTGACAAGCACTNCCTGACAACNCAATATCTTGTAAATAAGGATCTNGTTGCCAGTTCCAGTATTGAGATTACNGAACGTAAAAATGCCGAAAGAGCACTCCACGAAAGCGAAAGNAANTACCGGGAACTCGTGGAGAATGCTAACAGCATCATAATAAGAATGGATAAGGAAGGCAAAATTTCCTTCTTCAATGAATTCGCACAGAAATTCTTCGGNTATTCANCNGANGAGGTACTTGGACAGCACGTGAAAATTATTGTGCCNCCGATAGAAAGCNANGGGAGAAATCTTGAGGAAATGATGAANAATATTCTCNAGNATCCCGACNATTTCTCTGAAAATGAAAATGAAAACATAAAAAAGAATGGAGAACGTGTCTGGATTTCCTGGAGAAACAAGGCTATCCGGGACAATCAGGGAAATTTTATCGGGAATCTTGCAGTCGGGCAGGACATTACCATACGCAAGCGGGTGGAAGAGGCACTTCGGGACAATGAGAAACGCCTGCGTGAAGCAGATAAACTGCTGGAAGCGGTTACCGAAGCGACGAAAGTGATCATCGCAGTAGAGGATACAAATTTCCGGTACACCTATTTCAACAAACCGTATGCATCCACGATCCGCAGCCTGACTGGTAAAGAACTTTCCCTGGGTATGAGTATGATTGACGTTTTTTCGGAACAACCGGAGGAACAGCGATCTGAATTGAACGAGTGGGGCAGGGTCATGAACGGGGAGAGCGTGAACCAGCGCATCGTATTTGGTAACCAGTCAGCCGGGCATACAGTCTATAATGTTCTTCATGTTCCCTTACGCGATGAGAGCGGTACTATCATCGGGGCAGGAGAAGTCGCATTCGATGTCACCGAAAAAGTACTTGTGGAAGAGGCGCTGCGTGAGACGAGCCAGTACCTTACCAACCTCATTGACTATGCCAATGCTCCTATTATTGTCTGGGACAGTGCCTTCCGGATTACCCGGTTCAACCATGCTTTCGAATATCTCACCGGTCGGAAAGCAAAAAATGTCATCGGTCAGCATCTCAATATTCTTCTCCCGGAGGTTTACCAGGAGGAGGCCATGGACCTTATCGGGAAAACGTCTGTCGGAGAACGGTGGGAGAGCGTTGAGATTCCCATTCTCCATAAAAATGGGACTGTCAGGACAATACTCTGGAACTCGTCCTCTATCTTTGGGGCTGACGGAAAGACCATTGTCTCCGTCATAGCGCAGGGACAGGATATCACTGATCGCAAAGAGTCAGAAAAGGTTTTGCGGGAAACACTGGGACTCCTCAATGCTGCCCTTGAATCCATGGACGAAGGAATCTGCGTTGTTGACCTGAACCGGAAAATAACGAGTAATAACCAGAATTTTATCATTTTATGGAATATCCCTGTGGCACTCATTACGAAAAAAGACGACAGAAAGGTCGAAGAATTCTTATCGTCAATGGTGAAGGACCCTGCAGGATTCCTGACAAGTACCCGCGAGCTCTATAAACATCCTGAGCGGGAAAGTTTCGATATGATGGAGTTGCGTGATGGCAGGATCTTCGAGCGCCACTCAAAACCCCAGAAGATAAAGAATGATATCATCGGGAGGATCTGGAGTTACCGTGACATCACTGATCGTATGCGTGCAGAGGAGAAACTTGTTGCTTCCCTGCAGGAAAAAGAAGTGCTGCTCCGTGAGATCCACCACCGTGTCAAAAACAATCTCCAGCTCATATCCGGCCTGCTTGACATGACGCGGATGCGGACCCGGGATGAGGCAACGAACGTTATCCTGGCTGATATGATGCTGAAGATCCAGACCATGGCCCAGATCCATACACGGCTCTACGAAAGTAAACAATTCGGAAAGATCAGCCTGACCGGCCAGTTCCGGGACCAGGCCGTGAACCTGTCAAATATTTATTCCCATAAGGGACATGAAATTACCTGTGAGATTACGTCCGGGGAAGTATTTCTTCCCGTAGATCAGGCCATTCCGTGTGCCCTTGTCGTGAATGAGATCCTCTCAAACGCGTATAAACATGCCTTCAAAGGGAAAAAACACGGAACAATTGAAATTTCTGCTATGCAAAAAGACGGGTGGATACGGATTGCTGTCCGGGATGATGGCACAGGAATGCCAGCCAATTTTGATATCAGCAGTGCCAACAGTCTCGGGCTTAAACTGGTCCGGACGCTGGTGCAACACCAGTTAAAAGGATCAATTACTATCAACAGCGGGGATGGTACGGAAATGATTATTGAATTTCCTCTGACAACAGCGGGAGAATGAACTATGTCGAAAATACTTGTGGTTGATGATGAAGCTATCATTACGATGCAGCTGGAAGAACGCCTGACAGCGATGGGCTATACGGTAGCGGGAATGGCTGCCTCAGGAGAAGAAGCTGTTGAAAAGGCACGTCGGCTCCGACCCGATCTTGTGCTTATGGATATCGTGATGCCGGGGAAGATGAACGGAATTGAGGCAGCAAAAATAGTCAGCGGGGAACTTGATATTCCGGTTGTTTTTGTCACATCGTACGCTGATGACGCAGTAATCGAAAAAGCAAAAAGCGTCCGGCCGTATGGATATATCGTAAAACCCTTCAACGAACTGGAGATTAAAGCCGCCATTGAAGTTGCACTCTTCCGGAAAACGACCGAGAAGCAGGACCAGAAAAAGAAGAGAGCCGGAAGGGAGAAAATTTCCGCTGGTCTGGAGACCGGTGGACTGGCTGAAGATGAGGTGGCCTATTTTGATCTGCCGGAGGTAAAAACCGTCCTCTTAAAAGATATCCTCTCTGATATCGTCCTTTTCCTCTACACCGACCAGGTCGCAAAAGAACCTATATTCAAATTTGCCTTAGAAGAGGGAATAAAAAAAGGAGGACGCAACCTGTTTGCCTATTCCCATTCAACGCTTCAGAAATACTTCCCAAAGGAGATCCAGAAAGGAGAACTTTTCACCCACCGGATAAAAAAAGACGAGGTATTTGCCCTGCTGCCACTGCTGGAAAAGTGTACTGAATCCCTGCAGCATGCAGAACCTGCCTCTTCATTACAGATCCTGCTCGATTTTTCGGAAACTGATGCATTTGATGATATCCTTGCGACCAGGAAACTTCTTCTTGCAAAAAAAGAGAACCGGGTTCCGGTCAGTGGGATCATCGCCGTGAATATGGGGAAACTTGATCACACCCTGATACAATCCCTTGCCGAGGGGATTCCCAAGATAATCGTTTCAACAGGAAAAGCTACCACCCTCTCGTTTGCCCATCATACTTTTGCTCCCGGATCGGTAGCCGTTGTCCCCCAGTCGACGATCGATGATGTCGTAAAAAAATTACTTGAACCAGTCGTGCTATCTCTCCTTGACAAACCAATTTCCGGCTATGATATCGTTCATGAGATCCATAACCGGTATAATGTCCTCATCCCGCAGGCCAGGGTGTATACCCTTCTCTATGATCTGTTGGAAGACGGGTACCTCGAGATCCAGGTATCAGGGAAATCCAAATTGTATTGCCCGACAGAAAAGGGTAAAAAACACTTCAGCCAGAAACTCAATGATTTCAAACAGGTGTTCGAGCATATTATCGGGAATGTAAAGGGAATCAACCCGGGCAGTAATGATAAAAAATAACGGGTAAAATATCAACGTAGCCCCTGAAATTTTTCATTTTTACGACGATATTTTTGAATTTATGGTGTGACTTAATGTGCATAAAAAAAATGATAAGACCTTTCGAACATCAATTTTTCGTGTGATGGAAACTGTATACAGGCTTATCGCATTATGGGGGTCGCCATAACGGCGGGGGCAGAGGCACAGCAAAAGCCCCCAGGAGCGTGATAACTATGTTTTGGGAGATAATTTTCAGAGGATATTACGAAAAAATGAGTATCTGGAAAAAATGCATTTTTTCTGCCAAAAAAACCATGGGAAATTTCCCTGGCAATTTTTCAGTCCCTGTCAGAATATATTTTTGAGATTGAACCGGGTTTTACCCAAGCGGTGTCCCGGTTCAGGCGTTTGCCGGAACCCTGTCAATTATATTCAGGGGAATGGTCTTTTGCGATACATACTGCATTCCCACATACACAGGTCCCCATACTTCATCTTCCGCAACATCGAAGCCGAATGAATGAATAACCAGATCCCTGCATTCTTTCTCTAAAATTGCTTTCGGGAATGTATGGGTATCTTTTAAGCAGAACCTGACCCATTCAGCCCATAACAGCATACACGGTATGTCACAGATTTTATTCGGCTTTACATGCGACGAAATAAACGTGTCAAAAATACGTAATTCATTCAGTTCTTCCGGGCTGACCTGCATCTCCCTATGAGGGTATTTTCCGGTTCCATTCTGTGGGACACCCCGGATGATGTCGGTCAGGCAATCCTGGTACAACACCCCTTTCGTGCTGGTCGTTTTTTGCGGAACGCATTTACCTCTTTTTTTTTCTGATTTTTTCCTGAATACTGCCGGGACCGACACAGATTTCACAGACGACATAAAAACTCACCGAAGGATGATTGAAATCCGGAATTTAAAAGGAATTGTCTGATTTTCAACGGTTGAAACAATTTTTGTAACGTAAAAAGGAGGGCCGTACAGGTACAGGATTTTTTTCTTCCATGAATACTCCTGACCCGGCCAAAAATTCATCACCGACTCAAAAACGTTTTTCCCTTGCTCGTATCAACGCCAAATTTTTTTGCCCATTCGATTGTGACGACGGGTACGAGCACAATACTAGGGATTTGTCCGGATCAACCGGGAGATTACCAGTGAGAAAGGGTAGAAATGAAAGGGAGTTCTTCGGTATGGCTGCTTTGGATCTTATAAAAATTGAAACACGAATTGAAAAAACCGGATACCTATTTACCCGTTAACCACTCACAGGAATGTCGTGGGGTTCTTCCTCACACGATAAAAGGAGATAGCGGGTAGCAGGCCATCCATCCCGAAACGAATTACCCAGCAGGAATTCTGACACCGGATGGATCACCTCTGCAGGGTGGCTTACTGTCCCGCTAATACCCTTCACAAGAGATTACTCCAGAGGAAACAATGCCTTAGTTAGGTTCCCGGGATTCCCCTGATGCGATGGAAACATCATGGGGAGACCCGGCCTTAGAAGTCCTGTCATAAAGGTCTGAATCAGGCTCAATGATCTGCTGATGGATCACCCCTCATTCAAGGAGAAAACAAAAGAGAAAAAACCAGAAGCCCCGGACGCCAGGCAGAAGGTGTTGAGATTTATGCAGAAAGATACTTCAGAGGATGTGTCAGCGGAAAAAATCATCGAACCGACGTCAACCCTTTACGATGGAGGAGATTATTTCCGTATTAATGCTGAACTTCCGGGAATTGCCGAAGAGAGGATCAGGATCGACCTTGAAAAATCAACGGTGGCAATCTATGCATCGCACGATGATGTGATGTACAGGAAAATGATTGACCTCCCCTGCGAAGTCCGGTTAAGCAGGAAACGGTTCTCAAATGGTACCCTTGAATTAATCCTGGAAAAAAAGATCTCCGGGTAGACCCGCTATTCAAAAAAAGGATACCACAGAGGTTGTATCGTTTCAAAATTTGTTTCAAAATCTGTTTTTAAGCAAAGATCCTATAAAAGTCCCTATGCAATACCCGATACGGGTGAGGACAATTTCCGTCTTTGAGGATATGCCTGGGTTATTTCAGGCTGGAGATGATGGTGGCCGTATCCGGGAAAAGTATCGGAACAGGAGGATTAATTTCCCCATGGAACGTGCTACCGTATTTCAACGGTATGGAGTATCCTGTCCGTCAAACGGGTGTGGTCGCTGCGAACAGCAGGATTGTTTTTTCAATGAATTTATTCAGAATTACTGGCATTGCCCGAAAGGTGATTGATGAAACCGAGAAAAGACCCCGGATTACAAAATGGTGAAAAACAAAAATCCCGGATTAAGCAGGGGATGAAACCAATGCCCGACATCAGGAGCAGGCTTTCTCTGAGACCGGACAGGATAGGACGATGCAATGAGGCTGATTGCTTCATACAAAATCTTTATATATTTTATAACACTAACCTATGGTAAATCAATACAAGTTTAAGGAGTAAGTACTGATGGCAGAGAACAAATTCGCGGAAGGTATCGTAAAAGAACCCGCACGTGAAGATACAGGGCATTGGATCATGAGGGCAGAGTGAAGTCTGGCAGGAAAAGGTGACAATGACCGAAGATCTGGAACTGATAAAAAAAGATCTGGACGAACAGACAAGGCTTGCAGAAGAACGGCTCAACCGGCTGAAATATCTCCAGGCAGATTTTGACAATTACCGCAAATGGTCTGAAAAAGAAAAGGCATCGATCATTGCACTGGCAAACGAGAGCCTCATCAAAGATCTGCTTGTCATCCTGGACGATTTTGAGCATGCAATACCGTCCATAAGTGAGGAAAAGAACCGTGAGGGTATCATGATGATCCAGAAAAAAATGCAAAAAATCCTCAAAGGCTACGGGTTAGAGCCTATAGAGAGCGTGGGAAAAAAATTCGATCCGCATTTGCACGAGGTAATCTGCAAGGAACGATGCAGTGAAGAGTCAGACACGATTCTTGAGGATATCGGGAAAGGTTACCAGTTGAAAACAAAAGTCATCAGGCCATCGAAAGTGAAGATTGCAGAACAAATTACAGAAAACGAAGGTGAGAACAATGGGTAAAGAAAAAATTATCGGTATTGACCTCGGTACATCCAACAGCGAGGCAGCGGTGATGCTCGGCGGCAAACCTACTATCATCCCTTCCGCCGAAGGGGCGACAGTCGCCGGAAAAATGTTTCCCTCCTATGTTGCGTTTACATCTGACGGGCAACTCCTGGTAGGTGAACCGGCACGGAGGCAGGCTATAAGTAACCCGGAAGGTACGGTGACAGCCGCGAAACGGAAGATGGGAACTGACCAGATCTACCGTATTTATGGTAAGCAGTATACACCACAACAGATCTCCGCATTCCTCTTGCAGAAGATTAAGCGGGACGCAGAAGCATTCCTCGGCGAGCCAATTACAAAAGCCGTGATCACGGTTCCCGCTTATTTCAATGACAACCAGAGGACCGCAACAAAGGATGCCGGAAAAATTGCCGGTCTCGATGTGGTCCGGCTCGTGAATGAACCGACGGCGGCTTCCATGGCGTACGGTCTGGACCGGAGCGGGGAATACAAGATTCTTGTCTTCGATCTTGGCGGTGGAACGCTTGATGTAACTATTATGGAATTTGGCGGGGGAACGTTCACCGTCCTCGCCACTTCCGGCGATACCCAGCTTGGCGGTACGGATATGGACACGGCGATTTATGAATGGATTGCAGCCGAGTTCAAAAAAATGGAGGGTATCGATATAAGAAACGACAAAATGGCGATCAACCGGGTAAAAGAAGCTGCAGAAAAAGCGAAGATCGAGTTATCCACGGTCATTGAGACCGAGATCAATCTCCCGTATGTGTCTGCCACCCAGGCAGGCCCAAAGCATCTTTCACTCAAACTGAGCCGTGCAAAACTCGAGCAGCTTGTTGAACCCATCATAAAGCGCTGTATCCAGCCGTTCGAACAGGCACTCAAGGATGCCAGCCTTACAAAAGATGACATCCAGAAAGTGATCCTTGTTGGCGGACCGACGCGGATGCCCATTGTCCAGAAGTTTATCGAGGATCATATCGGGAAGAAGGTAGAGCGGGGGATCGACCCGATGGAATGCGTTGCCATTGGAGCGGCGATCCAGGGTGCCATTCTGGGCGGTGAGATCACGGATATGGTGCTTCTTGATGTTACCCCGCTGACCCTCGGCCTTGAAACACTTGGCGGGGTGAGGACCGCGCTGATAGAGAGAAATACCACAATCCCTACGAAAAAAAGCCAGACGTTCTCAACAGCGGCCGATTACCAGACCTCCGTGACGATTCATGTGCTCCAGGGCGAACGGCCCATGGCAGCTGACAATGTAAGTCTCGGGCAGTTCAACCTCGTTGGCATNCCACCGGCGCCACGAGGAGTCCCCCAGATCGATGTCACGTTCGATATCGATGCTTCGGGNATCCTGAACGTTTCGGCAAAGGATCTTGGTACGGGAAAGGAACAGAAGATGACCATTACTGCCTCGACAAANCTGGCAGAGAATGATGTCAAAAAGATGGTCAATGAAGCAAAACAGTTTGAAGAACAGGATAAACAAAGAAAAGAAGAAGTCGAGGCCCGCAACGCAGCTGATTCACTGGTGTATGTAGCAGAAAAAACCAAATCCGACCTGGCCGGGAAGCTGAGTACGGAACTGGTCGATAAGGTGAATGCGGCTATTGTGGCAGTCAAAGCAGCTCTTGAAGGCAAGGATAGCGGGAAGATAAAAACTGAGACTGAAAAACTCCAGAAAGTGCTGGGAGAAGCCGGTTCGGCTGCATATCAGCAGGCAGCCCAGCAGCAGTCACAGGAACAGGCAGGCCCGCAGGCAGGTTCTGCCGGCTATTCCGGTGCTGAAACAAGCGGCAAAAACGGTGAAAAGGTCGTNGATGCCGACTTCAAGGTTCATGACGAAAAATAACCGGTATTTGTGCACTGATGGAAAAGAAAGACTATTACGAGACCCTGGGCGTAAAACGGGATGTATCGGCNGATGACTTAAAGAAAGCGTTCAGGCACCTGGCAAGAAAATATCACCCGGATCTCAACAAGGGAAGCAAAGAGGCAGAAGAAAAGTTCAAGGAGATCAACGAAGCCTACCAGGTGCTCAGCGATCCACAGAAAAAGGCAGAGTACGATCAGGTAGGACACACTGCCTTTAAGCCCGGGGACGCGGCGGGATACCGGACCCCAAGTTACGATGACCTGTTCCGTGACTTCGGGCTGGGGGACATCTTCGACGCATTCTCGGGAGGTACCGGGAGGGCGCGGAGCCGGGCCGGTGCAGACCTGAGGTACGAGATCGAGATCTCCCTCACCGATGCATTTTATGGCACCAAAAACTCCGTTGAGGTCCCCCACAGCTATGAGTGCGGAACCTGCCATGGCTCCGGCGCACAGCCGGGTTTCAGCCGGACCTGCCCGAAATGCGGGGGGTCGGGTGAGATTCGTAACGTCCAGCGGAGCGGTCACCAGCAGGTGATGAACATCGCCCAGTGCCCCGAATGCGGGGGACGCGGGACGGTCATCGGGAAACTCTGTGAGACCTGCCATGGAAAGGGGACTATCCGGAAGATGAGACGAATTGAGGTCTCCATTCCTGCCGGTGTTGAAGATGGTCAGTTCCTGCGGATCGCCGGCGAAGGAGAGCCTGGCCAGGACCACGGTCCCCCCGGCGATCTTTACGCGGTTGTCCATATCAAAAAACACCCTGTCTTTGAACGGCAGGGCGCGGACCTGTACAGTACTGCAGTTGTCGGGCTTGCAACTGCCCTCCTCGGTGGTGAAATTACCGTTCCCACCATTACGGGAAGTGCAACACTCAGAATCCCCCGCGGATCACAGAGCCACACGCTCTTCCGCCTCAAAAATCAGGGAATGCCCTACCTCAATTCCAGCGGCCGGGGCGATCTTCTCATAAAAGTGGTAGTAAAGATTCCGGAAAAACTGACAAAAAAACAGGAGGAACTGATGAAAGAGGCCTTTATCGGGGGAGCGTAAGGAAGAGGGAATTGGTGTGGTCACAAAGAAACAAAAGAACCCCAAGAAAAAACCTGAAGAAACGATAAAAACATCATTGATGAACCGGTATGGGGAGTCCTTCATCGCTAAACTTACCCCGCAGGATCTTGATGAACTTCAGTTCTACCGTAAGAAGCAGTACGACAAAGAAGGCGGCTGGAACAGTGAGTACCGGTTAAAATTTGAATCAAAACTGAGGCAGTACTTTCACGAAGAAATTCTCACACGCGAGATCGCCAGTATCGAAACACTGCTTGGGCTTATCGATCACCGGGACCTGAGAGACTCTGCCCTCTAGCGGCTTTCCCTGCATGCAATCACCTGCAAGTGGTTTTCATGGGTAATCTTGGACTAAAGGTAAAACTACCCGATAAATGCATGTTTTTTTCACTACATCACCCTGAAGGGAATAACAAAAGACCGCTGACATTGTTTCAAAATTTGTTTCAAAATCTGTTTTATACCACAACCTTTGATAAATTCCCTGAATAATACCCTGACGGTCAAGGGACGGCAGGGCACCAGAAAAACATGGTCGGGGGCGGTGCAGGTTCCCTTGCCATGAAGGCCTTGGGAAATGAGTGAGGGGCAAATTGTCCAGGCAGTATGGTCAACCCGTTCCTGTGCGGGTCAGGTTAGTCA
>JGI20215J15232_1000210_pt1 | contig 13521 bp, 10 predicted proteins | sample WetSurMetagenome_2_FD_15232 | JGI IMG/M metagenome (IMG submission 15232) | reverse complement strand
GCTGCAAAGGTGAAATGGGCCCAGGTAATGAATAATGGTGACGTCAAAACCTTCCATGACATAAAGATCGAGGCTGTACCGGCGTACAATATCGTGAATGAGCAGTCCAAAGGCCATCCCTACCATCCCAGGGGTACCGGCAACGGATATGTCCTGACTATCGGTGACAAGCGATTCTATATAGCCGGCGATACCGAAAACACACCCGAGATGAAAGCACTGAAGAATATCGACGTGGCATTCCTGCCGATGAACATGCCTTACACGATGACTCCGGCGATGGTGGCTGATGCTGCCAAAGCATTCAAACCCAAAATATTATATCCGTACCATTATGGTGAAACCAATCCTGAAGAGCTTGTAAGCCTGCTTAAGGGATCAGGGATTGATGTGAGGATTCGAAAACTGAAATAGACCGGAAATGAGCAAATCAGGCAAGCTCCTTCTGCTACTTCTGGCATGTAGCAGCATGTACCCTGTAATTTCTGATGCTCAGGACATCAAATTTCCTTCTCTGCAGGGTTTTAAGCAAAAAGCTGATTATCCCGTATATACCCCTGAAACCCTTTGGGATTTCATCGACGGTGCCGCTGATAAGTACTTGTCGTACGGATTTACCGACGCTCATGTTTGTGAGTATATTAAGGGACATGAACTTATTAAAGCTGAGATTTACCGGCTTAAAAGTAATACTATGGCGTTTGGCATATACTCTTACGAAAGATCCCCTTCATACGGATTCCTGAAAATGGGATCACAGGGTTATGTCACAGATGGCGCTTTTAACTTTTTCAAGGGTNATTTTTATGTAAAGCTGAGAACTTACTCGAAGAAGCCGGGGACGCTTCAGGCCGAACAGAAGCTTGCGGCCTCGATAGCCGCTATGCTTGAAGGACCTGAAACCATGCCGGAAGCTCTTGCTTTGTTTCCCACCGACGGCAAAGTTGAAAACTCGGAGGTATTCCTGAACGAAGGAGTGCTGGGCCATGCATTCCTTTCAAGCGCATTCAGGGCAGATTATAAGCTTGAGACCGACAATTTTTCGGTATATATCATCCGGAGTGAAAATCCGGAATCGAGCCGTAAGACGGTTGAATCTTATCTTGCTGCAACAGGAACGGAAACTCTGGGACCCGGGGAAGACAAATACGTTCTGTCGGACGGATACAACGGAAAGATATTCATTGCCTGGAAGGAGGATATGATTGTCCTCGTTTCTGGACTTGCCGGGGATCAGGCCGAAATTGCAGACCGTTACATTTCCNCGATCCTGAAGTAATATTCCAGCCTTTCCGTCAGGAATGATCAATCTCCATGATCTCGATCATCCTTTGTTTCAGCTGCGAATAGGAGTGAACGATCCTGATGTCGGGATTATCGTCTATGACAATCTGCGGGGGCTTGTACAGGATACCGAACTCAGCCTGGCGAAGCATTGAAACATCATTGTATGAATCACCTACGGCAATTACCTTGAAGTTGAGATTCTGCATTGCCTCGACAACCTTCCTTTTGGCGTCCGGCTGCCTGAGATTGAAATCGGTGATATTCCCTGACCGGTCAATTGTGAGATTATGGCAGAAAAGCACGGGCCATTTCATTTTTTCCAGGAGCGGGTCAGCAAACTCCCTGAAGGTGTCGGAAACGACGATAAACTGGGCCTGTCCATGAAGCCAGTTTATGAAATCAAGCGCTCCCGGCATCAGTTCGAGAAGCGAGATCACCTTCTGAATGTCACTGATAGTGATCCCATGCTGCCTCAGGATTTCGAGCCTCCTCTTCATCAGGGCGTTGTAGTCGCTTATATCGCGCGTTGTCAGCTTCAGTTCATCTATTCCTGTCCATCTTGCAACATTGATCCAGACCTCTGGAACCAGCACTCCTTCGAGGTCGCAGCATACCATGTACATTTTTATGTTTAATTAATGAGTGTTGATCAAATATTTTCTGAATGTTTCAAAATCATTCTCTAAAGATATATATTCTTCCCTGCCACCCTCAATCTTTGCGAGGGAATCGGGCAGAGGGAGCGGCATACCCAGTATCTTTTCCAGCTCTTCCCGGAATTTGCCGGGATGGGCGGTTTCAATCGCAACGCGGAATATATTGCGGTTGTCGAAATCAGGATTCTCCCTGAGGAATTGTTTAAGTCCGTGCCACGCGACTGCACCGTGCGGCTCGAGGATCACCGAATATTTCCTGGACATCAGCCTGATAGTCTCCGCTGTCAGCTCGTCAGAAACGCTGATTCCTGAAAGTACCTGTCTCATCTTTTCGAGATCAGGGGATTTTGTTATGATCCCGTTCTCGTCCATTTCACCCCCAAACAATGCTATTACCCTCGAGAGGTTGCTTGGGTGGCCGACATTCATCGCGCTGGAGATATTGTTTATCGATGGGTTTACCGGGCTGTAGGTCCCGTTACGGAGGTATTCAGGGACTTCATTGTTCGAATTGGTCGATACAATAAACCGGATGACAGGCAGTCCCATTTCCCTCGCAATAAGCCCTCCTGTAAGATTCCCGAGATTACCGCTTGGGACACTGAATATTATCCTGTTCTCGGGTTTAAGGGTGATCCTGGACCATGCCCAGAAATAGTAAACTGACTGGGGCAGCAGCCTGCCGATGTTTATCGAATTTGCAGAGGAAAGATTCAATGGTTCAAGTGAACTCTCCATAAATGCTTTCTTCACAAGTGCCTGGCAGTCGTCAAATTTCCCGTTAACAGCGATTGCCTGCACGTTTGAATGGAGGGTTGTCATCTGCTTCCTCTGGACAGGGGTGACCTCCTCCGCCGGGAACAGTATCACCACCCGAATATTTTGAAGCCCTGCGAAAGCGTTTGCCACTGCTCCGCCGGTATCCCCCGAGGTGGCGGTCAGGATGGTCATGTAACGGTCCTCCTTCCTGAGGAAATGCTGCATGAGGCGGCCCATGAGCAGAGCGGCGAAATCCTTAAACGAAGCCGTGGGTCCCTCGTCAAGCTTCAGAATGTAATTATTTTCATCAATCCTTTCAACTGGAATGGCAAAGTTGTAAACATCATAGCAAAGGTCCGCAAGGTCGGCCTTATCAATTTCGTCCTGCAGGAGAAGCCCCATGATCTCGGCAGCAAGACCCGGGTATGTCTTTGACCTGAGCGATTCCAGGAATGATTCTGATACGGCGGGAAGGCGGGAAGGCATATATAATCCGCCATCGGGCGCAAGTCCCCTGAACAGGGCCTCCCTGAATGAAACCTGCGGAGCCCTCCCGTTTGTCGAATAATATAAGATCTGTTCCTTCAAAATCAATAATTAAACATTGACAACCCGCATTATGTCAGCAAAAACGCCGGCAGCCGTGACATCGGCACCTGCGCCATACCCCTTGATCACCATCGGCAATTCCCTGTATCTTTCGGTGGTAAGCAGGACGATATTGTTGCTTCCTTCCAGGTCGTAGGTAGGATGTGAAGAATCGACCGTTATAAGCCCGACCCTGGCTTTCCCGGATTCCATTGAGGCGAAGAACCTCCATTTTTTACCCTGTTTTTCCAATTCTACCCTTTTATGTTCAAATTCGCCGTCGAACCTGGTTACCGTGCTGTAAAAGTGATCGAGATCACCCTCGAAACATTCATCCGGCAGGAACTTACTTACTTCAACGTCATCAGCTTCAATTTTATAGCCTGCCTCCCTCGCCAGGATAAGGATCTTTCTCACCACATCCGTTCCGCTCAGGTCGATCCGCGGATCAGGCTCCGAGATCCCTTTTTCTTTTGCCAGCCTGATTGCAGAGCTTAGCGGGACAGAACTGCTTATGTTGCTGAAAATGAAATTCAGGGTTCCCGAAAGGACTGCTTCTATTTTCAGGATCCTGTCGCCGCTGACCACCAGGTCGCTGATTGTTTTAATTATTGGCAACCCGGCGCCGACCGTCGTTTCGTACATGAAACGGACACCTTTTTCATTTGCAATGGTTTTGAGGCGCTGATAGTAGGCAAATTCCGATGAGCATGCGATCTTGCTTGCTGTTACCACGGAAACATACCTGTCGAGGATCTTTTCGTAAAGCGACCCTACCTTTGCATTTGCCGTGCAATCTATGAACACGGAATTCCTGAAATTAAGTTTTGTCATCTGACTAACAAACAAATCAATATCGCTCTTGGTTCCGGACTCTGCCAGGAGGTCCATGCAGGCGGAAAGCGGAATTGACCTGGCGTCGATGAGCATTTTCCTCGAATTGATTATGCCTGTGAGGTTTATTTTGAGGTTGTGCTCCCTTAGCAGGTGATCATATTGCTTGAGGAGCTGGCTTACCAGGCTTGAGCCGACAAAACCTGTGCCTGCAATAAAAAGATGGAGCTCCTTGATCCTCGAAAGGAAGAATCCGTCGTGGATCACGTTGAGCGCTTTTTTCAGGTCTTCATTCCTGATCACGACGGAAATGTTCAACTCCGAAGAACCCTGGGCAGTAGCGATGACATTTATCCCGTTCCTGCCGAGTGACCTGAAAAGCGTCGCCGAAATCCCGGGGGTGTTCTTCATTTTTTCCCCGACGATGGCTATAATGGAGAGGTCCCTTTCAACCAGGATTTTCAGCTCCCTGTTATGGGTGATCTCCAGGCTGAATTCCCGGCTTATTGATTCCATGGCTTCCCTGGTGTCGGATGGATTGACAGCGAAGGTGATGGAGTATTCCGATGAGGCCTGGGTTATCAGTACGACACTTATATTCTGCCGGGCAAGGGCTCCGAAAAGCCTCATTGATGTGCCTGAGACGCCTATCATCGCGGTCCCTTGAAGTGTCAGGAGGTCAATATGATCAATGGATGAGATCCCCTTGATCGGACTTTTTGACCCGTTTACGGTTGCTTTGTGGCTTATAAGTGTTCCCTTTGATAAGGGATTGAATGAATTCCTTACATATACCGGTATCTGCTTCCTGTATACCGGTCTCAGAGTTGGCGTGTATATGACCTTTGCCCCGAAATGGGAGAGCTCTATCGCTTCGGAATATGTCAGTGACTCGATTGCATAAGCCTTCGTGACCTTTTTTGGATCCGCGGTCATGAATCCGTCAGTGTCGGTCCATATTTCAAGCGCATCCGCTCCAATTGCCTCTGCTATGATAGCAGCCGTATAATCGGAACCTCCCCGGCCCAGGGTGGTGGTTTCATTTTCTGCAGTGCTGGCTATGAAGCCAGGGACGAGGATCAGCCTTTTCTTTCTTCCTATTTTCTGCCGTACCAACGTCCTGGTGATCTCAAAATCGACAGCAGCATTCCCGTAGTTCCCATCGGTCTTTATAATTTCCCTTGCATCGATGAGCGTGCAGTCATCAAGAAAGGCTGAAATGATAACAGATGAGAGCCTTTCACCAATGCTTATGACCCTGTCAAGTGTAAACCTGCTGAGCTCCCTTATCAGGAAGATCCCGTTCAACGTTTCTGAAAGTTCCCGGACCAGGGAATCGACAGCCTCATAAACTGCTGTGATCTTTTCAGCTCTGATCAGATCGGAAGCGATGCCTTTATGCTTTGCGACCAGATCGTTCAGCATGCTTTTGTATTGGTCATCATGCCTCGCAGCAAGCTCACTTGTCTTCTTCAGGGAATCGGTCACCCCCTGGAATGCCGAGACAACGACGATACATGGCAAAGTTTCGACTCCGATTATCTTCGCGACATTCCTGATCCTTTCGGAATTCCCGACAGATGAGCCGCCAAACTTGAGTACTTTCATGCAAACGAATTTAATCCGGTATGATACTGTCCGGAGAACTTAATCATCATCCCGGGCCATGATCATGATATTTTATGAAAACGCCAAACTTAATAATAAACGCAGGAATAGCAGCAATTAGTTCATAAAATATTGACAAAATGCCTCCAATAATTACGAAAACTAAGCAATTAATGCATATTGCTTAATAAACTTTGCCGGTATGAGGTGTTGTATGTAACAGGCTGTTCAGGCCTAGGTGGAAGAGGCTTTTTCCAGACGCTTAAGTATTGAAAATATGAAAGTTGCAGACAGGAAGCAGCAGACTATGAAGACCAGCCACAAGGTACTCAGAGCAACCTTATCCCAGAGAAGCGTTCCGATAAAAAGAAGCTTGTTGCCGACTGCGGTTGCAAGAAGCCATCCTCCCTGCATAAGCCCCTGGAATCTTGTAGGTGCCACCTTTGAAACGAATGAAAGGCCCATCGGACTAAGGAACAATTCTGCGACGGTGAGTACAAGATAAGAGCTTATAAGCCAGTATGGGGAGACTCTGTCGGGGTCAGGCAGCGGGACACCTTTAAGTGACTCGGGCGATGCCTTACCGATGGATGCTGCCAGCACGATAAGAAACCCAAAAGCCGCGATTATCATCCCGATGCCGATCTTCTTTGGAGTCGAGGGCTCAATTCCCTTTCGGTTCAACCATGCGAATGCTGCCATTACAGGGAATGAAAGTGAAACGATGAAAAGGGGATTGAATGACTGGAACACCTCGGGTGCAATCGAGTTGGCAGATCCGAAAGGTTTCAGTATCCTGCCCAGCAAACCTGCAGGATCGAACCCATATACAAAGAATGCAAGGAACCATAATGCCACGACAAGAAGTACGCCTCCGGCTATTCTTGCATTTCTCCTGATATTCCTGTAGAAAAGTATAACGACTCCGGCAATAGCACTAATAAATGAAAGCATTGATGGAAGGGTGAAGAAAGTATTTGTAAATGGTCCGACCTGCTTTGCAGTATAATCTTTGGCAAAGAGTGTAAGGGTCAGGCCGTTCTGATGGAACGACATCCAGAAAAAGATAACAACGAAGAAAACCAGGAGAAGGGCTATTATCCTCGACCTTTCCTCTTTCCTTGAACTTATTGTGATCCATGTTATAAATCCGGCAAAAAGGCCGAAGGCAAATCCGGATGACCAGCCGACTTTCTTGATATAATGCAGGGCAAATCCAACGATTCCGATTGCTGCGATTGCGGCTGCCACTGCAAGTGGCTTGAAATCAACCTTCTCAGCGTGTGCAGCGGAGGTTTTGACTTCCTTGTCCGGCAGCATACGGTTGAAAATGATATAAACCAGCAGCGAAATTACCATGGCTCCGGCTGCGATTCCGAACGCATAATTATATCCTCTCGAGAAAACGTCAAGGTATTTATGGGCAAATGCTGAAAGATCAGTAACGCTGCCGGCAAGATTTACCTTGTCAGCAAGCTGCTGAAAGACAGCGGTGTCGGTGAGTTTCCCGTCAATGAGCTGGTGACAAAGCGACGGGACGCTTGCATCATGCGCGAATCCGTTGGTTTTTAGCCACCAGTTCCGCATTGCGTTTGCTGCAAACGGCGCAAAGAAAGCACCGACATTTATTCCCATGTAAAAGATCATGAAGGCAGTGTCCCTGAGCTTTGAGTATTTGGGGTCGTCGTACATCTGTCCGACGACAGCCTGCAGGTTTCCCTTGAACAGCCCGTTGCCGAGAGCAATAGTCATCAGCCCGGCAATAGTGATCTTTAGTGACATTCCGGGCAAAGCCATTATAATGTATCCTGCAAACATTATAAGTATGCCTGAAAAGATAACGAGCTTGTATTTCTTAGTGGCGTCTGCAATGATACCTCCCAGGAGGGCAAGGGCATAAATGCTGAAATAGAACCAGCTGTAAATGTCTCCGGCCTTTTCAGCCGACAATCCGAACTTGGCCTGGAGAAAAAGAACCAGGATTGCCATCATTGTGTAAAACCCGAATCTTTCACCCATGTTGGAGAAGAATGCCACAAGAAGCCCTTTGGGATGATTTTTAAGCATGTCGTTATAATGTATTAATGATACAACAATCAGATATTGAAATAATTATATTAAGTTATAAGTGAGCCGGTCAGGCATGTAACAAATATATTAATCTTTTTTACATTTTGCTGATTTTGAAATATAAGTGTTGGCTGCCCAATGGGAGATTTTGACAGAATCGCTTCACAATTGTTTAAGGTAAGAAGCAATCAGAATGGTTGATTGTGTAACTTTAAAGGCCTGTTTGCAAACAAAACCGGTAAGTTGTAAAAATGAAAATTTTCAGAAGCGAGCAGATCCGGGAAATTGATGATTATACGATAAGGAATGAGCCCGTTGCCTCTGTCGACCTTATGGAAAGGGCAGCGGAGCAGTTACTCAGGTGGTTCATCAGGAAATTTGACAGGTCAAGGCGCGTGATTGTCCTTACCGGCCCCGGAAACAACGGGGGTGACGGGCTTTCACTGGCAAGGCAGCTGTCGGAGAACAGGTTCAATGTGGAAGTATGCAATGTGAGGATAAGCGACAGGACTTCGGGAGATTGGAACATAAACAGGAAGCGGCTTGAAGTTGAAACTAATGTACCGTTCCGGAACATTGAAAAAGCCGATGACTTACCCTTGATTGGTTCCGGTGATGTGGTCATCGATGCTATATTCGGATCTGGACTGGCCCGGCCAGCGGAAGGTCTGGCAACCGAGGTCATCAGGCGGCTGAATGATTCGGACGCCTCAGTTGTCTCGGTAGATATACCGTCAGGACTTTTTGGCGAAGACAATTCCATGAATGATCCCGAAGCTATCGTAAGAGCAGATTTTACACTGAGCTTTCAGTTCCCCAAGCTCTCCTTCATGTTCCCTGAGAATTCAAAATACACCGGCGAGTGGACAATTCTTCCGATCGGGTTAAGCAGAAGGGCGATCTCATCGACCGAAGCCCCTTATCTTTTTCTTGACAATGAGCTCATTCATCCTCTTTTAAAGAGAAGGAACATATTCGACCATAAAGGGATTTTCGGGCATGGACTACTGGTGGCCGGGTCGTATGGCAAAATGGGAGCCGCTATCCTCGGGGCGCATGCTGCATTGCGGTCCGGGATAGGATTGGTCACTTGCCATATTCCCTCATGCGGGACCGAAATAATGCAGGCCGCTTTGCCTGAAGCCATGCTAAGGCCCGATACCTCGGAGAAGCTTATCACGGAGATTGAGCAGGATGACAGGTTTGATGCTGCTGGAATAGGCCCGGGCATTGGGACCGATCCGGCAACGCAGAAAGCGTTCCACTCATTCCTCCTGAACAGGCACAAACCGCTGGTGATTGATGCTGACGGCCTCAATATCCTTGGCCAGAATCATAAATGGCTCTCCGTACTGCCGGTGGATACCATACTTACTCCTCACCTGAAGGAATTTGAAAGGATTGCAGGTAAAACGGCCAATGGGTATCAGAGGCTCGAGCGGGCAATCGGATTTGCTTCAGGGTATAACTGCATTGTCGTGCTGAAGGGAGCTCACAGTGCCGTAGTTACCCCGGTAGGGAGAGTTTATTTTAACAGTACCGGGAACCCGGGCATGGCAACAGCCGGCAGTGGTGACACATTAACGGGAATTGTGCTCTCTTTCCTCGCCCAGGGATATACACCTGAAAATGCAGCAGTACTGGGAGTTTACATACACGGACTTGCAGGTGATATCGCCGCCGGCAAAACGGGTTATGAATCACTTATCGCTTCCGACATAATCGAATGCCTTGGTGAAGCGTTTAAAAGAATATGGAGATCAGAAGACCAGAGCGCCGGGACAAAATTCGGTAATTGATGAAACAATTTGTTAAACCTTGTAAACCAGAACAATATGAACCCATTATTTAAATCCATACTTGCACTCCTGATCATTTTCGTATTGAATGCTTGCACCACAGGGAGGGTGATGACCACTACCGATGCTGAAATCTCACCACTTTCCGGCCAGACCGGTGTTGCCGAAGGAACTATTGTTTACGGCCTGCCGCTTACAGTTTTCGATATCAGCATCGATGCCGAAAGGGTTGTTCAGAAGCCGGGTCCGTATGCTGCGTATGCTGAAGACCTCCTGGGTCTGAAGGATGTTGCCAGGTCTGAAAACGAACACTGGTCGATAAGGAACATTGTTGTCAAAACCCATGAGGAGCTTGATCCTTCGCAGTTTTATGTGATAAAGGCTTCTTCGCTGTTTTTGACAAATGCGCTATCTCTTAAAAAAGTAGGGCTTATACTTGACATCAATCCTTCAGTTTATGACCGCGCTCCGGTCTCTTCAAATTTAAGTTCAAAGGAAAACGGGCCTCAGCACGTTTATGACCTGGGCTCTGATGAGTACTTTGAATCGAGGAACGACACTCTTTATAAGCTGGTGAATGTAGATACATCGTTTGTCAGGATCCCTTACCTCGTCGAAAAGAAGCAGAAGCTTCCCATGGACCAGCTTGCCGAAAAAGCGGCCACGCGACTGATGGAGCTTCGCGACGGAATACATATGATCCTCACAGGCGAATCGAATGTCTTCCCGCAGAATGAGGCTGCAATTAATGAGATCAACCGGCTGGAGAAAGATTACCTTGAGCTTTTTACGGGAAAAACCTGGAAGGAAAGAAAAAGCTTTACCTACCAGGTAATTCCGGATAAGGATATGGCTGGAAAGCCGGTCACAATTTGTGCTTTTTCCGAAAAGACCGGGCCTGCAAGGCCCACCGGCCGTGATGAGAAATTATTGCAGATCGGGTTTGAGCCTGAGCATAAGACCAGGGATCTTGCCATCCTTGCCGGTGAACAGAAACAACAGTCAAACAAGCTCTATTACCGTGTGCCTGAAGTTGTAAATGCCAGGATATTGCTGGGGAATGACCAGGTCAGTACCTCGCGAAAGCTGGTTTACCAGATGGGCCAAATAATCCAGCTGCCTGCAAATTATCTTATAACAAGATGAAATCGGGAAACCGGGGATAAGCTACTGGATCCTGCCCTGAAAGTTCTTATCAAAATCTTCCCAGCTCTGAACTTCGTAAGCATTATTGGCGAAGTAGATCAGGAGCTTCTCCATTTCTTTCGGGACTTTGAATCCGGGTACGGGATTCACATAGTACTTGTCATCCTTTTTGGTAACAAAGACCACAGTGGGGTAAGAGAGTGATCCCCGTAGCAGGCCAACTGCAAGCTGATGAGCCTTTCCATATTTCCCGTCGTTCACGAATGTCTGGCCGAGAAACTTGACAGTGTCCGGCCTTTCGGCATTGAACTTAACCGGGTAGAACCTGTTATTGAGTATCTCCGCTATAACCGGGTTGGTAAATGTCTCCTGATCCATTTTCTTGCACCATCCGCACCAGTCGGTGTAAGTATCAATGAAAAGCGGCCTGGGTGATTGCTGTGTAAGCTTCTCGGCTTCCTGGATAGTGTACCACTTCACTTCCGCTTTGGCTGCCGGAGTTGTCTGGCTTAAAACGGTAAGGCTCGATAGGAGGGCTAATATGGGGAGAAATAGTTTCTTCATGCTTTAATATTTTAAAGTTCCGGAACAAATACCGTGCAAAATAAACTAAAAACAGAATCAATATATTGTGTTGCTCACATATATCACATCCGAAGCATGTGAGGCTTTTTATCAGGTTGACAGATAATTCGGGGAACCGGACTTTTTATCGGGCCCGGCTGTGATTGATCGAAATATTTTTTACATTTACCGGTCTTTAAAAACAAAATACCTGAATTCTGATATGGAAACACTTACCCGAACCCTTCGTGACTCAAAGACTGCCCGCTGGTTTGCCCTCGGGGTGGTATCCTTCACCATGCTTTGTGGTTATTACCTCACCGATGTAATGGCTCCCCTGAAACCCCTGCTCGAGAAAGAGCTGCTGTGGAACAGCACCGAGTATGGATTTTTCACAAGCGCTTACGGGTGGTTTAATGTCTTCCTTCTCATGCTGATTTTCGGAGGGATAATCCTTGACCGGAAGGGGGTCAGGTTCACGGGGAAAATGGCTACCATCATAATGGTCATAGGTACCGCGATTAAATACTGGGCTATATCAACCCACTCATTAGACGGGATGCATATGATTGGCATGAAGGCCCAGGTAGTGGTCGCCGGGCTGGGATATGCTACTTTCGGAGTTGGAGTTGAAGTCGCAGGTATCACGGTTTCCAAAATAATCGTCAAGTGGTTCAAGGGAAAGGAAATGGCTCTTGCCATGGGCCTCGAAATGGCAACCGCCAGGATCGGGACCACTCTCGCAATGGTCACCTCAGTCCCCATTGCCAGGGCCATGCATGGAGTTTCCAAACCGATCCTTGTATGCCTTATCATGCTGTGCATCGGTATGATAGCATTTTTTATGTACACAATCATGGACAAGAGGCTTGATAAGTCACTTGCCGCTGCGTCAAATAATACTTCCGGGGAAGAGGAGTCGTTCAATATCAGGGATATCCTTTTTATCATCAGGAACAGGGGCTGGTGGTACATCGCAATCCTTTGCGTGCTGTTCTATTCCGCAGTGTTCCCCTTCCTGAAATATGCCACAGACCTTATGGTGAACAAATTCCAGGTCGATCCGGAAGTAGCGGGAATAATCCCGGGAATGCTGCCTTTCGGAACTATGATCCTGACACCGCTGTTCGGCAACCTTTATGACAGGAAAGGGAAGGGAGCCTCCATTATGATCCTTGGAGCTGTTCTTTTGATATTCGTCCATACGATGTATTCGATCCCTATGCTTAAAGCCACACCGATCGCGATAGTGCTTATTATCATTCTTGGTATAGGCTTTTCACTTGTCCCTTCTGCCATGTGGCCTTCGGTTCCTAAGATCATTCCCGAAAAACAGCTTGGAACCGCATACGCAATGATCTTCTGGGTTCAGAATATCGGGCTTATGGGCGTCCCTGCACTGATCGGCTGGGTTCTCAATAAATACTGCATTACCGGAACTCACCTGATCGAGGGTGCCGAGGTGCCGAGTTACAATTACACTATTCCGATGATCATTTTCACCTGCTTCGGGCTTGTTGCGCTTGTATTTGCCCTGCTTCTCAAAGCCGAGGACAAAAAGAAGGGCTACGGGCTCGAGATGCCGAACATTAAAAAGTAATTCGTTTTAACCTTTTTTAACCGCAAAGACCGCAAAGTTTAAGCGAAGAGCGCAAATAAGACCTGAGAAATATCGGATACTTTGTGCACTTTGCAATTTCTTTGCGAACTTTGCGGTTAATTTTTAAATATCATGACACCAAACGAATTTGAACGAGCAAAAATATTCAGCTATTCCGGTTCCGTTGATTATGCTGAAGGAGCAATTGTCAGCAAAACGGTCCTGAAAAAAGAGTCAGGCAATATATCCCTGTTTGCATTTGCAAAGGGTGAAGCCCTGAGCGAGCACACTGCTCCGTTTGACGCACTTATCCAGGTGGTTGACGGCAGGGGTGAGATAATTATTGACGGGAAATCGTATTTTCTCGAATCAGGTCAGTGCATCATCTTGCCGGCAAACATCCGCCATGCTGTCAAAGCGCCGGAGAAATTCAAGATGGTACTGATTATGATAAAAAGTAATTGATCCCGTAAAAGCCCCTCAACCACCTGAATGGGGCTTTCGCCTCTCGTTTGCCGGAGTGTCTTCTTCCTTACGCCTTCCGCCTTCCGCCTGTTGCCTATTGCCTATTGCCTGACGCCTTCCGCCTTCCGCCTGTTGCCTATTGCCT
>JGI20215J15232_1000209_pt1 | contig 13527 bp, 13 predicted proteins | sample WetSurMetagenome_2_FD_15232 | JGI IMG/M metagenome (IMG submission 15232) | reverse complement strand
AACGGTTGACATCCTCATGTGTAGGAGATTGTGCAGAAAGTAGGGTTGTGATTATTTCTCTGAGGGCAACCTGGTTAGTCAAAGGAAAGTACCAAAATAAGGTTAAGATCGCAGATAAATAAACAGCACTTAGTTAAAAAGGAAAATTAACTTGAAAAGAGTCTATTTAGACCCAGTTTTGCCCAGCTTTCCGCTGCAGAATTACGCGTTTTTCGTAGTTCCGGCGTGTGCGGTTTTTTGGACTTGGGGCAGTTCTTTCTCGTGCGGTGATTTTTGGCGTTTGAGAACGGACTTTTCCGGCTTTCGATAGTGAACCGTGAGTTGGCATATTTTACACCTTTGGCACATTAAGCCAAAACGTTGCACTTAAACCTTTACCCATCTGAAACTACTTCGAAACCAACATGCCAAAATTCTACTCTGTGAGGTTCTAGAGTAAAGTCGTGTTCTAAGCAGTAAAACTGCCACGCGAGCCAATGTTCTTCCCTCAGCATAAACACGCGGTCATGGGTTGCAAGTATAAAAAAAACAATAAAAAAGCTTGGTGCGATGTTCGTGTTGTTTAAATATAAGTTCTTTGACTATGCATGTGCAAAAAGAAGGAATACTTTAGAATGGGTTCCAAGTCTCCAAGAGGCGAATTTGCCGCAAGGCAGTTAGCAAAGAAACGGAAGAACTTCCGTTGGTCAGATCGTTACTTTAACCGTCGTATGCTCATGTTAGATGAGAAAGTTGACCCTATGCAGGGTGCACCCCAGAGCCGGGGCATCGTGCTTGAGAAGGTTGGTGTCGAATCTAAACAGCCCAACAGCGCCATCCGCAAATGCGTCCGCACGCAACTCATCAAAAACGGCAGAACTATTACAGCGTTCTTGCCAGGTGACGGCGCCCTCAACGTAGTGGACGAACACGACGAAGTTGTCGTGGAGGGTATCGGCGGAACAAGAGGCGGTGCTATGGGAGACATTCCAGGAGTCAGATGGAAAGTCGTTATGGTTAACGGTGTAAGCCTAAACGAACTCGTCTACGGACGAAAACAAAAACCAGCAAGGTAAAAACTATGTCACAAACAACATCCACAGTTTCATCTCAGCCACAGGAAATCAAGCTCTTCCAGAAATGGAGCTTCAAAGACATCACAGTTAAAGACATAGGTTTGCAGCGGTACCTCAATTTGACACCGATGGTTGCCCCACACAGCATGGGACGTCACGAACATCAAAGATTCCGCAAAGCCAAAGTAAACATCGTAGAACGCTTAATCAACGGTCTTATGCGGTCTGGAAAGAACAGCGGCAAAAAAGCCAAAGCAACAAACATCGTAAAAGAAACCTTCGAAATCATCAACTTACGCACAGGCGGCAAGAACCCAATAGATGTCCTTGTGCAAGCCGTCGAAAACGCTTCTCCTTGCGAAGACACCACACGTGTCAGCTACGGTGGAGTTGTCTACCATTTATCCGTCGACGTCGCACCACAACGCAGAATCGACCTTGCCATACGCCACATAACTGAGGGCGCACGTGCATCAAGCAAGAATAACCCACGTAGTATACAGGAAACCCTCGCTGACGAACTCGTACTCGCAGCCAACAAAGACATAAAAAGTGTCGCCATCGCCAAACGCAACGAAATCGAACGCGTCGCACAATCCAGCAGATAAACTGCCAACCAAAATCTTTTGTTTTATTTCTTAACTATTTTCTATTTTCAACTACTTTTTTTATATTATTAAACGATTCTGGCATGTATTTCCACGATGTCGCCGTCGTCCAAGATGAAGCTCATCCCGACTTTCTTGGGGCTGAAGGGTAATCGTTTCGCCCATACCATCGCAAACATGAAATTCATCAGAAGCTCCTTGTGGATGTTCTTGGCTAAATCGTTGACTGTGGCGCCTTTTTTTAGTGCAAAGGGGCGGTCGGCGTGCACCTTGTTGCCAGGTTCTTTGGTGTAGATTCGAATAATGCCGAGCGAATCAAACAATGCTTTCCCCAACTCATGAAGCCCCATTCTGTTCTGTGCAGACATAGCAACGATGGGTAATTTTCCATTAACAAAAGTTTTTAGATGCCGCAGATTCGTTTGTGCACCCTTTAAATCTAGTTTGTTAGCAACAATTACTGCAGGTTTATAGATGGTGCTCTCGTAAATCGCGTTCTCAACATCTTCCAGCGTAACCTCACCGCTAATGCGTACGATAGCATCGTGAACTTTGTAGTCTCGAAGCAGTTGTTCCACCTGATTCATGCTGCAGCCTATCAATTTGCCAACTAGGATAACTCGAAGTGCTGTGCCAGAGTGCCGTCTGTCAATATCGACTTTTCCGCTGGGTTTGTAGACTAGAACTCTAGTTTTTTCCAGTTCAGCCAAAATCAGCTCCAACTGTTCAACTGGGTCACAGCCCAAATCAACCATCAAAATTACTCCGTCGGCATTGCGTGCTAAGCCAAGTGTGACGTTGCCGCCTGCTTTTCCTTCGGCTGCTCCCTCCATCACTGCGGGTGCTTCCACAATCTGGAACTGTACATCCATGTAACTCATAATGCCCGGTACAGGTTCATGTGTACTAAACGGCGTGGGCGTAACGAGCACTTTTGAGTTTGTTACTGCAGTCATGAGGGCACTTTTACCCACGTTCGTCATGCCGACCAACGCAATCTGGGCTGAACCTTCCTTCTCAATGAAGAGTTTGGGTCCTCCACTGCTCTTGCCCGTGCCCATGCGTTTCTTTTTATCTAGATCCTCCCTGATCAAAGCGATTTTCCTGTTCATTTCGCCGCGCAGTTTCATGGTGCCTTTGTGATGCGGAACGTACTTTAGGAACTCGATCATGGCATCCATTTTTTCTTTGGGAGTATGGGCAGCTTCAACCAGCTCCCATTTATCCATCGCTTCAGGCGGCAAATTAGTCGGCATGCAGACTTCGCAAATACAATCCTCAAGACAACCATAAGACTATTTCTAAACAAAACCCAAAACAAACCCAAACATTCATCCACAAACAAATTAGAAGTAGTTGTCTGCGGAATTTTCATGACGGCTACTTAAAAAAGTGACCTCAAAAGTCAGCTTTTGCATTGTTCTTTATAACCAACTTTCCATTTACCTTATAATTGGTAGCTTGTTTTGAGAGGTAGCATCTCGGCTTCGCTAAAGCCTCACCGCGATACAATAGCTGTTATCCTAAGCATTTTGGTGCAGATTCCCCTCGCAGTTTTTCTTGGACACTTCTACGACGAACGTCTTTTCATAGAAACAGGATACCTAGTTAGTTCAGGGTTGAATCCATACTTACCGCATGTCATCACGGTTTTCTCAAACCCGCATCTTATCGGTGTAAACCCCATAATCGGGTACCCTCCACTCTATCCTCTCCTGTTAGGTGCAATTTACCGCTTAACCTACAACCTTCTCCCGAACATTTTCCTCTATAACTTTGCTATAAAAATCCCAGTTATCACCAGCAATATCGCCCTTGCATACCTAACTAAAGCGGTCATGCAGAACCTTGGCATGCCCCAAAAAAGTATCCGATTTGCGTGGCTCTTTCTGCTATTCAACCCCTTTACTCTTTTAACCACCGCGGCTTGGGGTGAATTCGATACCCTTATAGCGCTCCTGTCCTTGGCTTCACTTTATCTGTTGAGCACCGGTAAAGCTGTGAAAAGCTCTCTACTTCTTTCGCTTGGCATTGTACTAAAACCCATTTCGGCCCCGCTTATTGGGTTGCCGTTGTTTTTTTCTACACCGCAGAACCGCCGAAAAAACCTAATGTATCTCTTGATTGCCTCGGTGATTGTGTTTGTTTTTTGGTTTTTGCTCTTTAACCTGCTTGGGTGGGCTGCACCTGGCTCTCCCGGCCAAGTAACTTCATACTTTAGAATGGCTGGAGGCATGACTCTGTTTAACGGTGTTGAGATTTTTCAGAAGTCAGCTACTATTCCTGTAGGTTATGACTGGTTAGGTTATCTCTGGTTTCCAGCAACCATCTTGGGATACTACTTAATCTATCGGAACCCGCCAAAAACCATGGTTAAACTGGTAGAGAGCGCGGTTGTTTTGCTGCTTATCTTTTTCCTGACACGTTCGTGGCTCTCTGAACCAAACCTTAACATACTGCTTCCATTGGTTCTGATTTTGTTTGGCTCTGGAAAACTGGGTCTGAAAACAGTTCATTTGGCTTGGGTATTCCCCTTCATCTTTCTATTTTTGAATTATGCTATCCCCCAGCTCTTCTTCCTTGTCTACCCGCCGATAATGACTGAAATAGGCACATTCGATTTGCAGATCGGCATTTGGAGACTAATCGCCCGATTTGCAGTCACTGTGCTATGGTACATTTTAGCAATCAGAATATTAGAGAAAATTTTAAGAAAGAAATAGTGCATGCGTCACTTTGTAGCTGTCTTCTTGAAAATCTTTTCAAAGAACTCGGGCTTTGCTAGCCCAACTAGAAAAATGCATACCGCTATGCTGACAGCTAATCCAAGTATTCCTCTGGTTGTCCAGATGAGAGGATATTTGGGGTCAAGAAACTGTATTGCTTGGAGAAGTTGTGGGTTGAACTTTGTTAGTAGCGGTGTAAAGATGAATGGTCCCCAGTTGAATGTTGAGAAGGCAAAAACCAGCCCTTGAATAGCCAATAATCCGTGCATGTATATTTTTCTAGGTTGGTAAGCTACGATTTGGAGTAAAATGAAGGGCAATGGATCAAGAAAGCTTTGTTCAGTTACCCAACCGTAGCTCACCATGAAGAGTAAGTAGAAACTAATAATCGCCAAATTCAAGTCAACGTCTTTTATCTTTGGTTTTCTAAACCAATAGACTGCCGCTGCGCCCAAAACTGGGATCCATACGAAACGAATAAGCCAAACCTGCGCTACATCGATGTTTAATAGGCTTATGAAACTCCAAATGTTCATGCATCCACCTTGGATTTGCAGCGGGTTTGCTGTTTCAAAAACAGGTGTCCAGTAGAAAATTGTTCGCAGAAAGTAGATGGGATCCCACTGGTAGATTGCTAAAACCCCCAGCGTAAAGGCTACAGGTAACGCCACGGAGAAGAGTGCGAACTTTCCAGCCTCTTTCTTNGTTTGGTTTTTTAGGATGAATGCGACAAACGCAGGCAGAAGAATCAGGGGATATATTTTAAGCGCCACGGCTACCCCGAGCAAAACTGCTCCGAGAGTGTTTTTTTTGTTTATCACCGCATAGAAGGCAAGAAACGTTAACAGGGCACTTAACATGTTAAGTTGTCCCCATAAAGCTCCGATGTAGATGAAGAAAATCCATGTCAAAGATAGCAGGAAAATCTTTCGTGCAGTTGCCTTGCTAAATCGGCTTTGGGCAAATCTTCCAATAACAAAGGCAAGGCTAAACTGAGCAAGTATCAAGGGTAGCTTGATGATAAACCGCCACAGCTCAACGTTATTTCCCAAGGCGCTGTAAACTCGGTAGGCTACAATGCACCAGAACGCCCACAGCGGTGGATAACCCAAATGGTTGTCTGGCATGTAAATGTTGGTTCCTTGGTTCATCCAAACGCCCGTTTGGAACCAAATATTCATGTCGTAGAGGTTTCCTGTCCACATTGACAGGAAAGCTTCTATAAGAAATAACCCCACGACGAATAAAACAATGAAAATTTTATTTTTGAATGAATCGAACAAACAAGCATACAATCCTGCAAGCTTTAGGCGCTTGACCGTTCACCAAATAGTTCAGGTGATAAGACATAAAAGTTTTTATCAACCCAAAACATAATTTCAATAGTGTAATTTTTTGTTGGATCAAGTTTCAGTGGGAATTTGTGCATACAACGAGGAAAAAAACATAGGTAGACTGTTAAACAACGTTCTTTTCAATCAGTCCCTACCTGTTGATTCTGAAGTTTTAGTAGTATGTTCTGGTTGCACAGACAACACGCCACGCATAGTCCGAGAGTTTGCAGAGAAGGATTCGCGGTTGAAGATTCATGTTGAAGAGAAAAGAAGTGGCAAAGCATCAGCAATCAACTACATTCTTTCCCATGCAAAGGGGGACTTCATAGTTTTTGTTTCAGCAGATACCCTCCCAAAAAAAGGCAGCTTTTCAAGGCTCACAACAAAAGTCCAGAAATCCAACGTGGGAATTGTCTGCGGCAATCCCGTACCAGTTAACCCGCCCACTTCGCTTATTGGCAGAATTGTTCAGCTACTATGGAGTTTTCACGGTCACGTGTTCGAACAGCTAAATGATTCAGGACTTGCCCGACACGCAACCGAACTTTTTTGCATAAGAAAAGGAATCGTTAACTCGATGCCTGCTGGAACAGTGAATGACGATGCCTATCTTGCCGTGGAAACGAAGAAGAGAGGCTGGCTGATAAAATTTGATTCACAATCACAGGTCTTAATTTCTGGACCTGATACATTCCATGAGTATTTCGAGCAGCGTCGTAGAATCATTTTTGGTCATTTTCAAATTAAGAAACTCACAGGCGAGTCTTCCCAGTATCTTGTACATCTGTTGCCTCTGCATCCCATTCAAACATTGAAATTGTGTCTTTGGCTTTTTGCAAAATACGATCCTGTAACCCTGTTTGCTTTTCTTTTTACGGAGTTAATGGTAAATGTTTTTGCGATTGGAGATATCGTGGCTAGACGAAACCATTTCCAATGGTCTGCTCTTCCCTCCACCAAAACGTTAGTCCGAGATCACGAGTTTAACCCTAAAGCAATGAAAATTATTGAAGACGAAATGGTGTACGCTTGAATTCTCAAACAACAATAACAAAACTTCAATCCATCGACCTCACAGAGCCAATTACTGTAAACCTTTCCGACCGATTAGCCGTCAAGCTCTACAAGGATTGTCGTCCCAATTGCTTAGAAACTGGCGCCCTCCAAAAAGGGCTTGTCCTTCTAATTGATGGTTGCGAGTTGATTGAGGAAGGGATGGGTTTCGGTGTTCCAATCGTCAGGTATGAGGATAAAACTTTTTTCTCAAGCACAGCGGATGTGTCGTTCAGAAAAGTTGGTTCTGACAGCATACTAACTAAGGCTTTTTCGTTAGACACGGTTTCTTTGAAAAAGGTTGGACAAGCCAGCTACATAGATGACGGCCTATATTCAAGTCTAAGAAAGACATTTCAAATGTTGTATTTGAAACATAAAAAACTGTCTCCCATCTTCAACAAAGCTATGGAATTACGGGACTTAGCAAATATAAAAACCGAATTCATAACCGTCAAACCACGAGGAACCATAACAGTAACTTACCATTGCCAACCAACCGCCATTACTATCCAGATCGATTTTTCCAATATAACCTTGAAAAAATGCATAGAGCTCATAGTTCTGAACGAGCAAGGATCCAGCGTTTTTAGAAGATACGTTGATTCCAACGGTTTAACTCTCTTCGGCAACAAAATTGGCGCATGGGCAGAAGTCACAGCCAAAAAAGCATCTCTGCAGAATATGAAACGCGAGGTATCATTCATCCTGCAGAAAAAAGATGGTGTTCAGCTTTTCAGGGGTTGGGAGCAGACGAGGAAGAGGTTTTCATGGGCGGGTTTGAGTTATTCATTGGTTCCCAACAGAGGCATTTTCAATTATTCAATCGGGTTAGAGTTGCAGAAATAGTTAATTTTTTTTGCGTTTATGTTTCAACTCTTTGCAAATGGTTTATTGACATGTAAGACTTTGGAAAATCTTTTATGCAAACTGCCCTCAATTATTAATTGGGGGATAGAGATAGCGAATTCTATCGATGTTGCCCAGTCGTCCGATGTCAACAAGCAGACACCCCAATTAATCCCTTCTTTCCAAAAAGAACTTAAAATGAAAAAAATACCTGTTCCAAGCCAAAACTTTCTTGTTGAACTAGGTGTGAATAGTCAACAGTTCAAAACACTGTTTGATAATCTTCCCCAAGGCATAGCTGTTTTCAAAATAATTTACAATCAAAAAGGCAAGCCAATTGACTTTGTCCTTCTTGAAAGCAACAAGGCGTATGACAGTATGCATCCTTTCAAAATATGCCGCGTTGGGAAGAAAGCAAACGCGTTTAATCCAAAAATGAAAAAAAACCAGATAAATTGGCTACGTGTTTACGGAAAAGTAGCAACCACCAATGTGCCAAATTATTTTGAAACTTACAATAAACCAGAAGATAAGTGGTATAACGTCTACATCTACAGCCCCAAAAAAACCTTTTGCGTTTCAGCGTTCACAGACATAACTGACCAGAAAAAAAAGGCTGCTTATGAGCTTGCCGAACAAAAAAAGTCAGAGCAGCAACTTTTGCTTTCAGAAAAAAAATATCGTCGACTATTCGAAACAACCCAAGACGGAATTATGGCGCGAGACCTAAATGGTAAGATGATAGATTGCAACTTAGCTTACGCCAAAATGTTGGGGTACTCAAAAAAGGAACTAAGACACATGGTAGTTCAGCAGTTGATTCCCGAGAAATGGTTTGATCAAAGAGAGAAGATTGCAAAAAAAGTTTTACAATTAGGGCATTCTGTTTTGTTTGAAAGAGAGTACGTACGAAGGGATGGCTCAGTTTTTCCTGCGTCAGTTAGAACATGGCGGTTGACGGATGGAAAAGGAAAAGCTATAGGTCTTTGGTCAATTGTGCGGGATATTACTGAACAGAAAGAACTGCAAAGAAACCTTCAAGAACACGCTGGAGTGCTCGAAAAAATTGTTGAGAACCATACGAAACAACTGAAAGACTCAGAACGCTTAGTAGCCATTGGGCAAACTGCAGGTATGGTTGGGCATGACCTCCGTAACCCTTTGCAGACTGTAACGGGAGAATTGTACCTGGCTAAAAACGCCGTGGAATCTTTGCCTGCAGGTGAAGTTAAAAGTACTCTGGAGGAGAGCCTTCAGGTTATGGAAGAACAAACTGTCTATATGGATAAGATTGTTTCTGACCTCCAAGCGTTCGTGCAACCAGTAAGAATCGATAAGAAACCAATTAATCTAGAAGAACTTGTAACCAACGTTTTAGCTTCCGTTTCAGTTCCAAGTGGAATTGCTGTTGAAACAGAAATCAGCGAAAACCTCCCACAAATAAGAGCTGACCTTCAACTTCTCAAACGTGTTTTAATCAACCTTGTAACAAACTCAGTACAGGCTATGCCTGACGGTGGCAAACTAACCCTGACAGGTCAAACGACCCCTGAGAGTCAAGTATCCCTCTCTGTACAAGATACGGGGGTTGGTATACCTGAAGCCATTAGAAACAGGATTTTCACTCCTCTCTTCACGACTAAACCACGCGGGCAAGGGTTTGGTTTGGCGGTTTGCAAAAGAGTTATGGAAGCCCACGGGGGCACCATCAGTTTTGAAAGTCAAGAAGGCAAAGGCGCCAAGTTCACAATTCAGTTTCCAGCAAATTAAGCCTCAACGCCCTCTTTTTGCTCTGAGGCTCCTTTCAATCGTTGCCTTAGGCTGTAGGCAAAGGCGATGAACCAGAAAGCAACTGTAGCCCACCCCAAAGCGAAACCAACAGTGTTGCCTAAAAGGTAGTAAGCTACTTCGAAGCCGAGGATAGAGACAAAAGTTAAAAAAGAACCCACAATGCTGTAGCCGCGGAGCACCTTTCTGTTTTTAACAACTGCCCTTAACATCAAGAGTAGAGCTATGAAGTTGATCACGCTTGCCAAATCTAAAACTAAATTAGCTAAACTTAAAGTATCCATTTTACCCCGCTACCCGAAGCCCAAAACGGTTTGCTCCAACTTAAGACTATCGCCCTCCAAGCTATGACTGCAAGTAACAGCAGTAAACAGCAGCAGCAATTCTTGTTGGGCTTTTTGTTTTCTTAGTTGAAGCAAATTCGCAATATGGGTGTGTTTTGGGACAAGATTAAAAAACCATAAATGCACCAAGATAACTATTGAATTGTCCGAGGAAATTCAGTTGAAGTCACTTAGAATAGCACTTATTATTTCAATCATTGTTGCCGCTTTCTTGTCAATGGGCTTTGTAGCTGCTCTTGCACAAGATGGCGCTTCAGTACATACATTTTTCTCAACTACAACATTGAAACCTGGTCAACCCGTGACCGTAAACATATTTTTCACCAGCAACTCCTCTGATTCACTTCAAATAACTCGTGTAGGTTTGCATTTTGACTGGATGGCAACTGACGGCTTCTATGGTTACGATTTGACTAGCACTCCAGTTACCGTGGCAAGCGGCGGCACCTACATGTTTAACCAAATAAGCATCATAGTCCCAACAAATGTAACGCTTGGAGAGCACAGCTACTTCGTTGGTATTGACGGAACACAAGGAACCTCTTCCACTTCTTTCTCTTGGAGCTCTCCCTCATCGACAGTTGTGGTTACTGGAAACAACGGCCAAACCCCAGGTCCAACTGTTACAGTTGCACCAACAGGTGGAGGCAACCAAGGCGGTCAGCCTGATCTACAGCTTTACGGAGCAGTTGGAGCAGTCGTAGTCATCGTTGTGTTGCTGGCAATAGTTCTCCTACTACGGAAAAGAAAACCAAAGCTCCAAACAGCAAAAGAACCAGTTACGAGTAAACCAGAGACATCTGAGCCAGAACAAAAACCGGAGCAAAAGCCAGAGGCACAAGACTTCGATATCTAATTCAAACATTTCAAAAGCTGAAGAACACGCTGAAATCTGCAGGGGCTTCATTTGAAAAAGCTTATAACATGATCAGCATTTATCCTTTCCAACTGTGAGACTTTGAATGTAACCACTAGCAAACCAGCTCTGATTGGGCTTGCAGCGGCGATTATTATAGTTCTGGTTTTTCCAATTCTATGTGCCGACGTGAAGGCGCAGAACGGCAAAACCTTTACGCCCCAAGATAAGTTCATCATCCCTGAGCTTAACGGCTCAATCAGTTTTGCCTTAAACGGTTCCTTTTCATCCGCAAAGCTGGAAAATGGTACCTGGACTTTTAACGATTTAAGTTTAAACAACTCCCAACCATTGGGCAACCTGAAAATCTCCGTAGAAGACTCTAACCTAACTGTTTGGTCCTTCCGATCCCATCTAATTTTTAACAGAAGCGCCCAACTGCGATATAATGTACAGGGAATCGGTAATCAAACCATTAATCTAGGTCTGAATTCTACGCAGCCCACTGACCCAATTGAGTGGACAGTGACAGTTCCAAGTGTGACAGTTCCGAATACTGTCTTTTTGGCGGAAGGAGACCATTGGAACCTGTTACCTGATAACTCTGTGGTTGTTTCTGGCTTAACAGGAAACGTTTCGGTTTCTCATTTCAGATTTAACATCCCCAACACCAGTAACTTACCTTTTTATGAGCAGCATTCAGTGATAATCACGACTGTGTCTTTGCTGGCGGTCATTGTGGCAGTAGTCTTGATAATTCGATTTAAGGTGAGGGGCTGAAAAGGTGTCTTTGGATAATTCAACCATTATAGTTTCTGTTTTCATTCTCATCGTTGCCATCGGCATAATCCTTATTCTTAAGTTGTCTAAGGATAAAACCCGAAAAATTAGCTCGCTGAGGCTTTTTGTCCAAGCAGTTGCGGTCATTGCCATTTTCATGGGGCTCCTAATAGGTCCGTTCAACCAACCAGGTTCGCTGTTCTACCCTTTGGGGGTTTCGCCGCGTGACCGCTTAATCGGCGGTGACATTTTAGGCGGCCAATTCCCAGACGGCATATCATTACCCATATTGGCATGCTACTACCCTAACGGACGAACCGTCACATGCGCAATCTGGCAGTTGCAGGCCTACGTGTTTCCGTTCTGGAACGCCAACGTCCGCGGGTACGAGGTATTTTATTCTACCTCTGGGATAGAAAAAATAGCTATAGTCGTTGGTATGCTTGTTGTTGCATCCCTACTTTTGGGGAGATCCTTCTGCGGTTGGCTCTGCCCCTTCGGCTTATACCAAGACTTACTAACTCGCCTCCGCAAATCTGCAAGGCTACGGCACCTAAGCTTTTCGGATAAAAGTAGTTCAAAGCTTGGGCAATCACGGTACATCATAATCGCGGTCTTTATGATCTTAAGTGTAATCTTTGGTTCATCCGTCATTTTTGGAACTCAGATTATCCCCGGAACCAACATTGGGGGACCAGAAGGAACTGAAGCTGGCATCACCAGCCACATCAACGAGCCTTTCTGCTTAGTTTGCCCAGCAAGACCGCTCTGCATTTTGGTTGAAGTCGGAGTCGGTCAAATGAATTGGTCCTACATATCCCAAATTGTTTACGGGCCTTACTGGTTATCCGGTTTCTACTTAACCTCCATAAACATGGCAATCTTGATTGTTGTTACGATTTTAGCAATAGCTTATAGGCGTTTCTGGTGTAGAATCTGTCCATTGGGTGCAATAACAGCTTTGTTTAGCTCTTTCACGCCCTTCAAACAAATAGCCCTGACAAAACTTCAGAAAGACGAGCATAAATGTACCAAATGCGGCGTCTGCAAACGCGTCTGCCCAACCCAAGCTACCGCCATGTACGAGAAGAAAGGTGGAGATGTGACTGAATCTAGATGCATGCTCTGTGCACGTTGCGTTGAAATTTGTCCCTATGAAGGAGCCTTAAGAATGACGTTTGCTGGGAAAACGTTGGCTAAATCAAGGAACTGGCTCAATGAAAAGAACGAGGACAACAAACAAGTCGACTGACTGGGGTTGACTAATGAAGTTTGCCTACGCGTTTTTTATGTAGGTGATGAATCTTTCCCAGTCGCCAGTTTTTTTCATATCTTTATTTTTTAGCAGGTCCATGATTGCTTTTGGACAATATAACCCGCCGTCTTTAGGGTAAATCCGCCTTGAAACAAGGGTGAATGACAAGTACCCTTTGTCGCCCAGTTTTTCATCTGTTATCTCATGTTGGTAGCCTGTCTTTTCGGATAGGACAACCACTGCAAAACGCAACTCTGGATATAGCAGTTTTAGCTCATCGAAGTTTTCCTTTATCATGTTTGACTGATTTGCAACTGCGTTGTTCCTAACTGCAATAACCATGTTGACTTCGTTTGGAGCATACTCTTTTTGGTCTGGGTTAGCCGTAGAGTGGAGTAACAATAAGTCATTTTCTATGTCTGACCCCGTGAGCTTAATGTTGGCGTTAAAAGTCAAGTTGAATCCTCTTCTTAGAAGATTCTCCCGAACCACAACTACGGGAGCCGCTCCACTTTTCTTCTGCGCTGATTTTTCCCTCTCCTGATGAAGATACTCTTCCGTAACCTCCATCAACATCTGGTATTCCTCGTCTTTCTTAGTTAAAAGCGGCTTCTTCAGTCCACTAAACATAGACATGGCTGTAACAGTGAAATCCAGTAACTAAATAACATGTCGTTTTATTTTGAATTTTAATAGAGTCGAAGTTCAGAGTATATTTTTCCGAGTTTTCTTTCTGGAAGTTGTTGGTTTGTCCTGTGTGCACAAGCACTTTTTCTAGTTGTTTTTTAAGGTTTGTTTCTGGTTTGGGTTGTAGATCTGGGTTTGTTTGGTTGTTGTTGTAGAAGTAAACAACCTTTTTCCATGTTGGTAGTTGTTGAA
>JGI20215J15232_1000207_pt1 | contig 13617 bp, 10 predicted proteins | sample WetSurMetagenome_2_FD_15232 | JGI IMG/M metagenome (IMG submission 15232) | reverse complement strand
AAAGAGAGACCCCCAGGACCTTTACAGCTACAGAGTTCAGGAGTTTTTTATCGCCCGTAAGGTGGATGGTCACTTGGCTTTGAACGATGCTTCCCCCGGGTTTGAGCATCGCTGCCGGGGATGATGCTTCCAGCTCGTAAAACGGACCCATCTGTGATCCGTCGGCCAGCGGCCCGTCGTTGTATGCATTCATTGCATCTCCCGAATACGGGTTTTTCTGGATCTCCCACGCGGAATTCACATATTCTGCCTTGCCCTCAGGCATCCTGCATACCAGCAGGGTGAGTATGTTGTTCCTGGCATCATAGCTGCCCATTGTTCCGGTAGCCCTGAGCGGCGGAATCCCGATCTTCCCGCGGCTTTTGCCGTCAGCCCTGAAAAAGGCGACGTTGCCCTTTATCCTGAGCCTTTCGGTGGATATCTTCCCGAAATAGTTGTCATTTACCGGGACACCGAGTGCCGATTCATCGCCTGCCTTGAAGGGGGCGGCAATGACGACGGAAGGTGAAGGGTTGAACATTCCGAGCATCCAGATTGAAAGAAGCCCTGTCTCCTTTTCCCATTCCCTTTCACCCAGATTGACCAGCTTGTTTTCGGACCTGTAAGCCACTGCATTGAGGCCTTGCGCATTGATCCCTGCCTGGCTGAGAAGTTCCCCTGGGGTCAAAAGTGCGACCTTTCTCTCCAAACCCAGGTTGAACTGAGTTCCGCTGTAATTTTCAATTGTGACCTTGTGCGAAAATGTCACAGTCGATTCAGACTGGCCGGTAACATCCCAGGTATCGGTGTCGATGAATGCAGGTGTCTGCCACTTGTCGTAAACGAATGGGTCCCCCTTTTTGAAGAAGATGGAGAACTGGCCTCCTTCAGGCCCGAGCCACATCCTTTCCTCTCCCCCGAAAGCATTGATATGCGGCAATATCTTTCCGGCCGAAATAAGGTTCCTGTTGATCCAGCCGAAGCTAAATCCGGGTTCACCTTCAGCGCTGCTCGTCATGACCCTTCCCTGCCAAGCAGGCACAAGGGCAACGAGGGCGCTCCCATTCCGGAGTTCGACAACCCTGACATGCTTTTTGAGGAAATTTACATTGTACCCATACTGATCGGTAGTGTCCGGTTTCATAGTGTCTTTGTTTTGGTTCTGATCAGGTTTCCTGTTCCGCGTAAGCGCGAATGTGGCAATTAATGCCACTGCTACTGCAATGATGATCCTGTTCATGATTTGTGGTTACTGCTAATTCAGGCATGAAGTTACAATGAATTGTATATCACCGTTGCAGAAACGGGAATTATTTTGAGGGGGATCCCGGGGAAGAACCTAAGAAGAACTTACACTGAGTGACACGGAGAAGGCACGGAGGTTAATTTGTTTTACCTTTGCAGTTTATTCATATTGGTATGAGCATTGAGAGTCTGTGCGGACTCACCCCTGACGAGATCCTTGCCTTGATCGCTCCTGAGGAAGCCACGATGCGTCATGCCGTATCGGTCGCAAATTCTATTTACAAAAAAAGGCTGGCATCTCTGCGGGAGTTCCCGGGTATTCCCAAAAGCCTCAGGGAACGCCTCGGGACGGTTGCCGGAAGCGGTCTTTTCCCGCCCATCCGCACTGTGCTGTCGGATGACGGCTCCGTCAAATTCCTGTTCCGGAATGAACCGGGACAGCTGTACGAAACTGTTTTTATACCCGAGGGCAAAAGGCAAACGGTCTGCATCTCAACACAATCGGGCTGCAGGATGGGATGCCCGTTCTGTGCAACCGGGAAGTACGGCTTTTTCGGTAACCTCACTGCAAGGGACATGATCAACCAGGTAATCAGCCTTCCTATGGCCGGGCAGATAACACATGTCGTCTTCATGGGAATGGGGGAGCCGATGGATAACCTGGGAAATGTTCTGAAGGCCTGCAGGATACTGACTGCCGAATGGGGACTGACAATTGCAGTGAAGAATGTCACCGTGTCGACCGTCGGGGTTGAGGCTTCAGCAAGGGAATTCCTCGAGACATCGCCTTATAACTTTTCCCTCAGCCTCTTTTCTCCCTTGCTTCAGCAAGGGAATTCCTCGAGACATCGCCTTATAACTTTTCCCTCAGCCTCTTTTCTCCCTTCCCGGAGGAGCGGATCAGGTTTGTCGCAGCGGAACGGAAAAACCCGGCTCACAGGATCATCGACCTCATGAAGCAGCATTCGGGGGAGAGGAAGAGGCGGATGACCATAGCTTATGTGATGGTAAAGGGAATCAATGACTCAGACCGTCATCTTGAGGCACTGAAGCACCTTGCAGGAAATTCCGGGATCAGGGTCAATCTTCTGCCTTACCATCCGCTTCCCGGTGATTTGAATGAATCATCACCTCCTGACCTGATGCAGCATTTCAAGCATAACCTCATGATCTCCGGGATCTCCGCCTCGGTACGCAGGTCGAGGGGCGCGGACATTTCTGCAGCATGCGGCCTTCTTGCTTCTGGGCTGGCGGAGATATCAACTCCCGGCCAGGCTAAGCAGGTCTGATCAGCTGGAAGATATGTTCATCAATAAACCCGTCTGCCGTCCTTACCCACTCTTTCTTGACACCTGCCTCAACAAACCCCTGTTTCCTGAAGAGTTCCATGCTTTCGCAGTTGTCAGCCAGGATATTGCAGAACAGCTGGTGAAGCTGCAGTGTGCGGAAACAGTAATCAATAAGGCACTTAAGCGCCATCGAAGCATAGCCTTTTCTCCGGTAGGCATCATTGGCTATTAATATGCCGATTCCGGCCCTGCCATGGAAGGGGTCAAAATCAAAGATATCGATTGTGCCAATGGTAACATTCTCATGGATCTGATCGATCATCAGCCTCAGCTGACCTGTTTCGTAGATGCCGCGGTGTGAATTCTCGAGGTACTGCCGGAGGGTATATTTAGAGAATGGAGTGACCGTATTGCTCACTGCCCAGTTCGCTTCATCATTCTCCCATTCGTAAAGCAGACCGAGGTCCTCAGGCTCCGGAGCCCGAAGCCTGATATCAAGGTAGTTAAGCATAGCTGGCCAATAGAATTAGGTTTTCAGAGTGTAAAGACCTCCTTAACGAAAGCATCATCAAAGTCCTTTCTGACACCCTTCAGCGCATTCTTTGCTTTTTCAATTGAGCTGTACTCACCGTAATAGTACCTGTAATAGCCATCAGAAAGAACCTCACGGACACCATCATATCCCCTGAATGTCCTGTCGACATCGATCGGTCCTCTTGCCGCTTTCAGCTGGATCGTTATGATCCTTGTACCCTGAAGTGCCGCCTCACCCTGTTTTTCATTGATGGAAGGGGTCTCTTTCTCGAGGTCATACTCATTCACAATATATGCATCCTTGAAGCCCTTTTCCCTCGAATACTGGATGTACTTAAGGGCATCCTCCCTGTTATAGAACATTCCGAGAGTGTAGATATAGGCACTGTCAGTCTTGACTGTCCTGATAAATAGATAATCATCCTTTATAAGGCCCTTGAAATAGGCAGGCGGCAGGATCCTGTCCGACTTGACGAGCACCACGCTGTACTTGATCGCGGATGGCTGGCGCAGATATTCCGGTGTATAGGTTTCGTGCCTGATAATCACGCCTGATCCCGGGTCAACAATGCCGAATGTAACCCTGCGGTTATACTTCCTTCCTTCCGGGTTGTCGGATCCATCGGGATTAGTGTTCATTGCAGCAAAATGAGACTCTCCGAATGCCTTCTTAACGAACAGCGTCGATTCGATCCCACCTTCCGTAAGATAATTGATGACGGACTGTGCACGCTTATCAGCCAGTTTCCTGTTGTATTCCGGTGTACCCTTCGAATCGGTATATCCTGCAACCTCCACGGTAAGGCCGGGATTCTCGATGAGTATGTTCCTGATCTCGGCGAGGTTTTGCTTTGCTTCGTCAGTCACCTTGTAGCTGTCATAATCAAACAGGACATTTTTTATTGAAAGGAAGGCCCCCGAAGCGACCTTCTCAGGTCTAAGTATCGGGTTCACCGGGAGCACCTTCCCTGCATAATACAAGGGAAGACTGAGGTTGATTGTGTCAGTGGAATAGCTGTCGTGGCTTACAAGCACCTGGTAGTCACCCGGTTTAATATCAAACTTGAACGACCCGTCTGCTCCGACCGGGATCTTCTGGCTCAATGTGCCGGTTTTCAGGTTCCTGACCGTTATAAGAGCCATTTCAGGATTCACTGCCATGCCGTCGGCCAGCTTAATAATGCCGGATGCGGTGGTGATTTCATCAGCCGGGTCGACTGCAACAATTGCGTAAATATTCCTTGAATCCGTGTTCTTATCGATACGGCTCGCAATGAATCCCGGGGCCCCGTTGTTGAGTATGAAGTCCTTGTTGTCGAGGACGTCGTTAAATGCGTAGGGCATTCCCACCGGTTGGGTCCACAAGCCGTTCTTGTTTATCGACCTGAATATGTCGGAGCCGCCCATGCTGGTGTGCCCTGTGGAACTGAAGATCAGGGCATCATTATTGACATCATAGTAGGGAGTATCCTCATCATACGGAGTATTAATGACATTCCCCAGGTTAATGGCTTTCCCCCAGTTTCCGTCAGGTGTCCTCTGCGATTCCCATATGTCGAGCTCACCCTCGCCGCCGGGCCGGTTACTTGAAAAGAAAATATTTTTGCCGTCAGGGGTTATGAATCCGAAGGATTCCCAGTAAATCGAATTGACGTTTTTCCCGACACTCTTAATCCTTGACCATGTAGTGTCGGTCCTGGTGCTATAATACAGATTGCCGTCCCCGCCGTCATCCATATAGAGGATGAGCATCTTCCCGTCGCCCGTTATCGAATTTGTATAGAATCTGTCAAATCCTCCAAGCTCCTTTGTGATGTTTGAGGGATACTGCCAGCTTTTGTTCTTATAGGAACAGTAGACCTGCGTCACATTGCCTTTCTTTACCAGGAACACAAATACAGAGTCATTTCTGGCCAGTACCGGGTAACATGCTCCAGGGAATTCCGCGAGCCAGGGTGCAAAAAGATCGGAGACGATCCTTAAAGGTTTCTTCTTCATCTCCATTGCATATTTGCAGTCCCTGATCTGCAGATCCAGGAACTCCTGCTGGGTTGTCTGATCAGGGGTAAGTTCCTTACGGAGGCTTGTATAGAGCGACAGGGCTTTATCGAGGCTGTCATTGCGGTGATATGCAATTGCAAGGTAAAGTATCACATTGTTTGGCGCCTTATCGCCGGTCTGGACATAAGAGGCTGCAGTCGGGGCATAGTTCTTTGATGCTTTTTTCAGAAGGTCCAGGGCTTCTGTTTTCCTATCATCAATATTCAGGTAGCAGATCCCGAGCTTTGCCGCAAGGTTGCAATTGTCGGGATGGGCCTTGTACAGGGGTTCATATAATGAAGCTGCCATCTCATAGTTCTCATCATAATAAAAGTAATTGTCGGCATTATGAAATTCCCTGGTAAATTCCTTGTCTGCTTCCTGTGCCAAGAGGGCAAAGCACCCAAGACCCAGCCATGAAGCGATAAGGATCCTTTTAAATGAGCAGATGAGTTTCATTATTTAAATTTATTAGTTAGATTCTTTAGCCCAATGATCAGGTCATTTCAGCACACTCTGAATGACCCGTCACTTATTCTTGATCAGCGAGCCTATCTCCCTTACAAAGGCATCGCTGAACTGTTTGAACTCAGGACGTGAAATGGCTGAACGTGCTTCTTCAATGCTGGTGTACCTGCCATACAGGTAATGGTACATTCCGTCAACCTCCTTTGTTTCCCTTATTCCCCTGATCCCCGGGAAAGTGGATGCGATATCCACCTGGGCCTTCGATGCTTTCAGCTGAATTGAAAAGTAGGTCAGTGTTTTTACAGGTGCCTCGCTGCTCAGTTTCATGACTTTCTTCACAAAGAGATCATCCGGATACCCTTTTGCGATCAGTTCAGCCTTATGGCCATATGCATCATTCTTCACCTTGAACACTCCGGTGGTATACCTGTAAAAGCGGTCATTGTCGTTATAAAACACCCTTATGTCGGAGACGTATTTGAAATAACTGATATCTACCGGGTTATACAATGCCATAACCTGGACGGTATAATAAAGGATAGATGTATCCTGTACATCGTTGTCGGTAACATCGATAACCTTCATGTTCCTGATCAGGATACTTGAATCGATCGATGGCACAACAGGGATGTTGGAAAGGTCCAGTTTGGCATAGGCGGGTGCTCCGGTTCTTTTTTCGAGAAGTACGTCCCGGAGCCGGATGGCCCTTGCCGTATCGGCTTCAATAGCGGATGTGTCGATGTATTCGGTCATATATCCCGGTGCTGTATAGGCAAGCCTGAAAACACCCGGGGTTACGTAGAAACTGTACAGGCCCGATTCCTTTTCAGGATACTGAGTATCGAGGGTATCTCCTGATTTCCTGTCGAGTACATAGATCGGGTTCTTTTCCCCGAATGTGACAACTGTGTCCTTAAGACCGTATTTCCCGGTCAATTCGACAAGCTGGCCGGTATTTGCCAGCGCAACATAAAAGATCTCCTTCTTCTTATAGCCGGTCGTCATGGAATAGAACCCGTTCTTTTCATTGTTAAATGGCTGAAAGAACTTGTCGTCATCCGTCGAGTTAAGCGGATATCCCAGGTTTTCAACGGGTCCGGGACTTCCACCGGAAAGCTTTACCCTGAAAATATCGAAGCCGCCCATTGTATTATGTCCTTCAGAAGAAAGGTACAGGATCGAGTCGTTCCTGGTGATGAAAGGATCATCTTCGTTGAAAGGCGAGTTGACAGAGTTACCAAGGTTTACCGCCGGGCCCCAGTCACCCGCCTGATCCTTCTCCGAAACATAGATATCCAGTCCGCCGCTGCCGCCTTCCCTGTTGCTCGTGAAATAGAGCTTTTTCCCGTCGTACGACACCGAAGCATGGGATTCGTAATACTTTGTATTGATATTCCTGTTTAGCTTTTTGATCTGGCTCCATTTATCGTCCTTAAACTCCGAGGAGTAGATATTCCCGTCATAATTATCCGTTTTATAGAGGAACAGAAGAGTGCCGTCGCTGTTGAGTGAGCTCGACGAACAGTCCTCCCCGCATGAGAGCTCGGAATTGATCTCGATCGGCATCTGCCAGGCGCCGTTTATCTTCCTCGAGAACATGATCGCATTGTTGAGGCCCCTTCTTTCAGTGTAGACTATTGTATTTCCGTCGAAGCTCACTGCCGGATTCTCATTGACCGACCCCTGGTTGATCTTGTTGCCAAGATTCCGCTTGCTGAAAGGTGTGGGATTCTTCCTGTAATCGATTGCCAGTTGGCAGGCGCTTATCTCCTGGTCAATATAGGGGAGGTTCTTCATGCTTCCCTTCTCCTTCACTTCATCAGCGAGACGCTTGAAAGCCTGAAAGGTAGTCAGCGCTTTGTCAAGCTCGTTGTTTATCATGTATGCTTTCCCGAGAAAGAAGTAGGAATCGAGGGGCGCCCGTTTCTCCCTGAAGGAAGCCGGGTTGGCATCATAGCTCGAGTGCTTTACTGCCGATTCCAGGTATGGGATCGATTTGCCCTTTTCCCCCGGAATGTTGAGATAGCATGTCCCTATCTTGTACTGGATGTTGTAGTTATCAGGCCTTTCAAGCAGGAGATAAAGAGGATTTGCCAGGTCATATTCCTCGTAGAGGCTGCATGATTCGGCCTCGGCGAAGATCTTTTTCATGTCGTCTTTCGACTGAGAGAGGGCATTATAGGGAAATGACAACAGAAAAACCAGTTGCAAAAGAAAGGTCAACAATATTGCCCTGTCCCTGATCATTATAACAAATATAACAATTTTGGTAAATTGTATCAGGGATTGGTTTTATTTTTCTGTGATGGAAGAGGGAAGAACTTACGCAGAGACCACGGAGAAGACACGGAGACTTCGTGATCTCCGTGCAAGTTATTCAGATTTCACCCCAGGTCCGGGGAATAGTTCTCCAGTATCTCCTTTAGCCTGTTGAGGAATTTGCCGGCCAGCGCGCCGTCGATCACCCTGTGGTCGTAGCTGAGCGAAAGTATCATGATATGCCTTATGGCAATGACATCCCCGTCGGGCGTCTCGAGGACCGCCGGCACTTTCCTGACCGCACCGGTCCCCAGGATCGCGGCCTGCGGCTGGTTTATGATCGGGGTGCCGGAAAGGTTGTTGTATGTGCCGAAATTGGTCAGGGTGAATGTCCCTCCCGAGATCTCATCGGGTTTAAGACGGTTCTTCCTGGCCCTGTCCGCAAGATCGTTCACGGCCCTTGCCAACCCGGTCAGGTTTTTCTCATTTGCATTTTTGATGACGGGTACAATGAGATTCCCGTCAGGAAGTGCAGTGGCCATGCCGATATTGACATTCCTTTTCCTGATGATATTGTCACCGTCGACCGAGATATTCAGCATCGGATAATCGTGAAGCGTCCTTGCAATTGCATCAATGAATATGGGTGTCAGGGTGAGCTTCTGTCCTTCGGATGCGAGAAAGCTCTCCTTTACGCTGTTCCTCCAGGTTACCAGCTTTGTGACATCCGCATCGATGAATGAGGTTACATGAGGGGAGACCCTTTTCGACATAACCATGTGCTCGGCGATCAGCTTCCTCACCCTGTCCATGGGGATCACCTCGTCACCTTCCGTCTGCACGGGTTTGGGTCCGGGCTCCGGCAAAGGCGGTGAATGGACAGGTTCCGGTTCGCTCCAGGCTGCGGCACGTTTCTCGAGGTAAAGGAGCAGGTCGTCCCTGGTTATCCTGCCGTCCATGCCGGTCCCGCTTATAGTGTCGAGCTGCTCATGGCTGATCCCTTCCTGCGATGCGATGCTTCTTACCAGCGGGGAGAGGAACTTCCCCGAGGGTGTCCTGCTTTTGATATCCTGTGAAATCGCGGTTTCCTCCTTCTTCTCATTCCTGACCTCATTTATTGTCTCTTCTATCCGCTCGACTTCCTTTTCCACCTTCACGGCATCCACAGGTTTAGCGGCAGCTTCATTCTCCAGCAAGGCAAGCGGTTCGCCCACCTTTACGACATTTCCCTCTGCAGCAATGATCTGAGTGATAACCCCGCCGGCAGGCGCCGGGATCTCAGTATCAACCTTGTCCGTCGCAACTTCCACCAAAGGATCATCCTCACTGACTGTTGCACCTTCCTTTACAAGCCATTTTGTGATTGTTGCTTCTATGACTCCCTCACCCATTGCGGGCAGAACAATATTCAGTCCAGGCATAGTATCTTAAGATTAATATTCAAATTCAGCCTTCGGAATATGCAATCCGCATATCTCAGGCCGGTTTAAGCAATTAATGACCGACAAATTTGTCATACCCTCATAACAACGGCACAACAAATATGTTTGAAGAATGAATGTAAAAATGAAACAGAACCGGGGATACCGGCGAGCTTACTTTCCGGACTTTGATTCAATGATCACGGCTGCCAGCCGTTTAATGCCCTCCTCGATCTTATCATTTCCTGAAAATGAGAAGTTTATGCGCATAGTGTTCTGGCCTGTATTGTTGCAGAAGAAAGTTGAGCCGGGCACGAAGGCGACATTTTTTTCAAGGGATCTCTTTAACAGCTCTTCTCCATTCACCCCTGCGGGCAGTGTAAGGAACAGGAACAATCCGCCCTGGGGCTTCGTCCAGGTGACGCCAGCCGGCATGTATTCAGACAGGCACCTGAGCATGAAATCGCGCCTGCTGCGGTAGAGGCCTATAGTTTTGGTGATATTCTTTTCGAGGAGCCCTTTGTCAATATAGTGTGCGATTATCCTTTGAAGAAATGCAGAGGTGCAGAGGTCTGATGTCTGCTTTGCCATCACGAGCTTATCCAGGATCACGGGATTTGCCATCACCCATCCGATCCTGAACCCGGGAGCAAAGATCTTTGAAAATGTGCAGAATGTAAGGACCCTTCCGGTATGATCCAGCTCGAACATCATCTTCTGCGGTTCGCCTTCAAACCTGACCTCCCGGTAGGGAGAGTCTTCAATAATGAGGAGGTCGTATTTTTCCGCTATGCTGATTATCTGTTCCCTCCTTTGTTCGGGAACCGTAATCCCTGAAGGATTCTGGAAATCCGGTATTATATAGATAAGCTTTACTTTCCTGCCAAGCTGCCTGAGATGATCGACGGTCCTCTCGAGCTCCGCAGGATTGATCCCTGATTCATCGAGGGGGATCCCCTTAAGTTTCGCACCATAGGTGAGGAACGTATTCAGAGCACCGAGATAGGAGGGGAGCCCGCACAGGATGTAGTCACCCGGATCGATGAAGATCCGGGCGGCAAGGTCGATGGCCTGCTGCGACCCGGTAGTGATAAGGATGTTCTCAGGATGTATGGTCATCCCTGATGTCAGGTAACGGCCGGCAAGGGCATTCCTGAGTGCAGGTTCTCCTTCAGTGGTTCCGTATTGAAGGCTTTCGGCTCCTTCGTTGCGCAAGACATCCGCAATTATCATGTTCAGCTCTTCAACCGGAAATGTTTCGGGGGCAGGCAGCCCTCCCGCAAACGAGATCATCCCGGGTTTCTGGAGGTGTTTGAGGATCTCCCTTATTGCCGAACGTTTCGTGCTTTTGCCCGATCTTGAAAGGAACCTGTCGATACTGTTTATCATTGATGATAAGGATTTCTGTTGCTGATGGCCCTGCCCAGGGTTATCTCGTCGGTATACTCAAGCTCATCGCCGATAGCAACGCCCCTGGCAAGGGTTGTCAGCAGCACATTGTACTTGCTTAGCCGCTTGAAAAGGTAAAAGTTGGTGGTGTCGCCCTCCATTGTTGTGCTGAGTGCGAGGATAAGCTCATTTATCCCGCCTTCTTTCACCTTTTCCTCGAGGCTGTCGATCTTAAGGTCAGCCGGACCCACCCCGTCAACAGGGGAGATTATGCCTCCCAGAACATGGTACCGTCCCCTGAAAACCCCTGTATTCTCGATGGCCATTACATCCTGTATGTTCTCGACCACACAAACCAGCGATCTGTCCCTTTTCTCATCACTGCAGATGGAACATATCCCGCTGTCGGAGATGTTATTGCATATGCTGCAATAATGGATCTCCTCACGAAGCTTCAGGATCGTTTCCCCGAATTTCCTCACATCCTCCGGATTCCTCTTAAGCAGGTTCATGACCAGGCGGAATGCAGTTTTTCTTCCTATCCCGGGAAGTGATGCAAATTCATTTACCGCATTCTCCAGCAACCTCGACGGAAACTCTGAAAAGCTCATCTCTGACGGTTTTAAACAAAATTAATCCAAATTGCATTTTAAACTAACCATTGCCTTAATTTTTTCCCCTGCCAACTTTTTGCTATCCTTGCAGATAATTTACCGGTATGCCTCCGTCCCTGATACTGATCATTTTCCTTCTTTATACAGCCCTTCTCTTCCTGGTGACCTGGATCACTTCGAGGAGAGCCGATACACAGTCATTTTACATCGGAAACAAGATTTCACCATGGTTTGTTGTTGCCTACGGGATGATCGGAGCTTCCCTTTCGGGTGTTACATTCATGTCGGTGCCGGGCTGGGTCAGGGATACTCAGTTCAGCTATATGGTTGTGGTCCTGGGATACCTTGCCGGGTACTTTGTAATTGCCACTGTCCTGCTTCCGCTTTACTACAGGCTTAAGCTGACGTCAATTTACAGCTACCTCGACAAGCGGTTCGGCTTCTGGTCGTACAAGACCGGGGCAGGATTCTTCATATTGTCGAGGATTCTGGGCGCCTCTCTCAGGATGTTCCTGGTGATCAATGTATTGCAGGTATTCGTGTTCGATGCATGGAATGTCCCCTTCTGGGTGAATGTTCTGATCTTCATTTTCCTGATAATACTTTATACACTCAAGGGAGGGATCAGGACAATCGTATGGACCGATACCCTGCAGACAACCTTCATGCTTCTTGCCTTGGTGCTTTCCGTGGTATATATAAGCAGGGAGATGGGATCACCTGTCCTTAAGCTGATGTCGCAGGTCACCCACAGCGATATATCGAGGATGTTCATCACCGACTGGCATCACGAAAGATTCTTCCTCAAGCAGTTCTTCAGCGGAATGTTCATCACGATCGTGATGACGGGGCTTGACCAGGAGATGATGCAGAAAAACCTGAGCTGCCCCAACATCAGGGATGCCCAGAAGAATATGTTCACCTTCAGCGGGATACTTGTCTTCGTGAATTTCCTGTTCCTGTTTCTCGGAGCACTGCTGCTTATTTTCTCCGCTAGTAAGGCGGTAAATGTGGCTTCGACGGACGACCTGTTCCCCACGATAGCTTTCAACTACCTGGGACCCGTTGCCGGCATTGTTTTCCTGATAGGCCTGATTTCTGCAGCCTTCCCGAGCGCCGATGGCGCCCTTACTTCTCTTACAACCTCTGTGACCATTGATTTCCTTGGACTTGAGAAGAGGAAGGAGCTGCCGGAAAAATCACGGACAAGGATAAGGTACATTACACATATTTCGATTGCCATTGTCTTTTTTGCCGCGATCCTGATCTTCAGGGCATTGAATGACAGGGCTGTGATCGATAAGCTCTTTACCATCGCAGGGTACACCTACGGACCACTTCTCGGTCTTTACTCCTTCGGGCTCTTTACCAGGAGGCAGGTGAAGGACAGGCTGACCCCGCTGATCGCCATTGTGTCACCCGTGATCTGTTACTTTCTCAGCCTTTATTCAAGGGAGCTTTTCAACGGCTATAAGTTTGGATTTGAGCTGCTTCTGGTAAATGGACTGATAACATTCACAGGACTTTTGCTGTTCAGCAGGAGGTCTGAAAAGATCCCTGCCCTGTGATCGGCGGGGTATTGCTATCAGGGTCTTCCGGTGGTGACCGGCTGGGTTGTCGAAGGTGACTCCTGTTCCGTTTCCTCTTCTTCCTGGGGAACCTCCTTCTTTATAATGACCCTTTTTGTTTTGTACGGGATGCTCCACACTATGTAGTAGTTAATCCCCGCACTGGTGCTTTTGCCGCCATTCCCAAACCCGGGGATATAAACTGGTCTGACATTTTTCCCCGTGCCTGCTGACAAAAGAAGGTTCAGCCTTATCGTCCAGCCGATGCTGACATTCCTGAAAAGTTCGGAGCGCACTCCGGGCGCAAACTCCAGGAAATGTGCGACGGCATTTCGCGAAGGGATTGCGGAGGAGGCTGATCCCCAGTAATTATCCGAGACGAGCGACGGGTATGATGATCTGTAAAAACCTGCTCCGTACCGGAGCCCGACACCTGCCCAATGTTTACCCTTGGAGACCAGCGGCTTGAGAAGGTCGAAATCGACGCCGGCGCGCAGGAAGATCCCATTGGCCTGGTAATCGTAATTGTACTGCGAATATTTATATTTGAGATATCCCCCTTCCAATACATACGACATGCTTTCATTGCGGTCATATGAGACAAACCCTTCGGCCGTAAGGTTATTCCGGTTGTCGATGTACATTCCCGGTCCGACAAGATCGATGCCTGCCCTGATCCTCAGGGGGAACATGATCGTGTCCTGTCCGCTCAGGGATAACCCCTGAATCAAAAGGAGAAGGCTAATAAGATATCCGGATGTTCTCCTCATTTGCCGTCGTTATGTTTTTATTTGCCCTGATGATGGTGTCG
>JGI20215J15232_1000206_pt1 | contig 13642 bp, 16 predicted proteins | sample WetSurMetagenome_2_FD_15232 | JGI IMG/M metagenome (IMG submission 15232) | reverse complement strand
GGAGGGCTGCCGGGCTGGAGAGGCGCGCCTGCAGCGACCCCCGCCGACACGACGCAGACTCCTGCCGGAACGGACATCGAGCCCGGCCAGGAGGGCTTCGGCGGCGAAGCTGGACAGACCCAGGGCGAGGCTGTAGAGTCGCCTCAGTCTGGAGCATCCTCGGCCTCGGCAGAACAGGGGACATCCGGATCGCCCGCCGCCGGTGGGACAGAGCCGGCGGAGGAGGAAGGAAAGGGGTGTTTCCTGTGGCCGTTCTGATGCGCCGATCGGGATTGCTGCTCCTGGCCGCACTGGCGCTGCCTGTGCTGCCGGTTGCAGCGCCCGCATGGGCGCAGACGGATACGGAGGGTGCTCGAATGGAGGACGGCAGGCTCATCCTCGAGGAGATCACCATCAAGGGCGAGCTCCGTACTCCACAGGCCATGTTCCTCATCCTCAAGAGCACTCCCAGCCTTAGCAACGTGCTGCTGGAGAGAAGTTTCCTGGAGGATATAGTGCGACCCATCTATCCGGGTGCCTTCGAGGAGGAACCGCTGCTCGCGGGAGACCGCGCGCCCGTCCTCCCGTGGTGGGTCAGGTACGGGACGGTGGCAGCCCTCGGAGGGCTGTCGGTGTACAATTACAGTTCAGGTGACGAAGACCAGGGCCTCACCTTCGGAGTGATGGCGGGCCTTGATCTCGTCGGCAATCTCATCCTCGACCTCGTCGGATTCTGACGGGTCTCGCCTGAGAGGAGACAGTTGATGCCTCGCTCCCTGACAATGGCGCTCGTACTGCTTCTCAGCGGAATCTGTGCCGCTCAGACGGCCGACTCGGCCCTGACAGCGGATTCCACAACCGTTGACAGCACGATCGCCGCCGACAGCGCGACGACCGCCCTGGACACGACCGCGGCCGCCCTCATCGACACGGTGCCCGCCGACACCACGGCCGTCGATTCCGCTGCCGCAGCGGAGCCGACAGGAGGCGAAGGCACATTCTCTCAGATCGCGCGCTTCTTCCGCGAAGGCGGAATCGCGATGTGGCCCATCCTGCTGTTCCTGGCCATCGCGATAGCCATATGCATCGAGAGGACCATCTTCCTCTTCTTCAGGGCCAACCTCCGTCCCGAGGACTTCATGGCCAGGATCGCCGACCTCATCCGCAAGGGCAGCATCGAAGGCGCCATCGCAGTTGCGGCCGAAGAGGAGGCCCCTCTTGCGAGGATCATCGAGGCAGCCCTGCGCAACTATCGCGGCACGGAGCGTGACATCCAGAACGCCGTGGACGAGATGGCTCTGGCCGAGCTCCCGCGGCTCAGCTCGAGGCTGACCTACCTCGCGGTCCTCGCCAACGTCGCCACGATGACCGGTCTGCTCGGAACCATCTTCGGCCTGATCCAGGCCTTCGGCGCCGTCTCGGTGGCCGACCCCGAGACCAAGGGCCGCATCCTCGCGAACGGCATCGCAGTCGCCATGAACACGACCGCCTTCGGCCTCATCGTGGCCATCCCGACCCTCATCGCCCATGCCTTCCTCTCGTCCAAGTCCGACCAGCTCGTTGATGACATCGACAGGTACTCCGTCATGGTCATCAACATGCTGGCGCAGGCGAGGAAGGAAGGCTGATGGCACAGGCCGCGAGCGGCCGCAGCCGCAGAGTCCGTCGCGCCGAGGAGCTCGACATGCTCCCCGTGATGAACCTCTTCTGCTGCATGATACCGTTCCTCCTCCTGAGCGCCTCCTTCCTGCAGGTGACCATCATCACCATGGCGCAGACGGAAGGCATCAGCTCCTCGGGGAGCGGGACGGTGGCAAACCTGGCCCGCTCGGAGGAAGACAGGCTGCAGCCGAAGGTCATCATGACCGACCAGGAGATGTTCATCGGGACCGTGGCAGGCACTGCGCACGTGTGCTTTGCGGGCCACGAGATAATCAACGGCGTGGACGCCGTGACGTTCGACTTCGATTCGCTCAGGAGGCAGGCAACCGAGGTCCACAGACTCCTCTCCCAGGCCTATCCCCAGATCGAGTTCCACAAGGTCACGATCCTGACGGTGGAGAGCACGAGATACGACAATGTCGTGCAGGCGATAGACGCCTGCGCCGCGTCCGGCTTCGACCAGCCCGGGCTCCAGGTGGCCCCGAGCGCCGCCGTCGAGCGCGCCACCGCCGCCGCGATGGGGAGGTAGGCTGTGAGCGCGCCTACGAAGAGGCACCTCCCCCTGCTCCTGGGCTACAACAAATCGAAGGCGGCCATAAGAGGCCGTGGCAAGAAGGCGGAACTCACGCTCACCTCGATGATCGACATGTTCACGATCCTCGTGGTGTTCCTGCTCCAGTCGTTCAGCTCGGAAGGCCAGATCGTGACGCTCAGCGATGCGCTGACGCTGCCTCAGTCGCATTCCGAGAACCCGGTGAAGCTGAAGCTGGAAATCCAGGTCAACAGCATGGTCATCGTCGTGGATGGAGATCCCGTGGTGGCGGTGAACCAGGATCTCCTCTCCACCGGCAACTCCATCCCAGCCCTCGTTGCGAGGCTTCGCGCCCACATGGAATACAACCGCAGGGTGCGCGGTATTCTCACCGAGGAGGATATGATGATCAACATCCAGGGTGATATCGCGGTCCCGGCCATCCTCCTCCAGAGAGTCATGTCGAGTTGCTCCGAGGCCGGGTTCATGACCCAGAACCTGGAAGTGATCAAGGTGGAGGGCGGTGGCAATCGGTCATGAGTGACCAGCCGGTCGAGCGCAAAGTACTCGCCATCGCGGTCATGCGCGACGGCAAGGTCGTCGGGAAGCTCATCCCGGGCCGTGATCCCGTCAAGATGGGAACCGGCTACAACAACAACATCGTAGTAGAGGGAGCGGGGCTGCCCGACAGCTACGCCTTCGTGACACCCGGCGGCGACAGGGATTCGTGGATACTCAGGCTTACCGAAGGCATGAACGCGCTTGTCACCTCCGCCGACGGCACCAAGCTGAACTTCAGCGATCTGAAGGACCTCGGCATCTTCCCGCGCGACGAGTCGGGCTGCTACCTCCTCAACGTGAAGTACGGGGACCAGGGCCAGGTCATGGCCGGGCCGTACGTCGTGCATTTCGGGTTCATCGCTCCGCCTGCCAAGAAGGAGCCCGAGAAGCCCGTCCGCAAGGAACCCGAGAAGGCGGCCGCACCTGCCGAGCCCGAGAAGGAGGATCTCCGTGTCCTGAGGCTCTCGATGGAGGAGCAGGGAGGCGCGAGGAAGGACCTCTTCCCTAACGCAGGCATAATGACCATCGGCGAGGCCGATTATAACACCATCTGCGTCAAGGGGTCAGGCCTGCCGAGGATCCACACGCTCATGGAGCCCCAGGGCTCCAGGTATCTCCTGCGCCTGATCCCCCAGATCAAGGGCGGAGTCGAGGTGAAGGGCAGCATCATACCGTTCGCCACTCTCATCGAGCGCAACCTGATGAAGCAGGAGAAGCCTGGCGAGCCGTATGTCTGGATAATGGACAAGAGCGTCTCCGGCGTTTTCGTGCTCGGCTCCACCGAGATCTTCTTCGGCTTCGTCGACCCCTCTCTCGTGCCGAAGGCCGTCGTGAAGCCGGAGCCCAGGCCGGAGCCGGAGGTGAAGAAGCCCTCCGGACCTTCCAGGTATGACTGGGGAGTCTTCGCATCCAGGCCTCATGACGCGATCGCCCTCAAGGGCTCAGGCGCCGAGAAGAACAGGCTCCAGTTCGCCATGGGCATCATCCTGTCGGTCTCGCTTGTCCTCGGCGCCACGTTCGACAGGATCGTCGTGGTCCATGCCGAAACCAGAGCCGAGGCTCTGCGTCGTGCGCCGACCGCGCGGGTCGCCAGCCTGGCCCAGACTCCTCCTCAGACCGAGGGCCTCGGCGAGGAGATCATCTCCGAGAGCGAGCTCGGAGAGCAGGTGGGCACCGTCAGCGGTCCCGGTGGAGGAGCCCCCGGCAACGACAATCCCGGCCCGGCCGGCGTGGCGGCAGGAGCCGCGGCTGGGCAGGGAGTCCTCCAGGACATCGGCTTCGCGGCTTACGGCACCCAGGGCGCCGGCGGCAGTGCAGGCTTCGTCGGCGACCTCCAGGCTGCGGCATCCTCGGGTCTGGGACTTGCGAGCGGGCGCACCGGTGACGCGCTGGTTGCAGGCGCCGGCGGCGGCGGTTCCGGCGGCATCGCCGGTCTCGTGCCGGCGGGTGGCGGAGTGGTCAGCTCGGCGGAGACCGTCTCCCAGAGCGATATCGAAGCTGTCCACAGAGCTGCGACCGTCAGTTTCTCCGCCTCCGGTTCCGGCGAGGCGCTCGATCTGGGTCTGCGCAACATGACCGAGATCAGAGGCCGCATCAACGTGATCAAGATGAGGATACAGACAGCCTACGAGAACCTGCTCCGCTCCAACCCCACGGCGGGCGGCAACGTGCAGATCTCGTTCGAGATCACGCCCGGCGGCTCGGTGGTCAATGTGAGCGTCAGCGCTCCTGGAGATCTCCAGAGTCTTGTCCCGACGATTCAGTCGGCCGTGGCGGGGCTCAACTTCGGATCCATCGAGGGATCCACAGGCAACCTGCCCGTCCAGGTCCCGTTCAACCTGCTGCCTCCGGAATAGGCCTCGTACAGAAGACATCAGGCGGCCCGGCCCAGGCCGGGCCGCTTTCGTCAGGCGGCGCCACGTCCCCGCCAGGGCCGTCGCAGAGCTCTTGTCATCCCGTCCTGCCTCAGGCATATCCATATGATGCATACAGGGCCGGAGGAACCGGCCAGGGAGGTCATGCGATGAAATACCTGTTGATCTGCCTCGCCCTGACAGGGCTGGCATCGGCCCAGGTGGATGCGTACATGGCCGGCATACAGGAAATCCTGGGCGGCGTCCAGGACGTGGCGGCCGGTTCCTACGAGGAACTCCTCGCCCAGGACCCGGCAGCTGCCGGGAGCATAACACTGAGCTTCACCATCACGAGGGACGGATTTGTCGGGGATGTCGCCGCGGAATGCGACAGTGTCCTGCAGCCGGTTGCCGATGCACTCAAGGCATCCGTGGCCGAGCTGAGGTTCGACAGGCTGCCGAACGGTATCGACGAGCCCCTGGACATCAATGTCCCGTTCGAGTTCAGGCCACCCGAGGAATAGCCTTTCGGCGCACGAAACGAGAGCGGCCCGGCGGTTTCCCGCCGGGCCGCCTTCAGATCAGGCGAATCTCCTAGTACATGTCTCCCATGCCGCCGCCGGCGCCGGCGGGAGGGGTCTTCTCGGGCTCGGGTATCTCGGTGATGACGCACTCGGTGGTGATGAGCAGCCCGGCGATGCTCGCAGCATTCTGCAGGGCGGTGCGGGTCACCATGGTGGGATCGACTATCCCGGCCTCGAACATGTCCACGTACTCGTTGTTCTGGATATCGAGACCCTGGCTGCCTCCGATGGAGCGGACCTTCTCGACGACGATGGCGCCTTCGAGGCCTGCGTTCACGGCCAGCTGGCGCAGGGGCTCGGTGAGGCAGCGGAAGACGATGTTGGCGCCCGTCTTCTCGTCACCCTCGAGGGTCATCTTGTCGAAGGCCGGCTCGCAGCGGACGAGGGCGACTCCGCCGCCGGGGACGATGCCTTCCTCAACGGCGGCGCGGGTTGCGTGGAGGGCGTCCTCGACGCGGGCCTTCTTCTCCTTCATCTCGGTCTCGGTGGCAGCGCCGACATTGATCCTGGCCACGCCGCCGGCCAGCTTGGCGAGGCGCTCCTGGAGCTTCTCGCGATCGTAGTCGGAGGTCGTGTCCTCGATCTGCTTGCGGATCTGGGCGACGCGACCCTTGATGGCCTCGACGGCGCCGGCGCCCTCGACGATGGTGGTGTTGTCCTTGTCGATGGAGATGCGCTTCGCCTTGCCGAGGTCTGCGACGGTGATGTTCTCGAGCTTGATGCCCAGGTCCTCGGTGATGGCCCGGCCGCCCGTGAGGACTGCGATGTCCTCGAGCATGGCCTTGCGGCGGTCACCGTATCCGGGGGCCTTCACTGCCGCGACGTGGAGCATGCCCCTGACCTTGTTGACGACGAGGGTGGCCAGGGCTTCGCCTTCTATGTCCTCGGCGATGATGAGCAGAGGACGGCCGAGCTGGGCTATCTTCTCGAGGATCGGGAGGATGTCCTTCACGTTGGAGATCTTCTTCTCGTGGATGAGGAGGAAGGCGTCCTCGAGTATGCACTCCATGTTCTCGGCATCGGTTACGAAATACGGAGAGAGGTAGCCGCGGTCGAACTGCATGCCCTCGACGACGTCGAGCGTGGTGACCATCGACTTGGCCTCTTCGACGGAGATCGTGCCGTCCTTGCCGACCTTCTCCATGGCATCGGCGATGATGTTGCCTATCTCGGCGTCGTTGTTGGCGGAGATGCTGGCGACCTGGCGGATCTCCTCGCGACCCTTAACCTCCTTGGAGAGGTTCTTGAGCTCGGCCACGACTGCCTCGACGGCCTTGTCGACGCCGCGCTTGAGGGCCATGGGATTGGCGCCTGCGACCACGTTGCGGAGCCCTTCGCGGTAGATGCACTCGGCCAGCAGGGTGGCGGTGGTGGTGCCGTCGCCCGCTATGTCGCTGGTCTTGCTGGCAACCTCACGGATGAGCTGGGCGCCGATGTTCTCGAACTTGTCGGGGAGCTCTATCTCCTTGGCTACCGTGACGCCGTCCTTGGTTATCGAGGGGGAGCCCCACTTCTTCTCGAGGACTACATTGCGGCCCTTGGGACCGAGAGTCGTCTTGACCGCGCGGGAGAGCTTCTCCACGCCTGACAGGATGAGCTGCCTGGCTTCCTGATCGTACTTCAGCTGCTTTGCCGGCATTATCGTTCCTCCTACTTCTTCTCGATGATGGCAAGGATGTCGTCCTCGCGGACGATGACATATTCCTCGCCGTCGATCTTCACTTCAGTCCCCGAGTACTTGCCGATGAGGACCCTGTCGCCGGCCTTCACAACCGGGGTCAGGAAGCCATCGCCTTCCTCCTTGCGCCGGCCGTCGCCGATGGAGATGACCGTGCCCTCGAGGGGTTTCTCCTTGGCGGTGTCCGGGAGGACGATGCCGCCGCGCACCGTGTCCTGGGGCTCCTCGCGCTTGACGAGTACCCTGTCGAACAGAGGACGGACATTGGTGGCCATTCGTCGGATCTCCTTTCGTGTATCTATTCGCTTGCTCTGGAGTGTTCACAATGGAACATCGACGCTTAATGAAGCATGGATTATGCCAGAAAGAGCGGCTCGTGTGCCAGTTGTATAAGACCATATCTTACATGCATATCCTCTTCGTGTCGATACGGGTGCCCCGACTTATGCTCTCTTCGAGAGTCAGTTTGGCGCACGCGGGCCGGGTGACCCGTGTGCCTCGCCTGTCCCATATTTGCCTGTCGGCAACAACCTCGAAAGAGCGGTGAAATGTCTGCAGTAGTCATCGGAACCGGAGGGGCGACCCTCGAAGGGCTTCGCAGCGTTCGAGCGGGCGCATCCATCGAGCTGTCCGGCGAAGCCCTCGATGCGATGAGGCTCGCCAGGCTCGAGGTGGAGCGCAGCCTGGCGGGGGACTGCCCCGTGTACGGGATCAACACCGGCTTCGGACGGCTTGCGGGCACCGTGATAGGCACGGAGCAGCTCTCGGAGCTGCAGCGGAACCTGATCCTCAGCCATGCCTGCGGAACCGGCGCCATGCTCCCGCGGGACGTGGTGAGGGCTGTGGTCTATCTGAGGGCGGCATCTCTTGCCAGGGGGTACTCCGGCGTCGAGCCGTCAACGGTCCAGGCGCTGCTGGCGCTTCTCCGGACGGACCTGGTGCCGGAGGTGCCTTCGCAGGGCTCTCTCGGGGCTTCCGGCGATCTCGCGCCCCTCGCCCACCTCTGCCTGCCGCTCCTTGGAGAGGGCATGTGCTCGGAGCCAGGAGGGGGGCGCGTGCCGGGCCGCGCCGCGCTTGCCGCCGCGGGGCTCGAACCCGTACGCCTCGGGGCCAAGGAAGGCCTCGCCCTGATCAACGGCACTCCCGTCATGACCGCGATCGCCTGCTTCGCATTGCTGGATGCGGCCGACCTGGCCGACGCCGCGGATTGCGCCGCGGCTCTGACGATGGAAGCCCTGCTCTCGACCAGAACGGCCTTCGAGGAGGAACTCATAAGGCTCCGGCCGCATCCCGGCGCGCTGGAGACAGCCTCGAACATCAGGCTGCTGACGGCCGGGAGCGAGATAATCGAGTCCCATGTCGGCTGTCCGAGAGTTCAGGACGCATACTCCATCCGCTGCATCCCCCAGGTTCACGGCGCCTGCCGCGACGCCCTCCGCTATGTGAAGGGGACTCTGGAGATCGAGCTCGCGTCGGTGACGGACAACCCGTTGCTGACAGGGTCCGGGATACACAGCGGAGGCAACTTCCACGGCGAGCCGGTTGCGCTGGCCGCGGATCATCTGGCCCTTGCCGCCGCCGAGTTTGCAGGCATCTCGGAGCGACGCTGCGAAAGGCTTCTGAATCCGGACCTGAGCGGTCTCCCGGCCTTCCTCTCCCCCGAGCCGGGTTTGAATTCCGGTTACATGATCGCCCAGTACACGGCCGCGGCCCTGGTGAGCGAGAACAAGGTCCTCGCACATCCCGCGAGCATCGACAGCATACCCGTCAGCGGAGCCCAGGAGGACCATGTCTCGATGGGGACCACAGCCGCCCGACAGGCGCTCGATGTTGTCCGCAACTCGCGAAGGGTCATCGCGACAGAACTGGTCTGCGCCGCCCAGGCCCACGAGTTCCTCGACAGGGGACGCAGGGCGCCGGGAACGGAAGCCGTATGGATGCTGGTGAGGTCCGTCGCTCCGAGACTCAACGGCGACAGGCAGTTCGGGGGGGACATAACAGGTGTGGAGGAGCTTATCTCGGATGGGGCCTTCGGACGCCTGCTGAGGGACCTGGCGGAGGCTCGTCGCTAGTCGGAGATGATCCTGAACACCCTTGTGTGCTCCAGCACCCAGAGAGCGACCACTTCGTCACCCTCGCCGTCCTGGAGCTGGGCGATGGCCAGCGCGAGGTCGGTCCGGAGAAGCCTGAGCCTGTTCCCTGGAATGTCCACGCAGAGGCCCATCACCGGCCATCCTGCCGAGACGCTGTCGAGCAGGGCGAAGAACACCCCGCCATATCTCTTGAGGAGGGTGTCGCCTTCGGCAAGAGAGCCATCCATGGTTATCACTATCGCGGTATCGAGCATCTGGGCGGAGGAGACGGGGAGCCCGAGAGTCCTGAGATCGTCCGCCATGTCGGCCTCGGAGCGGCCTGTGACGAGCAGCAGAGCGGGCAACATCAGGCCGGCGGCCACGCCTGACACTGCGGCTCTTCTCAGCTTCGCCATCCCGCCTGCCATGCGGTAGGAATAACACCCGGAGGCTCGCTTGAAAAGCCCGCCCGGCGTCGCATTCCGGGTTTCCCGTGGAGTATATTCGACCGATGGACATGTCTATGCTGCTTCTGATGATGATTGTGCCGTCCTGGCCTCCCGGCGTGGCGTTCGCAGCCAGAGGCGAACTGATGAGGCTCGACCGGGAGATGGCGGGCGTCATGGACTGCTATCTGGAAGCCGTCCCTGAGATACCGGTCGCAGGCGATGTGCCTGGCCTGATGCTGGGAACGGCCCTTCTGAGGGCCCGATCCGCGCTGGGTGCCTGCAGCTGGACGGCTGCCGTCATGCCGGATGTTGAAACTCGGACGGCAATGAAGCATTATCTGTGCAACTGCGGCAGATACCTTTCCGGCTTCTCCGACCTGACCGCGGCGTATTCGATGACGACGCAGCCCGACTCATCCCTCGCCTCGCTCCTGGAGGATCGTCTCCTGGATCTGGACAGTGCCTGGGTGGCATCGGGCGAACGGCTGTTCGGCCTTCTCAGTGAAAAGGGAATGCAATGAACATCAGGGACGAAGGTACTTTCAAGGTCAAGCTGGGACACGCCCAGATGCTCAAGGGCGGAGTCATCATGGACGTGGTGACCCCCGAGCAGGCCTCTATCGCGCAGGAGGCGGGCGCGGTCGCTGTGATGGCCCTCGAAAGGGTTCCCGCCGATATCCGCGCGTCGGGCGGGGTTGCCAGGATGTCCGATCCAGAGGTCATCCGCGCCATTCAGGACACCGTCACAATCCCGGTCATGGCGAAGTGCCGCATCGGTCACTTCGTCGAAGCCCAGGTNCTCGAGGCCCTCGAGATCGACTTCATCGACGAGTCCGAGGTGCTCACCCCCGCCGATGAGAAGCACCACGTCGACAAATGGGCCTTCAGGGTGCCGTTCGTCTGCGGTGCCACCAACCTCGGGGAGGCTCTCAGGAGGATATCCGAAGGCGCGGCCATGATACGCACCAAGGGTGAGGCCGGCACCGGGGACATCGTCGAGGGAGTGCGCCACGCGAGGACCGTTCTCGACGAGATCCGCAGGCTCCAGACCCTGAGGGGCGAGGAGCTCTACGCCTGCGCCAAGGAGCTCGGAGCCCCCTACGACCTGGTCTCGGACGTGGCCGGCTCCGGCCGCCTTCCGGTGGTGAACTTCGCAGCTGGCGGCATTGCGACCCCCGCCGACGCCGCGCTGATGATGCAGCTGGGCATGGACGGCGTCTTCGTGGGCAGCGGCATTTTCAAGAGCGGCAACCCGGAGAAGCGAGCCCGGGCGATCGTCGAGGCAGTCAGCCAGTTCGACAAGCCGGAGATCATCGCCAGGGTTTCCGCAGGCCTCGGCGAGCCGATGGTCGGCATCAGCGTCCGGACGCTCCCCAGCGAGGACCGGATGGCCACGAGAGGCTGGTAGGCCAAGGTGCCGAGAGCGGGCGTCCTGGCCCTCCAGGGGGGTGTCTCCGAACACATCTCCATGCTCCGCGAGCTGGGAGTCGATGCGGTGGAGGTCCGGATGCCCCCGGATCTCTCATCCATCTCGGCGCTGATCCTCCCTGGCGGAGAGTCCACCACGCTGCTCAAGCTGCTCGAACGCTGGGAGCTGACGAAGGCGATCAGGACGCTCTCCGAACGGGGTGTGCCTATATGGGGCACCTGTGCGGGGGCCATACTGCTCTCCTCGGAGGTGGCGGAGATGGAGCACGACGTCTCGCAGGGCTCTCTGGGGCTTGCGAGGGTGAGGGCTGTGCGCAACGCGTTCGGCCGTCAGGTGCACTCCTTCCAGCAGGATCTCACGATAGACGGACTTTCTGAGCCCTTTCCCGGAGTGTTCATCCGCGCCCCGCTGCTCGTCCCCCTTTCCGATGAAGTCGAAGTGCTGAGCCTTGTCGGCGAAGGCGCTGTCTTTCTGAGGGACGGGAATGTCTGGCTCTCGTCCTTCCACCCCGAGCTGACGACAGATGTCCGAGTTCACCGGCTGTTCCTCGAGCGATCAGGCATCCTCATTCGCAGCTGACGGGCGCTGCCTCGACTGCTTCGGCAGGGGGCTGCGCTCGTTCATGGCTTCGGGCGGGCTCGAGGACGGAGAGGCGGAGAGCCTCCTTGCAGGGTATCTCGAGAGCATCGGAGACCTGCTGGGCAGCCTGCCGCCTCCATTTGCGGGGGCTTCCGTCTACAGGGACCTGAGAAGCCGCCTGATCGAGGCGGACATCTTCGCCAAGGAGAAGGCCTTCCTGACTGCGGAGCTCCTGGGAAGGGCGCCCGGGCTCAGGAGTGCCTTCGGAGCGGGGCCGGAAAGGCTGTGTAACGCGCTGAGAGCCGCCACCTGGGGAAATCTCCTGGACGTGGCTCAGGGAAGGCCGCTGCCTGATCTCGAGAGCCTGCTTGCTCTGCTGGGAGGGCCGCTGGCGCTCGACCGCACCGGAGAGTTCATGGACCGACTCGGCAGGACCCGCAGACTGCTGGTGCTGGGGGACAACGCCGGGGAGACTGTCCTGGACGCCTTGTTCCTCGAGTGCCTGCCGGAGGGCATGGAGACCGTCTACATGGTCCGCCCCGAGCCCGTCCTGAACGACGCCACGGTCGAAGACGCCCGAGCGGCCGGGATAGGGGGCCGGGTCGAAGTGGTATCCAGCGGGCTGGACGCCCCTGCGGTGCGGCCGGAGATGCTTTCGGACAAGGCGCTGGAGTGCTGGAACCGAAGCGAACTCATCCTCGCCAAGGGGCAGGGGAACCTCGAAGGGCTCTGGGGAACCATCGACCCGAGGCTCTATCATTCCTTCGTCGTGAAGTGCGATGTCATCTCGGAGATGACAGGCCTGCCCGAGGGCAGCGGGGTTCTTGCCGGGAGCGCGGAGCTCCACGAACGGAGGTGCGTATGCCGATCTACGAGTTCCTTTGCCGCAGATGCAACGTGATCTATCAGTTTTACTTCAAGAGCGCCGCCTCCGCATCCCTTCCATCATGCCCCAGATGCGGGGAAAAGGGGCTGGAGAGGGTGTTGAGCTCGTTCTCCACGAAGCGCGGGGGCTATTCCGCCGGATCCTCCGAGTCCGACCCGGTTCCGGATCTGGCCGGGCTGGACGAGAGCGATCCCCGGTCGGTCGCCCGGGCCATACGCTCGATGGCCGACGAGATGGGGGAGGACCTCGGCCCGGAGTTGAACGAGGCGATCGGCAGGCTCGAGGCCGGGGAGGACCCGGAAAAGGTCGAACGCGACCTCGACGAGGCCGGCCTGGGTGAAGGGGAAGGCCAGGGAAGCGCCGGCCCCGTGCGAGATGGTGGTCTGTACGAGGGATAGCCGATCTGGCGGACGGCAATGCCTCACGCCAGGACGCCAAGTCTGCTTCTGATCCGCAACGGCCGGCCCGCGGCAATACCTCACGCCAAGACGCCAAGCCCGCCAAGTTCGCAAAGTAAGCTCCAGAAGAGGACTGCTGGCCGCTCCGCGGCCATCGGTCCGTCCCGGGAGCCCCGGCCAGAGCAGGCTCTGCCGTGTCTCCCCGGTCCGGTCCGACCCTCCGGGTCCGCAGTCCGACATGCGCAATGAGCCCGCGCGGGCGGGAACCAATGGATTGACCCGGGTGCGGGAGTGATTGATACTATCGAAAGATGAACAGAAGTCAGGAGGCCATCATGAAGCATGTCTCCTTGATCTGCTGCCTGATCCTCTCCGCTGGCGCAGGCTCCGCCGGCGAAGTCCACCTTCCCCGTCCCATGTTCACGGGTACATCAGACGACTTTCTCCAGTACGATGACGGATCGGCCTACTGGCTGACCTGGAGCGGGCAATACCGTGGAGTGTGGTTCCACCTGGAAGACTTCCTTCCAGGCGGATCCATAGGCATCTGCGGCATCCAGTACTGGTTCTACCACCACGCCAGCTACCCGTGGGATACCGCTTCATTCATGTCCGAGTTGTACCAGGGCACTTCCGAGGCTCCCTCGANCCTCCTGTACGAGGAGTCGGTGACGGCAATCCACTACACTCCATGCTTTGCCGATCCCGACGATGTCTGGGTCTACCAGGACTGCTGGATACTCGAGGACACGGAGATGTCCTCCGGCGGCTGGCCTTCGATGCTGGGCGACAACTCGCCCCAGGTGGTCAGCCACAGCTTCTTCAGCGACGACTTCATCGTCTGGGAACCCTGGATCATCAGCGGTTCGACGGCCAACGATCTCCTGGTGCGCGCCACGGCGGGGCTCGGTTTGGCATCCATGACATGGGGGGCCGTCAAGGCGATCTACGGCGAATGAGCCGCTTCTAGGCCTTCCAGG
>JGI20215J15232_1000204_pt1 | contig 13703 bp, 14 predicted proteins | sample WetSurMetagenome_2_FD_15232 | JGI IMG/M metagenome (IMG submission 15232) | reverse complement strand
CGTCGATGGAAAACCGTTGTTCTTCAAAATCGAAGAGGTTGTTTTACCCACTTTGGTTTTTGCCGAGCTTTTGGCCAAATTACCTAAAGTAATAGTAGATATGGGCGCCGTTCCACATCTATGCAACGGAGCGGATTTGATGGCGCCTGGAATCGTTCGTGTGGAAGGGAAGTTTAGGAAGGGCGACCTCGTTCTTGTGGTGGACCAGAAACATGGCAAATCTTTGGCTTTGGCGGAAATTCTTTACGATTCAGCAACGTTTTCAGGGGTAAAGAAAGGGGTTGCTGCGAAAAATGTTCATTACGTGGGCGACAAATACTGGGAGTCCGCCAAACAGTTAATTGAATAAGTAAAGAGACATCTTAATCTAGAATCCACAAAATACTTATTGTGTAACCTGTAAACACTTGTTAAAATTGAAGCTCAAAACAAAGAAATGCTTAACTGTTTAGAGAACGATAAAGTAACATCTAGAGTGGAATGGTTTGCCAAACTTTGGGATATTCCGCAGGCGAAAGCAAGACGAAGCGAAGGAGACTCCTGAAGATCCTAAGACTTCCGAAACTCCTGTAGAGAACCCTGCGCCTTGCGAGAATAAGGGGTCTGAAGTTAGCGAACCAGGAGCTGATGCACCTAAAGTAACCGAGCACCAAAACGGCGAGGCAGAAACTAAGGCACCTGAGGCTACGGTTTCTGAAAGCAAGACTTATCTCAGGGCCATGCCGCTTCGGGACTTGGCTGACTTGGAGGCCGTTAAGAAAGAAATCAATAGCGGTAACATCTTGATTTTGAGAATTACCCCACTGGCAGCTAAAAACATTGAAGATGTAAAAGTTGCAGTGAATGATTTATCGCAGTTTGCCGAGTCGATCGGTGGCGACATTGCTCGTTTAGGCGAAGAACGTGTGGTCTTGACACCGCCCAGGATTAGGATTTGGCGCGAAAAAAATAAGGTTGCCTCTGAGACTTTACCTACAGCAGCCTAAAAGTCTCTAAGAGACTAGGAACAACGGTTGGTATACCGGCTTTCTTATCTATGAAGTCGGCAATGTTCATGGTTTTCGCTTTTTCTCCGTGACAGACGAATATTCTTTCTGGTTTCGGCGTTAAGTGAGTTAGATAGTTTATTAGTTGTCGTCTGTCCGAATGGCCTGAGAAGCCTTCAATTGATTCAGCGCGCAGTTTAACTTGTACGACTCCCATTTTGCCATCGTTGTCCATCATTGCGACTTCGTTGACGCCTTTTTGGACCCTTTTTCCCATTGTTCCTTCGATTTGGTAACTGACGAAAATTATTGTGTTTTTCTCGTCTTCGGCCCAGCTCTTGAAGTATTCTATCACCGGACCGCCTTCGAGCATCCCTGATGTTGCGAGTACGATGCAAGGTTCGCCTTCGATTATATTTTGCCTCACGCTTGGATGTTCAACTATGGTGAAGTAATCGGATTGGAATGGATTAGCTTCTTCGTGAAGTATGCTGTGGCGGACTTCTCTTCCTAAATATTCTGGGTAAGCGGTATGAATGGCTGTAGCTTCTGATATCATGCCTTCAATGAATACTGGTGCTTCTTTCATGAGTCCTCGTCGCATGTAGCCGTCGATAATGAGCATGATTTCTTGTGCTCTGCCAACGGCTGGCACTGGAATGAGGACTTTTCCTCTTTTTTCAAGCGTCTCATTTATGACTCGGGCTAGGCGTTCTTCGGCCTCAACTCTGGAAGGCATCATGTCATCTGGTCCTCCATAAGTGCTCTCAGTGATGACTGTTTCAACACGTGGAAATTCTGTGGTTGCGGCTTCAAGGAGCATAGTTCTAGCGAATTTGTAGTCTCCTGTATAGACAAGGTTGTGAAGGCCTTCTCCTACGTGCAGGTGAGCCATAGCTGAGCCTAGTATGTGCCCGGCGTTGTGTAGCGTTAAGCGAATGTCTGGAGCAATGTCTGTGACTACTCCGTAACGTAGCGGAATGGTGTGGAGTACACATTCTCGGACATCTTTTTGGTCGTAGTGCGGGGTGACTCCTTGCTTGCTTGCGACGTCGAGGTAGTCAAGCTGGAGCATAGTCATTAGGTTGGATGTGGGCGCTGAGCAGTAGACTGGTCCATCGTAGCCGTACTTGTAGAGAAATGGTGCGAGACCGCAGTGGTCGAGGTGGGCATGACTTATGATCACTGCGTCAAGGTTGTCAATTTGAAATTCTGGGCTATCAAAACGTGGGAAAGCTTCGAAAGGCCTTTGTGAACCTGGGTTGATTCCGCAGTCTATCAGGACACTGCTTTCCCGAGTTTTAAGTAGCCATGATGAGCGTCCTACTTCTTGTGCGCCACCCAGTACTGTTAGGCGGACATCGCCAACTTCCCAAGTTTTGGGTCTGTATATCCTTTCTCCAATTGTTCGCAAGACCCTTTCGCGTTCTTTGCTTTCAGAATGAAGATAATGCCGCATGTGAGTGATTATTTTGGAGCGAATCGGTGGGCTTCTTAGGACATGGGGTCGCCATTTAGTTTTTCGGATGATTTCTTGGAGAACAGTTCCATTTCTACCGATTACTAGCCCAGGTTTCTTGGTTTCGATGATTATTTCGCCCAAGCTTGGGTCAAATGTTATGTCAGTTATTTCAGCTTCTGGAGGAATGAGTTCTCGAGCTGTTTTTTCTGCTTCGACTTCTTGGACTCGGACTGATGGATCGGGGCGAATAACTATTCTTTTACGTATTACGCCAACTATCTCGGCAATTACGCTGCTTTGCTCCACAAGGATTTCGGGTTTCTTGGTGTAAACTGAAAGCATTGGTCCTTCGTATTCGATCCTAGTGACTTCTGCTTCTTTGGGTACTTTTTCAAGAATATATCTGGTGACTTCTAGTTTGTCCTTTTCTGTGCTTCTAGCCACACTCTAACTCCTTCAGGTTGCGAGAATCTTGCGTTTTTCTTCGTCCGGTAATTCCCGGTAGCCGTTGTTGTCAATAATTATTATGTTGTAATTGTTGCCGCTCCCAACATCTCTCTTCATCGATGCTTGAACAGCTGTGACGATTATTGGCAGTGCCTCTTGGATCGTCATGCCTTCGTGGAATTTGTCTTCTAAGATTCCGTAAGCTATTGGTGATCCGGATCCCGTTGAGACAGATTTTTCTTCTGTTAGACTTCCGAATGGGTCAAGGGCAAAAATGTGAGGTCCCGTATCGTCCATTCCGCCGATTAGTATTTGGACGGATAAACCTCTAGCTGCAGCGAGAAGGTTTGCAGTAATTCTGGCTGCCGAGCTTACAGGAATTGGTCTGTTCATGTTTATGCGGTAAAGTGATGCATTAACGGTTATGATGTCTACAACTCTTTGTGCGTCTGCCACTGTTCCGGCGATAGTCATGCCGATGTGCTCGTCGATTTTGTAGACTTTTTTGCCTTGTTTGTGGGCTATGAAAAATCCCATTGTGACTCGAGTGTCAGAAGCCAGTATGACTCCGTCTTTACAGACAACGCCTATAGTTGTAGTTCCTTTTAATACTAGTTGACTAGCCGAATTGTTATGTGCCATCTGAATTTGGTCTCCCTAAAACTTGGATTCGTAGCGAATTCCGTCGCTAGGAAGTAACGTGAGTTGATATAATCCGAGGACTAATTAACATTGTGGTATTCGAATTTTGAACATTAATCAATAACTCAACAGTTAATTGGTGCGTTTTTTGGGTGGTTGAATCCCAAAGTATTAAACCTCCGATGCCCAGACTGTATGTTGCTATCACACTAGGGATTGCTTTGCCTTCACCGTATCATTACATGCAGCTTCCACGCGAAGTTATAGTTGGGAAAGGAACTCTTTCTAGAGTTTCCGAAGTTGTGCAGCGCTTGGGGCTTTCCGGAACTGCTTTAATCCTCGCTGGTTCAAAGAGCTATGAAGTCGCTGGCAAACGTGTACGGGATCTTCTCCATCAATCCGGATTGGAGGTCGACACTTTTCTAGTTGAGGGGACAACTATCCGGGAAGTCTTGGCTGTGGAACAGAAGCTCGCGTCTTCAAAAACTAGAGTGCTATTTGCTGTAGGTGGAGGTTCAAAGATTGACGTTGCTAAATTGGGGTCATTTCGGATAGGCATCCCCTTCATTAGCGTTCCCACAACTGTCTCCCACGACGGTATTGCAGGTCCCTTGGCTTCAATTAAAGGATTTGAGAAGCCTTATTCCATTATGGCTCAGGCTCCTTCTGCGATCATTGCTGATACCGAAGTTATTGGATTGGCGCCTTGGCGTTCCGTTGTTAGCGGTTGCGCCGATGTGATATCCAAGTTCACAGCGGTCAGGGATTGGAAGTTGGCCCATGCAGAAAAAGGAGAGTATTATGGCGAGTATGCTGCCAGTTTGGCTCTTATGAGCGCGAAGCTGGTAACTCAGAATGCTCAACATATTCAGCCTGGGGATGAGGAAGGGCTAAGGGTGATTCTTGAAGCTTTGATTAGTTGCGGAGTTGCTATGAGCATTGCCGGGAGCAGCCGCCCTGCGAGTGGTTCGGAGCATTTGTTTAGTCATGCTTTGGATACTATTGAGGGACATGCGATGCATGGTGAACAATGCGGGATCGGAACAATTCTGGTTTCGTACTTGTATGATGCACATTGGAAGAGAATTAGGGATACGCTCAAGCAATTGGGTGCGCCGACCACTGCAGCTGAATTGCACGTCAAGGATGAGGACGTGGTTAGAGCTTTGGAGCTTGCCGCGTCGATTAGGCCTGAAAGGTACACTATCCTTCATAAACTCAAACTCAATCATGAAGCGTGTAGGGAAATAGCTAGATTAACAGGAATAATTGATTAGTCTTGTTCTGATAAGCTCTTAAATGGAAAATTTGGGATAAGAGTCTTTTACTATCAAATTGATCTCGGGTCTATATTTTGTCTTCATAAATCATAACCCTTCGAAGATGTTTCTCATTCTTGATGGGTATGAAGAGTTCTTTAAAGAAGCGAGAAATCAACTCAGCTTTGAGGGAATCTTTTCATATCCGAGATCTTTTTGAGCGAGATATAGTTGCTCAGACTGTTAAAGAAGTCTTAGAATAAGAAAAGGTTCTCAATTGAAGAAGCTAAGGCTGTGTTTCTAAGGTTTTGTTTCAGTTTTAGGTTCTGCTTTGAAGGTTTCAACGAATTTTGCTGTTATTATGTTCGGAAAGAACTTCTGCATGTCCAAAGCGATTCCTCTCTTAGCAACTTGAATGCCTTCAAGGTAGTACGTGTCTTCCGGCATGTCTATTGTTAGTGTGTCGTTTTCGGTTGTAAGTTTGAATTTTGATGCTTCGGCGATTGGAATTCTTCTGTGGATAAGTGCACCCATTTTTTCTTCAGGAGCTTCTATTTTCTTGTTTACTATCGTTTCATAGACAAGGGTTTTTCCCGCCAATGGAGGATTAAAGTCCAGTAGAACACGGCCTGCGCCAATTGACCTAACGTTGGCCATTTTTCCGTTAAATTCCACGCGGGCACCTATTGTTGGGTTGATCCCCTTTTCGAGAAGTTGCTTAAGATGAACACGTTTGACTTTTTCGGGATCTCTGGCTCCGAAGGCTTTTTCGGGTGGAATCTCGACGGTGCTAAGCTTTCCTACTTCCATGGTGATCAAACTATCGTCGAGTGCTTTGAGGACCCAGCCTTCGCCAATAACAACCAGTTTTGGCTCATAAATGTCACCTTCCTTGTAGAGACGCTCTTTCTTGGCAACTTCCTCGTTTGTGGTGTCAAAAACCTCGTTTGTTTCCTTCACTTTTCCAGTGTAGTCGATAAGCACAAAATCGCTTTTCTGTAACGACATTTCTTCTCATCCTTTTCTGACGGTTCGAAAGATAGCATGAAAGCTTAATAAAAACTTTCCTTACGGTAAGAGATAGTTACGCAAATAGTTCGCCATGGATTGGAGTGTGGGCAGATGAGTGAAAATAGTGGGGTCAAAAAGAAGGTATTGTTCCAGTCAGTTCGATTAGCTGAAATGATTGATTATCAGGAGGGTGCTGTGGTCAGTCGAACATTGATTGATAAGTCTGCTGGGACAGTGACTCTTTTCGCTTTCGATGCTGGTCAAAGTTTGAGTGAGCACACAGCGCCCTATGACGCTCTTATCTTGTTGCTGGAGGGTAAAGCGGAGGTATTTGTTGCTGGGAAGCCTTTTCGGCTAGAGAAGGGAGAGGCGATTTTGTTGCCGGAGAACAAGCCCCATGCTTTGAGGGCAATTGAGCAGTTCAAAATGGTTTTAATTATGGTGCACTCTTGAAAACGATTGCTTCATCCGGTTACTCTCTACTTGCTAGTATTATTGTGTAGTCGGCTGTGTCAGCACACAAATCTGAGGCTTCTTCTATGAATTCTATCATGTCATCGAATATGACTAGGGTTCCGATGTTAGTCTGGGTTCCGTATTTAACGAATAATGATTTAGTCGATAAGTAGTCTTTGTCGATTTCGTGTTCTATGTCGGCGACTTTGTGCGCGTAATTTATTGCCTGCGCTGGATTTGCTGAGATGTTATCAAGACTCTCTTGCAAAGTGCTAGCGCACGCTACTAGTTTGGTTGTCATGGCAGTAGCATTTTTGAGCATCTCTTCAGGGAGACTGGCTTCAAAAAGCATTTCCACGCATCTTGCTGCATCTTTGGCGTTGTCAGCTACGGTGTCAAGTCGCTTTACGAGGTGGAGCAAGTCTTCTCGGTAGTCTAGCATTAGCATTTCGCTTTTGGATAGTTCGGTGAAGACTTGTGCCCGGAGTACGTCTACTTTTTCCTCTACTTTGTAAAGTGTTTTGATGTTCTGGTCCGTTGCGTCTTTGTTTCCCGCGGCGAAATTTTTCATGGCTTGATCAAGAAGGTTAACGGTTTCTACGGCTTTCACGATTTGCTCGTGTGCCACGTCAAGGCCTTTTGTTTTTCTCCGTCTTTCAAACCATTCAAAAGTTCTTCTCTCCATCTTATTCACCTGAAAGTCTTTCTCGAAACCCGCCATGTTAATTAAATGGATTTTCAAGTTATGTATTTTTCTATTAATACTGCAGAAACTTCCGGTGGCTTGTTGTTTAAATCATTTTTTGGTTCCAAGAATCTAAGAAAGCATATTCTTCGATCCTTTTCTTTGGCGGTTTTAGAGGGGTTTCGGCAGGATAACCGATTGTTATTAGAGCCTGGGGTTCAACCTCATTGGGGATATTAAGGACATTTTTAACAGTGCTTTTGCAGAACAAAGGGGTGCAGTACCAACATGCGCCTAATTTTTTGGAGGTGACAGTAAGAAGCAGATTTTCAATTCCCGCCGACAAACTCTGGACTGCCATGTCTCTTTCGTTCAGTTGCCCCAATTTGTCTCTGTGCACGTGCAAATCTTGCATGCTTATACACGCGATGATTATGACAGGTACTTTGCTGAATCGTTCTATTGAACGATTGATAAGGTATACTTGGAGCTTTTCTGGAATGCCTTTCTTTTTCATATGTGTCTGCCAAGTTTTTGCCATTGCCTCGGATAGCTTGCGTTTTCGCTTTTCGTCCAGGAGAACAACAAATCTCCATGGCTGAGAGTTATGTGCAGATGGAGCTTCACCTACTGATTCCAGCAGCTCGCGGATTAGTTCAATTGGAACGGTCTTCGGCTGGTATTTTCGTATACTTCTTCTTGTTTTCAGCGCTTCGGATAGGGTTTGCATAAAAACCTTATGATAAGTAAGCGACAGCATGTTTAAGCTTTAATTAATATGCGAAAAATGATAAAACTCCATTTTCTTATCGTATTTGTTATTGTCTGTTGGGTTGGAGTATTACTTTAAGCGATTCACCTGCTTTTGCAACTAGCCTAAAACCTTCCTTTGCGTCTTGGAGCGGCAAGATGTGAGTTATCATTCTCGCAGTGTCAATTGTTTTTCTTGAGAGTATTTTAAGGGATTCTGCGAGATCTTCAGGTGATGCTCCATAGGAGGTTTTCAGGGTTATTTCGTTTCTCCAGAATTGAGTTATTGGCACAGGAATCTTTGTGCTCGGATCCGGAACCGCAAAGAAAACGATGGTACCGCCTTTGTCTACACAATTTAGTGCTGCTAGAGCTGCTTGAGTAGCTCCTGTACAAACCATTACTTGATCAGCTAGCCGACCATTATTTAGAACCTTTAGTTGTTCAGGCATGCTCTCTTTAGCGTCTATTACCAGGTTTGCGCCGAATTCTTGGGCGAGTTTCAAGCGATGCGGATTAATGTCTGCCACGATTATTTTCTGGGCTTTCTTGATTTTGGCGAGCTGAGCGTGGAGTATACCAGCGTTGCCCGCCCCTATGATAAGAAGCGTGTCTTTTTTATCCAATTCTGATAGTCTTTGTCCCCGAATCACGCAGGCTAGCGGTTCAATGAATGTTCCTTCTTCAAAGGACATGCTTTGAGGTAAATTGTAGACACCTTTTTCAACGTTGACCTTGGGGACTCTAACATATTGGGCAAATCCACCCGGGTAATAATTAGTCGTGTGAAGCGTTTCACATGCAGTTTCGTGTCCTCTCAGACAATAGTGACATTTTCCACATGGAACGTGATGGGAAACGAAAACTCGCTCACCTAAGTTGTGACCTTTTACATTTCTTCCAACTTTTGCAATTGTCCCAGCGGCTTCGTGCCCCAATACTCTGGGAGCGTTTGGCACTCTATACCATTCTATTACGTCGCTCCCACAAATTCCGGAGGCCATTACTCTAAGGAGGATTTCGTCTTCGCCAATTTGGGGCACGGGCATCTCTTGTATCCTTATGTCTTGATTGTTATAGTAGACGGCGACTTGCATGAATTCACCGTTTCAAAAACTGTTTAGGCTTTTCCAGCCTTGATTTGATCGAAGAGATCTTGTGCTTCTTTAGGTGTGAAATTGTCGTGAATAATCGCTCTGATGGCTCTAATTGAAGCGACTGGATTCTCCGTTTGCCAGATGTTTCTTCCTAAGTTAACCCCAATAGCTCCTTTTTGTATTCCATCGTAGACGAATTCGAACACTTCAAGTTCCGTGTCGGTTTTGGGTCCACCCGCGATTACTACTGGTACGGGGCATCCTTCGACGACTTTTTCGAAGTTTTGAGCACAATAGTATGTTTTGACTACTCTGGCTCCTATCTCCGCAGAAACTCTTGCGGCTAACGCCAGATAGCGGGCCTCTCTTTTTTCAAGTTCTCTTCCGACAGCCGTAACGGCCATGACTGGCATGCCATAGTCTTCGCATTGGTCGACTAGTTTGGCCAAGTTTGTGAGGCTTTGATTTTCATACTTGCTGCCTACGAAGACCGACATTGACACTGCACTGGCATTTAGTCTGATAATCTCTGATATGGAGGTTACAATGCTTTCATTCGCGAGGTCCTCGCCTACTACAGTTGTAGCTCCTGAGACGCGCATGATTATTGGTTTCTCGATTGAGGGTTCAATACAGGCTCTAAGTATGCCTCGGGTAAGCATAATTGCATCAGCGTAGGGAACTAACGGTTTAATTGTTTCCGCTGGTTTTTCGAGTTTACGGGTAGGTCCTTGGAAGTATCCATGATCTATTGGTAAGAAAAGTGCTCTGCCATCCTTCTGAATAAGCTGGGATAGTCTATTCTTCATTCCCCATTCCATATCTATGTCTCCGTGGGACCCTCTGGTCTTACAATTAGATAACCTTTCTCTATGAGCCAATGGTGAAACTGCCACGTCGTGAATTTGCAGGTTTGGCTACAAGTTTGGCGAATTTTTTCATATTGTTCCTTATCTTTTTGTTCGTTTAGCTTCATTTGTACTGAGCATTTTACTTCATTGCAGAATTCTCTTTTCTTGTATTCGACCATTCCTACTATTGGCATAGGCATCGAAGGCTACTGCCTCCTTTTTGGCTAATAAGTCTTGTTCGCTAAAGTCTGTATCTCCAAATCGTTTTTGGCGAATTTATCCGCGTTAACTATGTAATAGGACATTATCGAAAATGCTGCGAAGAAGACTCCTGAGGCAATGAAGACCGGTGAGTAACCTACTTCTTGGGCGATAAATCCAGCTGACAAAACTGAGGCAAACTCAGCGAGTCTCATGGGCACGTGCAGAAATCCGATATCAACTGAGACTGTGTTTCGATTTCTTGTTGCTTTAACTATCATGCTCTCAAAGTATCCGATGCCGAGCCCTCGCACTACTGCAAGTACTGTGAAGAGAGCCATGAATAGAAAGCCTGCATTTGCCAGTGCAACGGTGGCTATTACGCCGAGAATACTCTGGATTATGGTTCGCTTCGAGTCTAAGGGGGTTCTTAATGTTAACAAAGTCACGATTGCTGAAACGACGTTGTAAAGCATGAATGCCATGCCTATGGAAAGGTAACTGTAACCGAGTTGTTGATCCATGAACACCGGAAGCAACAGGGTTATAATTGGGTAAGTGGCGAGGCCGTTAAGCATCAGAGCTAATGAAATTAGCCAGAACTGTTTGCTTCTTCCTCTTGGGTTAGAGAGACTGGTCAATTTCGATTGGGATTTTCCGTGGTTAGTAGCTGTTTCTTTGGGTTTCCAGAGGAGCAATGAAGGGATAACTAATATTGCAGACGTAGCGACCAGGATGAGGAGAGTTGAGGAAAAACCTAGAAAAGCGATGCCTATTCCTGCTGCTGCACTGCCAGCTGCGGTCGATGTCCAGATGACCGCGTTAATTCTTGTAGCTTCCCTTTCTTCCTGTCTTGGCGACAAGGCGAATATGGCTGTTCGGTTCACCGCCCAGTAAGCCGATTCTTTTATTCCCTCAATAATTTTTCCTAAAGAGAATCCTGATATGGAATTGGCAGTAACGTAAATTATTACAGAGATAAGGGTTGCAGGCCAATTTAGTAGCAGAAAGACTGCGCTCCATCCAACGCGGTCCGCGACCGCCGCGAACGCCAAGCGGGCTGTCATGAAAACCAAAGGNAATACTGATAGGACAATGCCTATGTCAGCAACATTCACTTTTCTTTCTAGAAGTAATAATGGAATCAGAAGCGTGAGTGCTCCTGAAATGAAGTAGTTCAATGAAGTGAGAGCGATTATTCTTCTCATTGGATTTCCTGCAAGACGGCTAACTCGAGTATTGCACTGTTATTAGTTTTCAGTTCTGATTGGGCTTTAAAATCTCTGTGGTCTAGTGGAGTATCTTCATTAATGACCCTGCTTTTCTTGCGGGAAAAAAAACTCAAAATGAGAGTTGGTTGCGCAAGAAAACTCTGCTAAATGAACTTCAAGTCTTCGAAAGTTTGTTGCTCAGTCAATGTCCAGGTGAAGGTAGCTTTTATGTTTTCTAAATGTGAATTCTTGGCACCTATTCTTTGATTTCCAGAACTAAGTGCTTGAACAAAGCCACTATGTCGTAAGCTCCAAACGAAGAGCAATATTCGTTTACTGAGTTGACCGTTCTCAGATTCCTAATTACGTTTTCATTGTAAGAATCTGCATTGGTGCAATCTAACGCTTTCGGAAAAACTTAACACCTCTCTTCCTCAGTCGCTTGGAATTAGTATCTGTGTTCGAACTCTTGGGTTTGTACTCAGGTCAGTGCAACCGTACCATTTACAAATTTCTTCGGCAGCATTTCTAGAGTAACCTTGTTTTCTCAAGAGCATCTTCACGTTGAACAAAACGTCTTTCATTAAGGAAATCTCCCTCAACCATTCTCTTGTTTCTTGGCGAAACAGTGAGTATAAACCTGTGTTGGCATCAGATAGCTGTCACAAGCTTTGGCGAAAATCTCGGATCCAAATTTGATGCTATTTGAAAACTCCTAACTGACCCTTGCTCTTCTCTCTATTTCATAGCCTATTTCCGAAGAACCTGTCCTATTAGCTAAAAATAGACTCTTTGTTCGCTAAACTTAGTCATTTATGAGTTAAGGATATACGCTAAAATCATAGAACTATGTTAGATAAATGAAGGCTTANGCCATTGCGTTTCAGTTTTGCAGGAATGGACNGAAGATCGCCTAAACTGTTAGCCATGGCTATTATTGCCGTTATTGTTGTTATCATTTTTCTTGAGGNACTTGAGGATGTTGTAATTAACGGCCAGAGTTTTGGTNGCTCGCCTTTTTCAGCGGTTCTGAATGCAATAATTTTTTTGGCGCGCAATGTCACATCATCTATAAGGTCTTGGGGGTACGTCGGCATTTTCTTCTTGATGGTGCTTGAGTCGAGTTCTCTCCCTGTGCCAAGTGAGGTTATTTTGCCCTTTGCGGGCTATCTCGTTTTTCAAGGGGTGCTGAACTTTTGGTTTACCGTTTTTCTTGCGACTGCGGCCGGAGTTATTGGTTCACTGATTGATTATTGGGTTGGTTTGAAAGGAGTCGACTTTCTAGCTAAAAGAAAGTTTTTGGGTGACATTCTATTTAGTAAGAGCCACATGGAAACTGCAAAGAGCCTTTTCAGCAGATATGATGAAGCGGTGATATTTACTCGAATGGTTCCTGGATTTAGAACCATTGTTTCGTTTCCTGCTGGAGCGGTCAAAATGCCTTTGCGGAAATTTGTTGTCTACACAACAGTGGGTTGCACCGCATGGAACCTTGTTCTTGTGGGTGCAGGATTTTACCTAGGTTCCAATTGGACGGAGATAGCGGGTGTATCTAGGTATGCTATAATGAGCACAGTAGTCGCAATTTTGATCCTAATTGTGCTCGTTCTTGTACGGCGGAGAAACCGCTTGAAAGCAGTGAAGTTCTCAAAAGCCTGACCTATTTGGCTTTATTTAGCGATTTAAGGATAGAGATTAGTGTCAATACTTGAGTTTTGGAATGGGTTCTTCAAAAAAGGAGAAAAAAGAAGGATTTTGAAGTAATTTTTCTTTACTTCTTTGGTCTTCTGGCGAACATTAGCGCGGCGATAACAGCAATTATGGCTATGATTGCGAGAACTGCTATCCCTGCATATAGCAGGTTTGCTGTGTCTCCACTCACTGATCCTGGTGGCAGAGTTTCTGCTGGTGGAGCTGTAATTACTGGTGTGGCTGTTACTACAGGCGTAGCCGTCGCAGCCGGTGTTGCTGTTGGAACTGGTGTGGGTAAGGCAGCAGTGAAACCAAATACTGGTGTATACTGGAACGTGTAGCCTGCTTGGCATGCGATTACGATTGGGTTCAGCGTCGAAATGTAGTTGTCTAGTCCAACGAATTCATATCCCGGGCGACCGACAACTAATGAAGGGTCGGGGACGTCTGGTGGGAGAGTTTGGTCGGGTGCGAGTGTGGGAACCTCTACTGGAGGAATATTATCTCCAGTGGTGCCGGTTCCGTTGATGAGCCAGTATAGGAATTTGTAGTTTGAATTGGCAGGGGTTGCTGTTATGACTACGAGGCTGTTTGCTCCGTAGGAGTAGTCGCCTGGTGCTGGGTTGGTGGTTCCTCCATTTGCACGCACAATGATTACGTGTTCACTGTTTGCTGCCTGAGCATTGACTAATGCTGGAGCTAATGCAACTATCATCATTGAAGCCAGTAGTGTTAGCATGAATACTGTCGCGCATTTTGAAGATTTTGTCATTTTTCATCTCTCAAAACTTAGTCTGGAGATGGTTATCTAGAAAAGGGAATTTAACACTATGTTGTTACTTGACGCCTATCACAATACCTGTTGAGAGGCTTTATTGGGCTATTTTCTTTGTCGTTTTCCAAACGTGTAACCCAAGAATCCAACAGTTCCAGCAATGATGACTATTATCACG
>JGI20215J15232_1000202_pt1 | contig 13784 bp, 15 predicted proteins | sample WetSurMetagenome_2_FD_15232 | JGI IMG/M metagenome (IMG submission 15232) | reverse complement strand
GTCAAATGGGCAATCTACGTCTGATAGCTGCCCTTGCGATATCGTACGCAGTCGCGCTGCCTCTAATGCCGACCGCAGGTTTCGCGGCAGTGACAGCTGCAATAGTAACCGGTCTGGTTATGGTCGCAATTTCCCATCGTCACTTCAACGGTGTAACTGGAGATGTGCTTGGCGCAACAAATGAAATAGCTAGAATGGTAGCAGTATTGGCGCTGCTCTCAACCATAAGGTAAACACTCCAACACTACTCATAATCAAGCAGCAGACTGGCCAGTCGGGTTAATTCTATCCTTTCGTGAACCTTCGAAAGAAGTCATTTTGTTTACAAATTCCTTCACAGCTTCAGCCTTTCCGTAGACAAGCAGATGACCGTCTTCTTCATCTCTCTTGGAAAGCCCCACATCTTCAGCAAACCTTGTCAACTTCTCATAGGTTAGTTCGTCCTTCGGCTCCACGCGTAACCATTTTTGATCGCGTGGAACGCCAGATACAAAACGCGGTTCTAGTTCCTTGTCTTTACACGATTCACATGTTTCATATCCGGCTTCGTTCAGTCTCTTCAACCACTCATCAACATATTTTGCTTCAAACTTCTTTTGCGCTTCGGTTACGAGGTAGGATTCCACGCTTCCAAGATATTCCCCAATTTTGTGGGCTTTTTCTCCAGCGCTTGTGTCAACTTCGCCGATTTTGATTGTAACCATTGCAGATTTCAAATCGCTCATCACTTGAGGAGGAATTTCTAGCCCCCTCTGTCTCAGCTCCATTATCATTCTGTCAAGAACTTTCCAAACCGCTAAGTAGCCCATGCAATTGCCTCACAAAATTATCACAACTCCTAAGAATAAAGGGTTACCTCAACCGGGTCCTTCGGCGCAAATTTTCTTGCCACCGCTAAATTTTCAATGCAGAAAAAAATCTTCTTTTGGGATTAATCCTCAATTCTGTCCTCTTTTGCATTTGCAATGGCTTTTGAAATTCTGGGTGCATTGCTCTTCTTTGGTTCGAGCAATTCCTTTACGAGATTATACTGCCTTTCATAAACATGGCAGTTTTTTGAATGAAAAATCATTTTACCAGTTTCCAGCGACAAATTTCCTCTTGAGTTTAGCTCGGTCACGAAAGCTTCATTAAACAATTGAAGCCCGGCAATATTAGCTGGCAAACCAGCGAACGCATCCCACGACCTGAAATAACACGTTAGGTGCATCTTACCATCAAGAATTTCCGTGTCAATGAGGCTTAAGCAAGGCGGATCATGTTTCTCTTTGCCCACAAATTTCTTTATGTCACTAGGTAACCTAACGACCAGAGTGACTTGCCTGTCCCGTTGCTCCTCCGTATATCTGCGGATTGCTTCTTCGATCTGGTCAACAGGCTCTCGCAACCTACTCCCGTAAGTGTAGGATTCATCTTGTTTCTCGGCACACCACAAATAGGTTAAGGCGTACCACTGCACGTATTTCATGTCGCAAGGTGCCTTATCACTAACCAAGGGTCTATTTTCTGGGTGTGTTATCTCAATTGTCAAGTTTAGTTTTTTTGTTTGGGTTGTTTCAGAACCGTATCCTACCGCAAACGTTTCCCCCTCATTCCATATATGCGACAGCGCCTGGAACCAGGCGTCAGGGCAATCAAACGCTGTGATGTTAACGTGTTTCAACGAGATTCCACCCACAATCAAACGAGCGATCTAACGCTATTTTATCTGCAAGTTGATATTAAAACTTGGGTCTCAAGCTCTAGGATAAGAAACGTCGTATTTTCAAGCTCTCAATCTGCTCTGACGGCTTTAATCAAGACCCACGGACTCCATTTCGCAAGCCTGCGAAGCCCAAAGATCCTCTCAGCCTTGGCGAGAAATGGGATAAGCCTATTCTCCGAGGTTCTATTAAATGGCAGCCAGTTAAATCCCATTTTCTTATCAGCAGCAAATCCGGTTTCCAACAAATCCTCTATTACTTCTCCGTAAGAATGCATGTAACTTTTCCCACTTAGTTGTCTGGCTTTCGACTTCAGACTGGAGAGATTTCCAAAAGAAAAAACAAAAGGGCGACCGCCCTTCAAGATCCGCTTGCATTCAGCCAGTACCTTTTCCAACTCAGGTATGTAATCAACAACCTCCATCGAAACCGCCGCGTCAAACGAATTGTCTTTCAGCGGAAGAGCCCTCGCATCAGCCCGAATAACATCCACCTCGTCGTTTTTTGATTTCAGCCTTCCAAGCCCGTGTAAGTCAATATCTAAGGCTATGACCTTAGCGCCTTTTTCGATCGCTCGCAAAGTAAATTTACCGGCACCAGCTCCAACATCGCAAAATACCTTTGTCGTCGAAAAATCGATAGCTTTCAGAAAGAACCCCATCTCCATCATTGTCAAATATTCGCCCATCTTGGTCCGCATTGCAGTTTCCCAGAAAGTTTCAGTTACATATTCCTTCACAGTGTCGCCTTCTTCAATGGAGTTACACAAAATACATTTCGAACGTGATATAAGAATTTCTAAAATGCAACCTGTCAGAGGAAGAAGACCCGAAAACAAAGAAATGGCGCCAAACAAATATTCGGAAAATTAAACTAAGAAAGAAAAGATGAGGGGCTTAGTAGGGCATTCCGCCCATTCCGCCCATGCCACCCATTCCACCCATACCGCCGCCCATTCCGCCAGGGGGCATTGGTGGCATTTTTCCACCGCCTTTGATAGCAATCAAATCATCGATTTTAAGTATCATATTAGCGGCTTCTGTTGCAGATTTAATGACCTGCAGTTTGACTCGCAATGGTTCAAGGACTGGTATTTCTAGCATACTCTCTATTTCGCCAGTTGTGACGTTGATTCCAAAGTATTTGTTGTCGGAATTTTCGTGCTTAGCTCTCAGCGCAACCATGATGTCTATAGGGTCGAGTCCGGCATTCTCAGCCAATGTTAGCGGTATGGCTTCAACAGCATCCGCAAAAGCTTCAACTGCCAACTGCTCTCTCCCGCCAACCTTTACGGCAAAGTTTCTCAGGGCTTTAGCTACTTCAGCTTCTGGAGCACCACCGCCCGCAACTATCTTCTCGTCTTCAATGGCATTTCTCACAACGCATAGAGCATCGTGAATTGAGCGTTCTGCTTCGTCAATGACGTGATTCGTGCCGCCTCTGATAACAATGGTTACTGCTTTGGGATTCTTGCAGTCTCTTATGTAGATCAGTTTGTCGTCGCCAATTTTGACTTCTTCGACCTTCTTTGCCTTTCCAAGAGAATCAGCTGAAAGATCCTTGAGGCTGGCCATTATTTTTCCGCCAGTAGCTCGAGATAACTTTTCCATGTCGCCACTGCTTACACTCTTAACCGCCAAAATTCCTGCCTTGCTCAAAAAGTGCAACACCATATCGTCAATGCCTTTCTCGCAGAAGACAACGTTAGCGCCTGCTTTTACAATTCTATTCACCATTTCTTTAAGCATGCGTTCTTCTTCGTCCAAGAACGACTTCATCTGATCTGGGCTCTCAATGTTGATTTTCTCGTCAAATTCGGTTTTCTCAATCTCGAGTTTAGTATTGAGCAAACCTATTTTTGCATTTTCAATTGTTTTCGGCATTCCTGAACTTGCAACTTCCTTGTCAAGCACCATGCCCTTGACAAGCTCAGTTTCATCTATGCTTTTCCCATGTTTCTTCACAATCTTTATCAAATCAATGTCGGCCTTGTGTTTTCCTTCAGTTCCTTCCGTGACTTGTCTAACAGCGTTTACTGTAATTCCTGCGAGAAGATCAACAGATCCCCCGACTCCTTTTGTTGCGAGAGCAGTCGTAGCAATTTGCTTTAAGACTTTATCATCAGTTAAACAGATCGGGATGGCCATTTTGTCCAATATTTCTTGCGCTTTCTCGCTCGCTTTCTTGTAACCTTCGATGATAACCGTAGGATGCACGTCTTTGTCAAGCAGAGTTTCTGCCTTTGCAAGCAGTTCTCCTGCCAGAATTACTGCAGTTGTTGTTCCGTCGCCTACCTCATTATCCTGTGCTTTCGCCACTTCGACGAGCATCTTTGCCGCTGGATGTTGTACGTCCAACTCCTTCATTATCGTCGCGCCATCATTTGTAATTGCTATGTCGCCCATGCTGCTGACAAGCATTTTATCCATACCGCATGGTCCTAATGTAGACTTAACAGTCTCAGCTATAATCTTGGCAGCCATTATGTTGTTTTTTTGAGCTTCGCGCCCTGTAGTTCTTCCCGTACCTTCCTTCAAAACCAAAACTGGAACAGTTCCACCTTGAGACATATTTTCATCACCAAATTGTTTTCCTTAACAACACGTTAAATTCTAAACGAGACAATTATCCCACAAATATAAATTTTTCTAGACCTTCCACGCTATCTTAAATCACGCAGCGCACCGAGTACCCGGACCGAACAAGTGCATCTCGCGACCGAAGGAACTATCCTACTAAACTTTTATGATCGTGTATCCAGAAGCTTTCCGCAGCCTATTCATAACCGCGAGACCCAACCCTTCTGTAGGCACACCTTCGGCAATTATTACATCCACCTTCTCGTCATCGAATTCTCTAAGAAGACTAAACAGGTGCTGCGCAACAGTGAGCAAGTTGAACCGACTCCCAACCGATTTGATGACGCCAACCCGATATGCTTTTGCTGTCTCGTCAGTTGCCATAACACCGACTCTTTCGCCTTCTGATATTCGCTGCTTCGCCAATTCTGTTATTTTCTCGACCATATTCGGAATGGATCCTTCAACCACAATGACCCTTGCCTTTGGAGCATAATGCGTGTGCCTCATTCCGGGAGATCGACTCTCTCTCAGAGATATTTCCTCATTTGCGGCAACGAAGGGATGCAGTTTGACGTTCCCAAGCACAATCTCTAGCGCCTCAAAAGGAGTTCCACCGGGGCGAAGAACCTCAGGAGGGTCAGCCACAAGATCTAAAACAGTAGACTCCACTCCCACTTTAGAAGAACCACCATCCAAAATAACGTCAATTCTGCCGTCAAGGTCGTTCAGAACATGTTGAGCAGTGGTTGGACTCGGTTTACCCGACAGATTTGCGCTGGGCGCCGCAACGGGGCACTGGCACTCCTTGATAAGAGCTAATGCGACATTGTGTTGGGGCATTCGAATCGCGATTGTATCCAAACCAGCTACAGTGGCTTTGGGAACAGTCTTCGAACATTTAAGAACTAATGTAAGAGGACCAGGCCAAAACTTATCCATTAAAACTTTCGCTTTAGGTGGGACTACTGCGGCTAGACTGTAAACGTCCTCCTCGTTTCCAACGTGAACGATGGGTGGATTATCCAAGGGTCGTTTCTTAGCTTCGAACAAAGCCAAAACCGCGCGAGAATTCAAAGCATCTGCACCCAAACCATAGACAGTCTCGGTTGGAAAAGCAACCAATCCTCCATTCCTAAGAAAATCAGCGGCAACTCTGATCTTCGAAATATCCGGTTGTTCGCTGTTGACCTTCAAGACAAGCGTCTTCTTCATGGAGAGTGCCTGACAATAATACCAATAATCTTTCTTAAATTCAAGACTATGCCTTCAGAAGAGAATCTACTAACGCAGTTCAAGTCTCAGAACAACAGATGTCTCAACTTGCCTTTCTGGAATTTTCCAGTATCTTCTCAAAAGGCGATCTTTTTCTTCAGAAGCCACTAGCTCAAAACCATTCTGTTCATAGAATTCCACAGCCCAACTAGCTGCTGCCCAAGTGCCAACCAAGACCACTTGAGTACCGGCCAAATTCAACAAATGAAAAAGTAACTTCTTGCCAATGCCTCTTCTTTGATGATCGGTTAACACATATGCATGCCTTATCAGAGTCACATCATCAACAAGCTGAATCCCCATAACTCCAACTAGCTTTCCATTCTCGCAAAAGCCATAGAACTCGACTCCATCTTCGATTTCTGCCTCCAGCTCAACAAGAGGCATGTAAGGCTCTTTCCATCTATCTTCGGGAATTACACTTCTATAAGCCTCGGCCGCATCATTGATGACAGCCAAAACCGAATCATTTTCATCAGCTGAAGCCTTACAGATCATTTCTTCAAATAACCTGCCTTTCTATAGAAATAATTGTTCAACCTGAACAGATCACGTTTTCGTTTACGTCTTTAAACGATCCTTCTCACTTTCGACCTGAGTCACTTTCTCAAGCAACTTCATAAAGAAAGATTGCGCTTCCATCTCAGTCATCTGGTCCAAATAAACCGAAACCATCGCTATTTTGTTCTTCTTCGCTGCGATATATTCAGCAAACATCCTTGCCGAAATAACATTCCTATCCCCCAGAAGAACAGAGGAAGATGCAGTGCCCAGAAAATCTTTCGGCTTTGGGACTGCAATCGCTAGAGTCCCCAACTTATCCTCCTTCTCACTTAACAAAACTAAACAAGAATTTTTCGCTTCCACATACACAGCCAAGAAACGCGTGTCCCTATCAACCAATTCTTCCTTCAGAACTCTTGCGCGATCCGCTTTTTGTGCCTCAATCTGTCTCCTGAAACTATCAACAACCTCATCAGGTTTCTTTGACGCCATCGGAAATTCACACGTAACTTTATGCCGAAGACTACTTATAAAATTGAATGCACAAGATCGTGCACTCTTACCTAGGCTGAAAAAAATCGCCAATTTCCAACACCAATGTTTCAGATTTTCTTCCGATGCTATTTATAGCCCACGTTTCAACATTATTAACCATTTTTAAAATGAAAGGGCGAGGAAATGACTGACAATAACACTTCTGAAATCTTGAACACAATCAGAGAAACACAATCCGCCCGAAATATCCAAGGTATCATTTTTAACCCATTGATAACGCTGATGGCTCCAATAGTCTCGCAAGATTTTACCTACAAAAAGTACCAAACGCTCGAACAGTATTCGAGCAATCTTGAAGTGCCACATGAAAGAATAGTCAAATCCTACAAACCAGAAAAAACGGCGAAGCTCCAATGAGCCAACTTCCAAAAGAAGTCAAACAGTTCTTTCCTTACGCTACAGTTAGACCATACCAAGACCAGTTCATAGAAACAATTTTCAACGCAGTAAAGAACCGACAATCCGTACTCATCGAAGGAAGTAACGGTTTGGGCAAAACAATTTCATCGCTCTCCGCTTGCCTTCCCATAGCTCTTGAAAGAAACATGAAGATACTCTATTTAGCTCGAACTCATAGACAACACGAACGCGTAATCGAAGAACTCAAGGCCATCTCTAAGAAGAAACCGATATCCGGAATCTCCTTGCGCGGGCGCAACGAAATGTGTCTGAACGAACTAGCCCAAAAAGAAGCCCCAGACGCAAAATCGCTCATGGAAGCCTGCGAAGTACTCAAATCAAAGAGAAAATGTCCATACTACAAGAATGTAGATGAACAATCGTATGAGTATCTTCATCTGGTTCAAAGCATATCCCTTCACCCTTACAAATCAATCGAAATTCAGAAGATATGCCAAAAACGAGGAATCTGCCCCTACGAACTAATAAAAGCCTGCCTTACAGAAGTAAAAGTGATCGCGTTAAGCTACCTCTACGTTTTTGACCCCGAAATACGAACAGCTTTCCTAAAAAACATCGACACGCACCTACAAAAAATCATTCTAATAGTCGATGAAGCCCACAACCTACCCGAAACAGCTATCGACGTTTCAAGCACTAGTTTGTCTCTGTACGTCTTGAAACAAGCGGAAATTGAAGCAAACAAATTCCATTATCCAGATATCGAAGGCTTCACAAACACGGTGCGCGAAGAAACCTCCAAAATGATCGAAACCATTCAAAGAGAAGCAAGAATCCCACCAAGTTATTTAATTGAGATGATCCAAGAAAAATGTGGGATTACTAACCCACAAGAATTCTTCACCCATATCCACGATGTGGGGACCACTATCAAACGCCGATTAATAGCAGAAGGCAAAACCCCACGGTCATATATCCACGGTGTGAGTGAGTTCTTATTGCGTTGGCTCGAAACTGTAGATGATGATTCTTTCATCAACGTTGCCACAAAATATACTGCACGAGAAAACTCAACTGCAGGTAAACTCGAAATAGTCGCACTTGATCCATCAAAAATCACCCAACCAGTCTTCTCAGCCTGCTATTCCAACATTGTAATGTCCGGAACACTCCAGCCTATTGAAGCCTACAAAAGAATAACTAAACTCCCGGAAAACACAGTCGAATGTGTAGTCCCTTCTCCATTCCCAAGAGAACACATATTATCACTGGCCTGCCTCGGGGTCACAACAGCGCTAGCCGACAGGACGCCGACCATGTATCAGACAATTATAGAGAGAATCACTGAAGTGGTTCAGAATACGCCGGCAAACACAGGCGTTTTCGCTGCTTCGTTCGACGTCCTAAACTCACTCATCCAAGCAGGCTTGTCACAAGCAATCGACAAACCCCTATTTAGTGAAAGCCGAGGCATGAGTTCGAAAGCAAACGAAACCATGGTCTCCAAATTCAAGGAATCTGCAGAAAAGGACGGCGCGGTCTTCCTGGGTGTTCAAGGCGGAAGAACCTCAGAAGGAGTGGATTTCCCAGGAGACCAAATGAACTCGGTGATAATCGTTGGAATTCCGTACGCAGAACCAACACCCAGAGTCAAGGCCCAAATCGAGTACTACGAAAAACGCTTTCCGAGACTCGGCCGCGAATACGGATATGTACTTCCCGCGATGAAGAAAGCTTCCCAAGCCGCGGGGCGCCCAATTCGCACACTCGAAGACATGGCTGCGATAATTTTCATGGATTATCGATTCACAACAAACTACTGCCGCTCGTTTCTACCCTTGTGGGTGAGGCAAGATATCAAGACAATCCCGGACAAGGCTGGTGAACTGGCACAGGAAGTATACGATTTCTTCAATCACCAATCTCGGTAAGCTAGATCTTCCGTCTATCTCATAGAATCATGATACGTTAAAGGGCAAATCCAAGATTCTAGTTCAAAACCTCCTGGCCGAGAATGATTCTCATCTCTCGTCAGGGGAGGCAAATTCCCTTCTGGGAATCAAATACCCATTTCTACCAGCAATCCTAGTTGCAGAAACAATATCCCTTAGCCCTCGTCTATGATTCTTTGTGAACCGGTTCGTTCCAGCTTCGCTCACAACCTCTAACATGACTTCCAACGGCAAGTAATGATCTAATATCCGCAAAAGTTCGTCTCTGCATTCTGGAGATCCATTCCCAACCTTCACTATGACTTTGGTGGAGCAAAGGTCGACCCCCTTGATGACTCTCACGACATATTCTGCCGCTTCCCTAGTGCTCAAAATATCTGCAGTCTCGACAACCTCTCCATCAGCCACAACGGCGATACCCAAAACCTGGCCAGGGTCTATCCCAATAATAATATGTTCAAAGATTTCCTTGCCCTCAATAATTCGTTTTGCCACTTGGGCAATCTCAGCAATATCTGAGTCTTTCCCAAAAACCAATACTCTCTCATGATTAACTAGGCTTCTCTCCTTTTCAGTAGTAATTACTACTTTAGCTTCGCCGGGAACATTTTGACCCGGCAGAAGACTCAAAAAAGGTAGGTTCTCTTTCTTCAACTCAGAGACTATTAAGAAATATTCCTTTCCAGAAATGGTCGCAACAGCAACCTTTGATTTCATAGAAACTATCCGGGGATGTATACTTTTTAATGTAGACAGATTATTAGATTCGCAGCTTATATCAATTGATGTGCATTAGCGTGGAAAGTAAGATACAAACAGGATGCAATTGCATAGATGAGACATTGATGGGCGGAATCTCTTCCAAGAGTATAGTCCTCATATACGGAGAACCTGAAACCGGCAAAAGTACTCTGGCCATGCAATGCGCTATCTCGTCTAGTCTACAAGGAAAGAAAACCTTGTTCATCGACTGCGACAACAAGTTCTCGCCTCAGAGGTTGATGCAGATTTCATCTAAGAAATTTGACCAAATTGCAGAACTCATCGTTCTAATTAGACCAAAGGACTTTGCCGAACAAGCAGCCATTGTCGACCATATCTCAGAATACACTGAAAAAAACTTCGGCTTGATTGTGATAGACACGGCAACTTCACTATACAGACTGAAAGTTGCCGAGAGCTCTGGCAAAGGATTCAGTCTCAACCGGGAACTCAACCGGCAAATGGCCATTTTGGCTCAAACCACAAAGACACTGCAAATTCCAATAGTCATGACTAGCCAAGTCAGCAGCCTGTTTAACGAAACATCCGTAAGTGTCGCACCTGTGGCAACGAGAGTAGTGAAATTCTGGGCAGACACGATAATAGCCTTGCAGCCAACGGAAAACTCAAACAGCATACGAGCAGTGTTGGAAAAAACTCCTTGGACCAATCAGGAAGAAACTTGCCCCCTAAGAATCGACCTATCTGGCATCCACGACAATCCCTTTGACGAATAATGGCGATTTTGTATGAACATACTGACTATTGTAGTTGAAGCAATGAAATTCATATTTCCAGCCTATTGCGCGAACGCGACACCTGTACTCGCAGGTGGAGGCACTGCCATGGATTTCGGCAAGAAATTCGCCGATGGCGAACGCGTTTTTGGAAAAAACAAGACTTTCCGAGGGTTTTTCTTCGGACTAGCAATAGGAGCAATCGTTGGTACAGCAGAATTCTTCCTTTTCGGATATCCTATTTTGTTCGCAGTCCTTTCGCCTCTTGGCGCTCTCTTGGGCGACTTAGCTGGTGCTTTCATCAAAAGAAGATTAAGGATTGCCCCAGGAGGACTGCTTCCAGTTATCGATCAAATCGACTTCGTTATAGGCGCTCTGTTGTTTTCGTTGCCTTTGCTTATGATCACCTGGCAAGTCGCAATTGCCACCCTATTGATAACGCCGCCTATCCACTTGTTAACAAACTTCGTCGCATTCAAACTCAAGCTGAAAAAAAATCCGTGGTAAAAACTTAGGTTGTTGTAAATTTCAACCCTAAGACTGCTTCAAGGAAAATGTATGCAATGAACAGCAACGTAACTCCTACAATCAACATCAAGTGTGCCTGTCTGGGGTTATACGCGTGCTTCGAACTCTGGTAAAGCGTCATTAAACCGATGAAACCGAATCCGTAAAGTATGGCTGTAATAGCTGTTTCCGAAGTAAATTGGTCCCCTATTGGGCTAGTTGTCAAGTAACGGTTAACCAAAAAATAGAATTTCTGGTTGATGTAAACGTAGGTTGGCGGTCCGTTGGCAATATCATAGAGTCCTCCGCCAAAAAGAACAAGAGCTGCTGTGATGACGATCAATGAAATAACGAAAGTTGGTGGTTTGATTCCGGTAATCCTACCGAACCATCTGTTGGCCGAGAACGACATTGTTTCCGCATGCTTCTTTATTTTATCCGACATCTTTGGCTTCCTCTTTTTTATACAGATAACTGGCTACTTCTCTAGCCCATTCTCCTGTCACTGAGTTCATCTCAATCTCCCTTAAATAATCTTTCCAAGAAATTCCTAAACCCTTTCTCCAAGCGTCATACTGCTGAATAAGGTTTTTGTACGCAGCAAGATGAAACGAGCAGAATTCGTCGTTATCCGACAACCTTCCACATATAAGACAGTTCAACCATCTCTCTCCTTTTCCTTAGATGGGCACTCAGGATTGAGGCATAGTCTCCAAACGCGTTTACCTTTGGCAAGTATTCCGACAACTGGCCAACCGCATGCGCTACATCCGCGGCGGAGCGGTTTTGCTGAGCCCTTTTGGGGTAGTGGGAAAGACGTTTTGCAGCTACCCCTAAAATAATTGGTACAGCCCACAAATCTTTTTCCAGTCGATTTCGAATGAAGAATCACGAGTTGCCCAGTCTTGCAAGTTGGGCAAATACCAACCGCTTTCTCTTCCCAGCTTCTTTTTGTCACTGCATGACCAAGTCTTTGTCCTATGGTGAGCTCAGCTTCCTTCAGCCGCGTTGTAGCAAGAGTCAGGTTCTTAATTGCGGCAGACAAAACTTTTGTTTTGGTCAAACGCCCCTTTTGAATTTCATCCATAGCATGTTCAAGTTCGTGGGTAAGACTTAGAGAAGTTATGGGTGAACAATACCTTTCTAGAACCTCAACAACCTCTAAGCCAAGATCCGTCACCTCAATTTTCTCGCCAACGACATATTTTCTGTCATAAAGCGTCTGGATTATCCCCGCCCGAGTAGCCTTCGTTCCAATTTCATCTTTTTCCATTTTCGCCAAGAGACTGCCTGTGGTGTAGCGCGGCGAAGGCTTAGTAAAACCATGCTCAAGAATAACCTTCTTGATGTGAAGTTCTTGGCCCTCCTCTAAAGAGGGCAAACACTTGTCGTCTAGGCGCAAGAAGGGTTCATAAAGACGAACCCACCCTTTGTCCAAAGTCTTGCTTCCAGACAAAAAGAAAAGGTTTCCGCCAACGTTGAAACTAATTTTTGTTTTCTCACGAACTGCAGGCTCGCCAAAAACCGCAAAAAACCTCTTCACCACAATAGCCCACAGTTTTCTGGCATTAAGGTCAAGATTTTTCTCTGGCAGATTCCCAGTTGGGTAAATCGCGGGATGCGCAGGGTCATCACGTTTTCCTTCAATCGGTTTCAAACAGGGCATAGAGAGAATTTCGGCTACTTGTTTTTCGAATTCGCGGTACCTGCCCAGATTGTTGAGGATTTTCTCGTATCCAATTGCTCGCGGGAGCTTCTGACTGCTTGTTCTGGGGTAGGAAATCAATGCCGCTAAGTACAAGCGTTGTGCAACTGTGGAGGTGCGCATTGGTGTGAACCCTAGAATGCGAAAGGCTTCTCTTTGAAGACTTCCGAGATCAAACGGGCAAGGTGGCATCAATCTGAACCGCGCGCGCTCTTTTTTCTCAACCACACATTTCCCATTACTGCAATCATTAACCATCTTATCCGCTTCAGATTTGATCTGAAAAAACGCTGATTCGTTGGTTATACTAAGACACGAGCCTCCCACCTCAACATCTATCTTCACATTCCACAAAGGTGCAGGGACGAAGCACATAATTTTCTGCTCCTTTGCGGCAAGGAACCTCAGGGTTGGACCTTGGACCCTCCCTGTGCTTAACATCGCGTATCGGCTGCAAGCTTTCTTTACTGCGGTGGTCAATGCTCTTGAAATGTTAATTCCAAACAGCCAATCTACCTCATGTCTAGTAAGCCCAGCTTCTATCAAGCCAAAATCCAATTTCGGCGACATTTCAAGGTAGGATTTTTCCAGTTCATCCCTTACAAGTGTTGAGTATTTCATACGGTTTGCAACATTCTCTTTGCCACCGCAAGCATACTTCAAAATAGAGTAGCCGATTATGCTTCCTTCGAGGTCATAATCGCAAGCGTCAATGAAAACATCCGCTTTTTTGGCAAGTTTAGAAATCACTTCAAGCCAAACCTTAATTCTAATCGCCCCTCGCTCAGCCACGTAGCGCGGAACCCATTCAACCTCAAAAACTGGATACCCGTGTTTTCCTTTTCCTTGACCAGTGACTGTATACAAGTGCCCTAGAGCTGGAACTACAATAATTTCCCTTTCCCTTTGTGCGATATAGTAAGGTACACCATTCATAACGCATTTTTTCGGGGTTCCAGAAAGATCAAGCGCATAAGCTATCCTGCTAGCAGCATCGGGTTTCTCAGTTATTACTAGCGCTCTAGACCTCAAATCCAAAGCTTGCATTTGTTTACCCACTTCATCTCCACTTCAAAATAAACATTCAGCCTCAAACCGAATCTGCCGAGTTGTTTTTCGGGAAATCCAGCAATAATTAAATACAT